>OLSH01000640.1_pt1 | contig 26633 bp, 21 predicted proteins | sample 1643221 | NCBI WGS metagenome assembly OLSH01 (sample SAMEA3136681, study PRJEB25190) | human gut metagenome | biome: human gut; feature: human-associated habitat; material: faeces | place: Austria | collected 2013 | reverse complement strand
GGATAAAAGCCTCAGACGAGAGCAAAAAGACATTAAAATTCAGATATGCAAAAGGAAAGAAATCGGTTTCTTATTTTAAGCAAGGGAAAAAGGGGAGCAGGCTGAAGAATAAGAAAGGCAGTGCCAGCTTTCAGGCGAAAAGGGGCAGATATTATACGATATATGTGGTAGACCGAAGCGGTAACGAGAAAATAAAGAAAGTGAAAATATAGTTACCAAAATAATGCGGAATGTTGAATTTTGTTTTAATCGGAGAACTGGAATAGGGCAAATATGTTGTAGAAATGTTACTTTTGTGATAAAATAGGGAATCAAAGAGATAAGTCTAGGATGGGGACAGAGGTTTAGTGTTTAGCTGAGAGAGAAAGAATGAGGTGTAGTATGAAAAAGCTAAAATTTTTATTGCAAACGGCATCATTGTGTATGGCGTTTATTTTGATGGGCACAAATACTGTGTCAGCCAAAACCCCTAAGGTAAAAAAGATTAAATTTTCCAATGTTTCTTCCAAAAAGACCATGTACAGGGGCACATCCAAAAAGTTTACAGTAAAAATAACTCCGTCCAAAGCCAAAAGCAGAAAGCTTCAGTGGTATTCCAGTAATAAGAAGGTGGCGACGGTCAGTTCTAAAGGAACTGTAACTGCGAAGAAGAACGGGACGGCCTACATCACAGCCAGGGTAAAATCACAGAAGTCTAAAAAGGTAAGATGTAAGGTTACGGTAAAAACGAAGAAGGTATCTAAGGTATCGTTCAGTTCAAGCAAAGCTGTTCTCCAGCAGGGAAAGTACTATACCAGAAAACCTACAGTTTCACCATCATATGCTTACAATAAGAAAGTTACATATAAGTCATCCAACACAAAGGTGGCGACGGTCAATTCTTCAGGGAAGATCTATGCAAAAGGACAGGGGACTGCAACTATTACGGCGACAGCGGCAGATGGATCTAAGAAGAAATCAAGTTATCCGGTAAGGGTGATTGGTAAAATTACAAGTAATCCAAGCAGCGGGACCAAATTTGTGGCACACCGAGGGTTAAGTTCAGAGGCTCCGGAAAATACAGTGAAAGCATTTGAGCTTGCAGGAGAGGCAGGATTCTGGGGTGCGGAGACAGATATCCGGATGACAAGTGATGGCGAATTTGTTGCCATGCATGATACTACTTTTAAAAGGATGTGTGGAAAAGATAAAAGGCCAGAAGATATGACTGCTGCAGAAATCCGGGATTTAAAAATTGTAAGCGGTAATAATTATTCAAAATATAAAAATGATTCTAAAGCTACAGAAGTAGCTTTCTTGGAAGATTATCTGGAAGTCTGCAAAAAATATGACATGGTTCCTGTTATCGAAATTAAAATGGAATATACTACAAATGGAAGAGTCAAAAATAGTAAAATGCAGGATGTAGTAAAAGAAGACATGAAGAAACTGAGCACCACTGTTGAAGAAATTATGGGTAATAAAGATTATATGTTTATTGGATATGATTTCAATACAATAGATGAGATGGGAACTATTGTTGATGGTGCTCCAAATATAAAATTACAACATGTAGTAAACGATGGAGTAAACCAAGGAATGATAAATTATTATTATAGGAAAGGAATTGCTTTGGATTGTAATTATCAAGCGATCTCAGATACAACACTCAATAAATTTTTAAATTCCAAAGTGCTGGTAAACTTGTGGACTGTTGATAATGAGGAAAAAGTTTGGGATTTTATTAATAAAAAAGTGGACTATATTACGACAAATAAGAAATTTTGGTAGAAAATATTATGGAGAAGATTTAAAATGGGACAAGATGAATTAGAGATTGATGTATCGGAATTAATAAAATTTTATATGTCAAAAGTGATTATAATATTATTGAGTATTTTTGTTTGGGCAGGAGTGATTGGCGGAATATATAAACTAAAAAATAAAGTTGTTTATACAGCAGACACAAAATTATATATAACCATTCCAAAGACGTCCGACAAATCATTGATTTATGATGATGCAGACAAATTGGTTTTAGATTATTTAGAATTGATTAGATCGGATTTGATAATTGATAAGGTTTCTAGTGAAACGAAGTTGCCAGTTTCAGAAATTAAAGATTCTGTATCAGTAACACAAGTAACCGGTAAGAGGTTTATTATCATAACAACTCAAAATGAGGAAGAAGATAAAACATCTAAAATCTCAAATTCTGTTTTGAAAAATACAAATAAAACAATTACAGATGTACTAAAGAAGGATAAGCCAATCATAGTAGAGAAAACAAAAGATCCAGTTAAAATAAATACAATCAATGTTAAAAAATATATTTTTATTGGAGCTTTGGCAGGTCTTGTGCTATCAATTATAGGTCTTCTTATCTTTTATATTTATAAATTAATAAAAAAATAATTCAAGTTTAACCAAAGATCGTAGGGTGAGAATATGAATATTAAGCAATCACAATTACAAAATCTTATTATATATATTTTAGATGTTATGGGGATAATTATTGGATATTTTTTGATGATTTATCTGCGTTTTTCTAAAGATTCGAAGAACTACATTGATGAGAAAGTGCTTTATCGTTTGGTAATTGCTGTTTTTATCCTGACATTGATTTACTTCTTCTTTTATCCAAACAGGGATTTTTTTAAAAGGGAGTTTAGGCAGGAACTATGGCATAATATAAAAATTAATGCACTCGCAGGTGCGTTTATGGCAACAGTTGCATACCTCATAGATGATGCAAGGGAGTATTCCCGTTTTATTTATCTTATGACTATGGTATTCAGTTTTTTTTGGATGCAGATTGTGCATACTATTTATCGCAGCTATATTCTCACATATCGAAAATACAGCCAGACAAGCCGCAAAATGTTGTTGATTACCACCAGTGAAAGGGCTGATGAAGTTCTGAATAGTATTATCAAAGAAAAAACTTGGAACTTATGGATTACTGGGGTGATCATTATAGACAGAGATTTAATTGGTCAGTCTATACACGGAATACCTATTGTGGCGAATAAAGACAACATGTTTATATATGTAACTAGATCAGTGGTAGATGAAATATTTATTTATGTTTCTGAGTCACACCAGATTCCCATTAAAGAAGTTATACAAAATTTCAGAGATATGGGTATAGCAGTGAAGCTAAACATTGATCTGTTTGATATGGATGTAGATACAGAAAAATATATTGACAAAGTTGGTAATTACAATGCCGTTTGCTTTGCACCAAAAGTAACTCCTCTACATTTGGTATTATTGAAGAGGATATTTGATATTATTGGAGCCCTAGTTGGTTTAACGATTACATTATTTGTTACTATTGTCGTAGGACCGCTGATTAAGTTAGAATCGCCAGGCCCAATCTTATTTTCGCAAAAAAGAGTAGGTAGGAATGGACGGATTTTTAAAATATATAAATTTCGATCCATGTACTGTGATGCCGAAGAAAGAAAAAAGGAGTTAATGGAAAAGAACGAGATGAATGGTCTGATGTTTAAAATGGAGAATGATCCAAGGATTACTCGGATTGGAAAATTTATTAGAAAAACTAGTATTGATGAGTTACCGCAGTTTTGGAATGTTTTAAAAGGTGATATGAGCTTAGTTGGGACAAGACCTCCTACAATAGATGAATTTGAGCAGTATAAAGGTTATCACAAGCAGCGGTTGAGTATGACACCTGGTTTAACTGGTGTATGGCAGGTTAGTGGGAGAAATGATATTAATGATTTTGAAAAAATCGTAGCGATGGATGTAGATTATATAAATAACTGGTCATTAAAAAGAGATTTTAAGATTATTTTGAGGACAATAGGTGTTGTATTTACAAGCAATGGAGCAAGATAATAGAAAATATTTAAGGATAAAATACATATGAAAAAACAGCATATCTTTATTATTGGTTCAAAAGGAATTCCTGCAAAATACGGTGGATTTGAGACGTTTGTTGAAAAACTAACAGAATATAGAAAAAATAAGTTTATTCAATATCATGTTGCATGTATGTCAAATAACTCTGAGGAATTTGTGTATAATGATGCACGCTGCTTTAATATTAAAGTACCCAATATTGGACCCGCAAAAGCTATTTTTTACGACATAGCAGCTTTGTGTAAAACAATGAAATATATTAAAAAGAATCACTTAAAAAATGTAAAGATCTATATCTTGGCATGCAGAATTGGACCTTTTATTCGACCTTTAAAAAAACAGATGACCAGGTTGGGAGCAACATTATATGTTAATCCTGATGGCCATGAATGGTTAAGAGATAAATGGAACACATTAATAAAAAGGTACTGGAAATTGTCAGAAAGTCTTATGGTTAAAAATGCTGACTTTCTAATTTGTGATTCAAAAAATATAGAAAAATATATCCAAAAACAATACCAAAAGTTTCACCCAAAAACAACTTTTATTGCATATGGTGCGGATGTTAAATCATCTACCTTGAGTGATAATGACCAACAGCTATTACAGTGGTACAACTGCCATCGTATAAAGCCGCTGGAGTACTATTTGGTAGTAGGAAGATTTGTGCCTGAAAATAATTATGAAACGATGATTCGCGAATACATGAAGTCTAATACAAAGAAGGATTTTGTTCTAATTACAAATGTAGAAAAGAATAGTTTTTATGACAGGCTAAAAAAAGATACTAACTTTGAAGAAGACTCTCGGATTAAGTTTGTTGGTACTGTATATGACCAGGAACTATTAAAAAAAATACGAGAAAATGCTTATGGTTATTTTCATGGGCATGAAGTTGGAGGCACAAATCCAAGTTTATTAGAAGCATTGGGAAGTACTACACTTAATCTATTGTTAGATGTTGGATTCAATCGGGAAGTCGGAGGAAATGCTGCTTTGTATTGGAAGAAGAATTCAGGAGAGTTATCTTCTTTGATAGACAATGTTGAACACCTTACGGCCGAAACGTATAAAGAATTAGGAGAAAAAGCAAAGCACCGCATCAAACAATATTATAATTGGAGCTTCATTGTAAACGAATACGAGAGCAAGTGGGTGATTTGATTGAAGATTTTACATTATTCCTTAGGGTTTCCTCCCTACCGCCGTGGAGGAATGATAAAGTATTGTATGGATTTAATGTCCATGCAGCAGGAGGAAGGGCATGAAGTATCATTATTATGGCCAGGAAGGATAAAAGTGATTTCTTCAGCAATCTCTATTTTAGAAAGTAGCAGTGAATATAACATTAAAAGCTATGAGATGGTAAATCCTTTGCCAGTACCGCTATTAAACGGTATTAATGATGTGAATTTGTATATAAAAAAAGGTGATTTAAAATTTTTTGAAGAGTGGATCAAAAAAGAAAGGCCAGACGTAATACATATTCATACGCTGATGGGGCTATATCAAGAATTTGTCGAGGCAGCAGTAAAAGCTAATATAAAGATTGTTTATACTAGTCATGACTATTTTGGCTTATGCCCAAAAGTTAATTTGTTTGATGGTCAGGAAAGCTGCAGTGGTTCGGACCTTAGAAAATGCAAATCATGTTGTAGCACAGCTTTGAGCAGATGGAAGGTTTTTTTTCTTCAAAGCAGAGTATATAGGCATTTCAAGGACACAGCCGTTGTTCAACAGATTAGAAAAAAAGAACATCAGAAAAAAGAGCATCCATCAGATGAAAAACAGGCAAACAAAAATTTAGATGAACATCTTTATGATAAGTTAAGAAAATACTACTTGAATATTTTTTCTATGATTAGTGTATTTCACTTTAACAGCCGAACTGCTTATGGCATTTACAAACATTTCTTTTCCATAAAACAGTATAAGATTTTACCTATCACGCACAAAGAAATTAGAGATAATCGAGCAAAAAAAGAATTTACTGGAAAATTGAAAATTACTTACTTAGGCCCTTGTTCACGACATAAAGGTTTTTATGAATTAAAAAATATTTTGGACGGACTGTTTTACAGCAAAAAAGAGTTCATCTTAAATATTTATAATGAACCTCACGAAAATGCAGAATATTTGAAAATCCATAAATCATATAGTTATTCACAATTATACGAGGTGTTTGGAGAATCAGATGTTTTAATAGTTCCCAGCAAGTGGTATGAGACTTTCGGTTTTGTGGTTTTAGAAGCATTGTCTTTTGGTGTACCTGTGATTTTATCTGATAAAGTAGGGGCAAAAGACTTGATTTGTCAGGAAGAAGAAATGGGCTTTGTGTTTAAAAACAAGATGGAGTTAAAGGAAATTATTGGTGATTTATATAGTGACCGTAAAATATTAGAGCGATGGAATAAAAATATTGTTTGTTCCCCTAGGTTACTATTTAATATGTCTGATCATGAACGGCTAATAATGGATTTATATTGTCACGAAGGAAAGAGTATGGATGAAGATTAAAATCAGCAAAAATAAAGTGTTTAATATAATTGGCGCGTTTATGCTTTTCTTTAAGCAATCTGCAGCCTTTTTGACTGAAAATTCCGAGAAGGCACTATTTCTGGGAGGAAACGCAGACCCATTTTATGCACTTGGAGTATTGACGTTCTTTGAATTGGGTAAATATAAAAAGACTTTGTTTTATTTTTTTGTATTTGCTGTCCCAATACTATTATTTTGGATATGTCAGATCGTTATTAATCCAGAGATAAATTTTATAAAATCGTTGTTTACCGTTGCAAAACTTATGTTGTGTATCGGTGCGATGTTGTTTGTTATAAACCATATAAAAGATATTAATCTTTTGTTTATTTGTAAAGTTTATATAATAATTAGTTTTATGTTTACTTGTTTGGCATTAACTTCTCTTCATAATAGTTTTCTTTGGCGATTTAATGACGTAATTAATGTTTACAGTTTAACAAGATTACAATTATTTTATTTAGAACCAAGTGAACTGGGATTTCATATAGCATTAATACTAATCTATTTGTTGGGATGCTTTTTTAATGGTAATAAAAAATTGTTGATATATGTACTGTTAGCAGCGTTTGTATTAGGATGTACAAGAGCAATGGGAGCTATATCTATCAGCCTTATTTCAGTATTTTTACTGCTTTTTATCCGATGGATGAGAAAACCAACTGTGAATATCACTATCATATACATAATACTGTTTTTTGTATTTACCGGTATTTTGATTTTTCTATTTAAAACTCAGAATCCTATTCTAATGAGGGTTCTTTCTACTGTATCAGGGAATGATTCTTCCAACAACTACAGAATTGGTTTGAGCATTGAAGTTTTCAAAAGTAGTTTGAAAGATTATAATTTTTTGGGATGTGGTTTTGGCCAAATTAATACAGAAGCTTTTGTTTCTTCATATGCTCATCTTGGATTAACAACTGTTGTTGTAAATTCGTTTTTATATTTTTTTATCGAAACCGGACTATTTGGTATTATGTATATTGTCATTTTAGCCATTGCTCTTTTAAAATCTTGTATGAAAGACCCATTAACGATAAAATGGGGAATTTTCCTGTTTTTGATGATTTATCAGTTGGCTGGAAGTCACTTTACAAGTCCTATAAATTGGATGATGTATGGTTTTATTTTAAGTAAATCAGAACATGTCAATCACAGGAGGGTAAAATTATAAATGAATAATTATAAAACATTAATTTCAGTAATCATTCCTGTTTATCAAGTCGAAGATTTTATCAAACAATGTATTGAATCTGTGATATTACAGAAAGTAGATGAGAAGAATTTAGAAATTATATTAGTTGATGATGGTAGTTATGATTCGTGTCCTCAAATATGTGATGATTATGCTTCTAAATATAACTTTATACAAGTAATACATAAAGAAAATGGAGGGTTATCAGATGCAAGAAATGTAGGCCTTGAAGTAGCGAGAGGAGAATATGTTTTTTTCGTTGACTCAGATGATTATATATCGTTTCAGATGTACACTGAAGTTTTACCAATAATACAAAAATATCATCCGGATGTGATAACATTTGATGGAAGAGTATTTAATGAGTCACAAAAAACTAGTCATATTAGAAATACTAATTTAATTGTCCATGCTAAAAAGAATTCTAATATTTTAGTAACAGGAAAAGATTTTATAAGAAATGAAATAAGGCAAACCAATAACTTTCATTGCGTAGTATGGCTGAATATATACCGTAGGGAATATTTATTGACTAATAACTTTTATTTTATAAAAGGCATTTTGCATGAAGATGAAGCGTGGACACCACGTGTAATTCTAACAGCTGAATCTATCTATTATACCTCGTCTGTATTATATTATTATAGAAAAAGAGAGGGCTCTATTACTACAGAAAGTGGAAATAACAAAAAGCATATAAAAAATCTATTATCCATTTACAGTGGGTTGATGGACTATTATAAAAATAGTGTCAGTGATAAACAGTTATATAATTTACTTATGGATAATCTATGCAAACGGATATTATATAATTTTGCTCATTGGGATATGAGAAAAAGCAGCCACCATTTTTTGCTTTCTAAAAGATTTCTGTTGAAGAATTCCCGTTCGGGGAAAAATAGGATAAAAGTGATTATATATTCTTTTTCAAGAAATCTTTATTTTTTTATTGCTCGATTAAAGAAGCCAGAAATGTAAAGAGGAAAATTATGAAAGATACAAGATTAAAAAAAGCATTACAAAAAAAGTCACACTTTTGGGCTGAGGCACTTTTTTGCAAACAAAAAATATGGAATCACAAACATAAGAGTATTATTCATGAATATAATACAAAACTTAAGAAATATCGTAACATACATGAGGATGAAGTATGTATTATTGTAGGAAATGGACCTAGCTTGTCTGTAAATGATTTGGATTCTATTTCAGACTTTGTCACCTTCGGCTGTAACCGCATATACGGACTTTTTAATGAAACCATATGGAGACCCACTTATTATGTTTGTCAGGATGAATTGATATTGATTCCCAATTTATATGACATTGAAATAGAAACAAAGGAGTGCGAAGCGAGATTTTTTCCAATAAATTTCTATGAAAAGTATACTCCAGAATTCATGAATGCTGAACAGAATTATTTTTTCAATTTTGACATGAAACCTTTTGGCAGTGTGGGGCTAAGACCTTTTTCCAAGAAATATCCGGGTTTTTCTTTAAATTGTGAAACAAAAATTGTCGAAGGATATACTGTGACTTATGCAATGATTCAATTAGCGATATATATGGGCTTTTCTGAAATTTATTTAATAGGGCTTGATCATAGTTATGATGTCAAATTTAATGCCGATGGAACTGTAAATGAAGAGGACTATAAAAAGAATTATGTGGAAGGGCTTAGACCTAGTCTGTCCAATCAAACAAATCCTCCAAGAATTTTAGAAATGACCAACAGTTATAAAAAAGCAAATGACATTGCGAATAAATACAATAGAAAGATTGTAAATGCAACAAGGGGAGGAAAATTAGAAATTTTTGAACGGACATCGTTGGAAGAAGTACTAAGGAGATACAAATGTTAGGTTTCAATAATAATATAGGACTCTATGTTTTGGCTTACCTGTTTCCTTTTTTTATGATCATAAGTTCTATAAGAAGAAATAACTCAGATATATTATTAGGCATGGAATCTTCCAATACATTAAAAGGATTGGGTATGTTCTGCATTATAGTTCATCATATTACACTTGAGATTCCACACCCTGGATATGCTGTGTTTTTTAGGAATTTAGGGTTTTGGGGATCAGGGCTGTTCCTCTTTTGTTCAGGTTATGGCTGCTATAAATCCATGCAAAATAACAATGATTATTTAAAAAAATTTGTGACCGGCAGAATTGCCAAGGTCTATATACATGCAGTTTTAGCAAATATATTCATTTATTTAATTTACTCATTTTTTCAATTTAAGATTTCCGTACGATCTGTTTTCAAGGCTTTCTTAATGATTAATTGCAGAACCGATACGATAGTCTGGTTTTTTATCTGTATTCTTATTTTCTATACAATATTTTATTTAATTTACAGATTTACTCCAGATAATAATTTTTCTTTATTTTTGTTGTTTTTTTGTGCTTTTTGTTATATGTTGATAGTATATTTTCTTCAGTTAGGATCGTTTTGGATTAATATATCATTTACTTTTGCTTCTGGTGTATTACTCGCTAAATACGAAAAAAAATGGATTGAGTTTGTAAGACAATTACATATCTTGTTATATCTATTGATATGCTTTGTCCTATTCTTTTTATTATTGCTTTCTTTTAAAATGTCATGGGTCCAATCATTGGGCAGAGTACTTTCTGATCTTATTTGTATGAATATGCTGCTTTTGAATTTAATTGTTTGGTTTCCTAAAATTCAACTTAAATGCAATTCACTTTTGCATTTTCTAAACAAAAATTCTTTAGAGTTGTATTTTGGACATATGACAATAATCTTAATGCTTTACAAATTATATCCTCAACAAAATAGCTGGTTCTTATGGCTGTATTTAATTGTTGTACTTATAGTTTCAAAAATTTTGTTTTATCTCATTAAACTATTTGACAAAATATTTTTGACAAGAAAATAAGGGAAAAATATGAAGAAAAATAATTTAGCCTTAAAATCAGGCATTTGGTATGTAATTGGGAATGTCAGCTTAAAGGGGATCGCTTTTCTTACATTACCTATATTTGTAAGATTAATGACAACTGAAGAATATGGCCTTTTTAATATTTATATAGCTTACGAGACTGTTATTTCAGTAATTTTGGGACTTGGATTATGGACTAGTATAAAAAATGCATACATTGATTACAATAAGGACTTTTATCATTATGTGTCAAGTATAGCAAATTTTATTCTAATATTTGGAAGCGTCATCTTATTTATTGTGACCTTTATGGGAAGCCATTTAACTCCTTTCTTAGGTTTTGGAAAAAATATTATTATTTTGTTAGTGCTACAATCAGTATGCTCGGCTTTAGTTCAGGTTTTTAATTCAGCTTATTTTATGGAGTATTCTTATAAGAAGTTCTTATTAATGACTCTGATCAATAATGTGCTTAATATTGCAATATCCCTTATACTTATAATGAATATGAAAAATGCGTTTTATGGAAGAACTGTAGGAAATGCAGCCGCAATGATCTTTGTAGCTGTATTAATGTATTTACTATGGATAAAAAGATACGGTCAATCGATTAAAAAGCAGTATTTTAATTACAGTCTGCTGATAGGATTACCTATTATTGTACATAGTCTTTCACAGACAATGCTGTCCCAATTTGATAGGATCATGATACAAAAAATTGAAGATAATGCTTCTGCAGGAGTCTATAGTTTTGTATATACTATGAGCAGTATCTTATTGATTGTACAGCAAGGAATTGATAATGCATGGAATCCCTGGGGGTTTAAAAAACTATCTGAAGGAAAATATTCGGAAATAGAAATGAATAGCAGAAACTATATTCTGTTTTTTTCTTTTTGTACTTTAGGATTTATGACGATTATGCCAGATGTTATCCGGGTATTTGGAACAGCAGAATATTATAAGGGGATTGCTTTAATTATCCCCCTATCCATGTCAGTGTATTTTATTTTTTTATATAGTCTTCCCGTAATGATAGAATATTTTTTCAAGAAGACACGTTATATTGCTGCTGGAACTATTGGTGCATCGATTATAAATATTATATTAAATTTCATTTTCATTCCTAGATTTGGATATTTTGCTGCTGCTTTTACCACCCTTTTTTCATACATCTTATTGTTTATATGTCATTGGATTATCTCAAAGAGATTATTACAAGATGATGTTTTTAGTTTGAAAGTTATATTGTCTTATTCTATCGGCATGAGTATTATATCATTTATCTATATATTATGCTGTAACCAATTCATGTATATAAGATATGTAATACTAGTGTTGGTATCTATAGTCATCATACTAAAAAAGAGAAGTGAGATATCTGAAATACTAATTAGAACTTTTAAATAATTTTCATTAAGAATGGAGGATATAATGAAAGTAGTAGCTATGATTCCCATAAAATTGAATAATGAACGAGTGCCAGGTAAAAATATTAAAAAATTCTCTGATGGAACACCATTAATTACTTTTATTCAAAAGGCCTGTTTAAATGCAGCAACAGTTGATCAAGTCTATGTTTACTGCAGTAATGAACAAATAAACGAGTATTTAGAAGAAGGAGTACAGTTTTTGAAAAGACCTGAATATTTAGATACCGATAAAGTCAACTGCAATGATATAATACGAGAATTTATGAAGCAAGTTAACGCGGATATTTATATTGCAGCCCATGCTACAGGACCTTTTACACAAAGTACTAGTATTGATGCTTGTGTTGAGAAGATTAAGACAGGAAAATATGATTCAGCATTTCTGGCAAGAAGATTACAGGAATTTTTGTGGAGTAATGGGGAAGCATTAAATTTTGATGTACAAAACTTTCCAAGAACACAAGATTTAACTCCCATATATTCAGAAGCTCCCGGGGCTTATGTGTTTCTAAAAGAAACATTTAGGAAATATGACCGACGTGTTGGAATAAAGCCATATATACACGAAATCTCAGAAATAGAGAGCAGGGATATTGACTATCCAGTGGATTTTGAAATAGCGGATGCAATTTATATGAATTTAGTTTCAGTAAATAAAGTAAATTCAGAAAATAATGGAGGTATAAAATGAATCATGCAAAATTACTAGATTGTACTTTAAGAGACGGTGCGTATTTGATTGATAAAACTTTTGGTGATACAACAATAAATGGAATCATTGCAGGGCTAATAGATGCAAACGTGGACTTAATAGAAATTGGTTTTCTTCAGAATGAAGGTTTTGGTGAAGGAAAAACAGTATTTAAAAATGCTGCTGACGCAAAAAGATTTATTCCAGAACACAAGGGAAAAAGTGAATTCACCGTATTAGCAGATTTCAGCAGATATGATATATCTAATCTTGACCAATGTGATAATACATCAATTGATGCTGTTAGAGCCTGCTTTTTTAAGAAGGAAAGATTCGATGTAATAGATTTTTGCAAGGAAATTAAAAAAAAGGGGTACAAGCTCTTTGTTCAGCCCGTTGATATACTTGGATATACTGATGCAGAAATCATCGAGTTTATTAATAATATTAATGAGTTAGAGCCCTACTGTGTATCCATTGTGGACACATTTGGCTCTATGTATTCAGATGATCTCCATAGAGTATTTTCTTTGATCGATCACAACTTAACACCTGTATCAAAGATCGGCTTCCATTCACATAATAATTTACAGATGTCGAATGCACTATCACAAGAATTTTTAAAAATCACAATGGGAAGAAGACAAGTAGTTGTTGATACAACTGTTTCAGGAATGGGACGGGGCGCAGGCAATACACCAACGGAGTTAGTAGCTCAGTATATGACGGATAAGTTAGGGTACTCATATAATATTGATGCAATTCTAGATTTAATTGATGTTTATATGGATCATATTCGCTCAACATGTTCATGGGGATACAGCACATCCTATTTTATTGCCGGCAGCTACAGCGCTCATGTTAATAATATTTCTTATCTTAAAGAAAAAAATAGTATTCAATCTAAGGATATACGATATATTTTAAATAAAATCGGTAGTGCCGAACGCAAGCGATACGATTATGATTTATTAGAAACTACATATATGGATTATTTAAAATCTGATATCGATGACACAGAGGCGATGGAGAAATTATCCGAACAACTCTCAGATCGTAATGTTATTGTTTTAGTTCCAGGGCAAACGATTGAAACGAAGAAGCGAATAATCATGAAAGAAATTAAAGATAGGGATGCTGTTGTGATTTCAGTTAATTTTATTCATAATGATATTAAGACCGATTATTTATATATGAGTAATATGAAAAGATATGCGTATTGGAGTAAAAGGGAAGAATTTAATGGTATACCCAAAATATTTACATCTAATATACAATCTGATGGTCAAAACAGCATTACAGTTTCCTTCAATAGATTAGTAAAATGTGGTTGGGAGAACATGGATAACTCAACTATTCTTCTTCTAAGATTATTGGATCAACTAAATGTTAATTCAATAGGCATTGCTGGATTCGACGGTTACTACTACAAAAAAGAATCTTTGAAAAATTATTTTGATAATGATATGGAAGTATCAAAAGTGTATGATAATCCGATTGAACTTAACAAAAGCATTAAATTAATGCTGGATGATTATTTTCAAACAAGAGAAAATTCAATACCAGTAGATTTTATTACGCCCTCTAGGTTTGATAACAAAACTTCGATCAACTAGAATATTTATAGGAGAATAAGAAAATATGTCTGATATAAGTTTTTTAGTTTTAGATGTAGATGGTACTCTAACGGATGGGAAAATATATATGGGTGTTGAAGGAGAATTGTTCAAGGCCTTTGACGTCAAAGATGGCTGCGGCATTAAGGACATACTACCTAACTACAATATTTCCCCTGTCATTATAACAGCCAGAGAAAGCAAAATTCTTATCCAGCGCTGTAAGGAATTAAATATAAGTAATCTGTATCAAAACTGCCGTGATAAAAAACAACAGTTAGATAAGATTTTAAAAGAGTTTTCAATAGCAGACAATAAGCATTATGACTACAGTAATCTTGCGTATTGCGGGGATGATATTTTAGATTTACAATGTATGCAGCCTATTCATGAAGCAGGGGGGATCGTGGGCTGTCCGGCGGATGCAGTGCCGGAGGTAAAGAAAATATCAGATTTCATCTCGTGTAAAAATGGCGGAAATGGAGCAGTAAGGGAATTTATTGAATGGATCTGTAGCAGGTAGATTCTAAAGGTCCTAATGGTTTTATCTTTCTGACTTACAATATTAGCAGAAAAAATAGAGAAAGAAGAGTAAGATATGCAGGAGAAAAAAATAGAAGTGACGAAGAAAAATGAGGCTCTGCAATATATATATTTCATTGGCATCACTCTTTATTTTATATATTATTGGATGCATGTTTCACAGATTGATCAGAAGTATGTTCCGGATTTTCTATTAACAGCGGCAATAATATGTTTTATTATTAAAATAGTACTTACAAAATATAATTGGATGCAGATAATTATCGGAGTCTCTATTTTACTATTAATGTTTTTATGTTGGAAAAGTTCTGGAAGTATTGATTATCCGATCAATGCCCTTGTCCTACTGGGAATAAAAAATATAGATATCAAAAAATTAATGAGATTATTGTTCTTAGTGATTCTTTTAATCGTTAGTGTGGTAATGACTTGGACCTTGCTCCATAATATGACAGGTATAGTCAGAATACAGGACTATGGGAGAGGGGTAGTGGAAACAAGGTTTCAATTCGGATGGTGGCATCCTAACAGAGGGCATTTCATATTTTTTTCTATGACTGCATTTTTTTTATATTCTTATTTCAGAAAATGCAGATGGTGGATTTTTGCTTGTTTGATGATATTTAATTATGAATGTTTTTTACTGACAAAATCACGGACAGGATTTGCGGTCACCGCTATGTTAATTCTTTTATTCTTTTTGCTAAAGCTGGTGATCGAGAAAAGCTTTCAAAAAATACTTTTTATTTTCCTTGAGTTTGTAAATTTGTTTTGTATTATTTTTTCAATGGTTGGAGTTGGCATTATACCAATCTCATCAGATATATATAATCAAATAAGCAGGCTCACAACAGGCAGGTTTATGCTTGCCCAAATGTTCTATAAAAAATTTGGCGTCCATATTTTTGGAACAAGTTTAGGAGGGCAGATACCTGATTTAGGAATTGCCAGGACTCTCATAGAATATGGTGTTTTAGTGTTTATAATATTATATGGCAGCGTGTTAGCTGCTTCATGGATTCTATATAAAAAGAATAAGCTGGAGATAATGCTTTTACTGACTGTTTATATGATATATTTTACGTTTGAAGCATATTTTCAAGCGGCATTTGATATTAAGCCGATCATTATTGGTTATGCTTTTTATCAGTTCAGTGATGTTTCTTTTTATAGAAAAACAAGGCGATCAGTGAGAAAAAGAGGATTTGACTAAAAATCCTCTTTTATTATATATTCTATGAAGGGAGAAATCGTGAAAGAATATATGTTTTATACTGTTCCAATAATTATGGGCAGCGGATTCAAAATATAGTTTGAGATCGGTGCTAAAGGAGGTTTGTATTATGAAATTATATATTGTAATCCCATGTTATAATGAACAAGAAGTTCTACCGGAAACATCATTAAGATTAAAACAAAAGATGACAGATTTAATCTCTAAACAGATGATTTCTGATAATAGTAAAGTAGTATTTGTGGATGATGGATCGAAAGATCAGACTTGGGAGATGATAGCGCAGTTACATGATCAGGATCCTATGTTTTCAGGGGTTAAATTGTCTTGTAATAAGGGACACCAGAATGCTCTTTTGGCAGGTCTAACGTCAGTTGCTGATTTAGCCGATGCAGTGATCTCAATGGATGCGGACCTGCAGGATGATATAAATGCTATTGATGGATTTATAAGCAAGTATAAACAAGGCTGTGATGTAGTATATGGGGTAAGAAGCAGCAGAGAGAAAGACACCTTCTTTAAACGGTTTACTGCGGAGGGCTTTTATAAGTTGATGTCATTCCTTGGGGTCGATATAGTATTTAATCACGCGGACTATCGCCTGTTAAGTTCAAGAGCATTACAGGGACTGCTGGAATTCAAAGAGGTAAACTTATTTTTACGCGGTATCGTGCCGATGGTTGGATATAAAAGTGATATTGTCACATATGAGAGGGCTGAAAGGTTTGCAGGTGAAAGTAAGTATCCTTTAAAGAAAATGATGTCATTTGCCTTTGAAGGTATTACATCCCTTAGCATAAAGCCAATTAGATTAATCTTTTCACTAGGAGTAGGAATCTTTTTAATCAGTATTGCAGCATTAATTTATAGTTTTGTAAGATACGTATCCAACAACACGGTAAGCGGCTGGACAAGTTTGATCATGTCAATTTGGCTTTTAAGCGGCATACAGTTAATGGCAATTGGAATCATTGGGGAGTATATTGGTAAAGTGTATCTGGAAACAAAGGAACGGCCTAAATTTATTGTAGAAGAATTTTTGAATACAAAATAGAAATCAGCGGGGCAGAAAATGAATCAAATACGAAAAGGATTATATTATTTTATCACAGGAGCAATGTTTGTTTTTGCAGCATATTTATTAATTACTTTTATTGGAGGATTGATCACAGACAGAAATATTAAAGTTGATCATACAATAGCTGTGTTTACATTTATATTTCTGTTATGTCTTCTCGGATGTGTAATTTATTGTATATGGAGCAGCAAAACCATACTTGAATCAAGAAAGACAATATATATCATTCTATGTTTGGTCATATTACTACAGGCAGCGGTTGTTCTTGTGTTGAAGACACAGCCAGTGAAGGATCTGCTCTTTTTGCATGATCAGGCAGTGCATCTACTGACTAATAAAAAAGTATCATTGACATATCACTGGGATTATTTCGCGAGATATCCCAACAACAATGCCTATTTATTGATCCTATCATATTTCTATAAGATCTGTGTTTGGTTGGGGGTTCCTGTAAGCAAGCTTATAATTGCCGGGAATCTGTTGAATATGTTTTTTATTGATGGGGCCATATATTTCGGATATTTGATATTAAAAAGTATTGAATCAAATAAAATAGGTAGATTTTTTTTGATGATATGTTTTCTGAATCCGGAAATATATTTATGGGTGCCGTTTTATTACACTCATACTTGTTCATTATTTATAACAGTAGTATCAGTCTATTTATGTTTACAAATATATAAGTACAGAGATAAAAAGTCTTATCTTTGGTATTCAGGTATTATCGCACTGGGGATACTGATATATTTTGGATATAAGATAAGGGCAACAAACTTTATAACCTTTATAGCCTTTATGATTTTTTGTTTTGTTTTTAATACGCAAAAGCAAAAGATAAATAAAAAGGTGATTACAAATGCGGTGAAAATCATTTTTTTATTTTGTGTTGGAATTGGTTTCACAGTATTGATCTACGGAAATGTTCAGTCAAAGCATATTGGCAGAAATCAAGATAAAGAATTGCCAGTTACCCATTGGGTTATGATGGGATCCCATGGCAAGGGAATGTTTGATATGGATGACCTGGAATTTACGAATTCCTTTTCTACTAAAAAAGAAAAAGAGCAAGCAAATATAACCAGAACAATAGAGAATTATAAGGAACTTGGGGTTTGGGGAACTTTAGATCTGTATGGAAGAAAGCTGAGAACAACCTGGGCAGTTGGTCATGATGATTATCCGAACAGGCTGTCAGTGTCATCTGATTATGTAAAGGCACATGATTGGATTATCGGCAGGCAGAGCACATTGTTAATACTTTATTGTTATGCATATCGTTTTTTGATGCTGCTATTAATATGTATACTGTGTCTGCGAATGATGAAGTCATTAGCTAAAGAATATTTCTTTTTTATCCTTATTTTACTTGGGGCAATGATTTTTCATTGTATATGGGAGGCTAATTCAAAGTATTCGTTATGTTTTATGGTAATCAATATGATGTTAATGACAAAAGGGTTTACTGTTTTGAGTACAGCACCAAAACTTAAAAATGATAATAGAAGATTAAAAATTCGATGTTTTTTTGTATTCAGTTTGCTTACTTTAATCAGTTCTGTCATTGTTATAAATAGCTCCAAAAGCTTCTACAGCATTGCTGCGGATCAGCAGGAAAGTACCGGGCCTATTCAGGTAGGTAAAGTGTATGGTGATCGGATAACGCAATCATTTGTAACAAAGACCAACTTTAATATGCTGAGGTTTGCTACTTATGATGTATATCCATCTAGCATTTTAGGGATAAGACTGTTGAATGAGAATAGAGAAGTCTTGGATTATCAAGTTTTGAAAAAGGAAGAATTACCAGAACATGAAAATATAATTATTGAATTCAAACACACAATAAAAAATAGTTCCAGAACTAAATATTATATTGAATTTATAAAGTTGGACCATTTAAAGAAAAGCGTGGGTATTTCCAATTATTATTCAGGCAACATTGATATTTTTCAGAATGGAAAGTGTTATCGAAACGGCAGAGAACTCCATAAAAGGGATTTGCGCTTTAAAGTATTTGAGGCAAAGAGCGGAACATTGTAATTTCTCTAAGATATGATATAATTTGAATTGTCTATATTGAAAAAGAACATGATATTGAAGCTGGAACAAATAATAAAAGCATCTAGATGTGATATTATTTAAAATTATAGGAAAGGAAGAGAATGATATTTAGCTTGGCTAAATATCATAAAAGAAAAATATGTTTTGGAAAAAAATCTTGAAAAAAGAGCAGACATACCCAGAATTTGAAAGCTTTATGCGGACAAACAATGAAACCCAGACCAGAAGCTGGTTTGTAAAATATTATGAGAATGAAAGAGTAGTTGAAAATAGAATTTTTTATGAATCATTTCAGGGGGCTGGCATGACTGACAGCCCTTACGCGTTTTTTTTGTATGTGCTTAAAGATAAAAGATATTCAGAATTTCAGCATATTTGGGCAGTGAAAGACCTTGAACATCCGTTAGTAAAGAAATATGAAAAAGAACAAAATATAAAGTTTGTAGAATATAATTCTGAGGAATACATTAAAGCTTTATGCGGATCCAAGTATTTGATATCCAACAATACCTTTCTTGAGTATTTTATAAAAAAAGATGATCAGGTTTATGTGAACACATGGCATGGAACTCCGATCAAGACTTTGGGAAAGGATATAAAAGGATCACTGGGACAGCATAGAAATTTACAGAGAAACCTTCTACACTGTGATTACTTTATAAATCCGAATAAGTATACAGCAGATATCCTGCTGAAATCGTGTGATGTCGATGGAGCATTTCCAGGTAAGGTCGCAGACATAGGATATCCGAGGGAAGACTGGATATTTAATACAGAAAAAGAACAATTAAAAGACAGGCTGGGAATTGAAAAAGATAAGAGGGCTGTTTTATATGCTCCAACATGGAGAGGTGAATTGGGAAATGTATCAAATATGTCCATGGATGTCCTTAAAAGGGTAGGAGAGTTAAAGGCAGGACTTCCAGATGACTGTGTATTGTTGCTTAAGCTGCATCATATGATGAATCGCTATTTAACTGAGGATTTAAAAAAGTTATCTATACCGGAGGATGTTGAGATAAATCAGGCTCTATCTATTACAGACGTCCTGATTACCGACTACTCCAGCGTCTTTTTTGATTATATGGTTACTGGAAAACCAATTCTTTTTTATGCTTATGATCTAGAGACATATGAAAACGATAGAGGCTTATATGTAGATATGAATAAATTGCCGGGACCGGTCTGCAGATCCACAAAGGAACTGATCGACGCTCTAGCGGATTGTGAAAGTATCAAAGAAAAATATAACGATACATACAATGCCTATTTAAAAGAATATTCTTATAATGATGATGGGAGAGCGTGTGAAAGATTAGCGGATCTCTTATTTCATGACAAGTATGATAAGGAAAAAGTGTACTCTGAAATGGATCAATCCAAGGCTAGGATCTTATCCTATGCAGGTGCTTTCATTAACAATGGGATCACAAATTCGATCATAAATTTATCAAGAAATATTGATTATTCTAAGTATGATATTTATCTGATCTTAGATAAGTATGATGATGCAAAACGCCATAATATCGAAAGATTAGATCCCAGGGTGAAAGTTTTCTATAAAATTGGGAATTATGGATTCTTACCCGAAGAGTACATGCCTTATCTGAGATTAATTTCAGATGGAATAGGAAAACAAGGCTGCAAACCAGAGGAGATTCCGGTAAAAGTATTTGAGAGAGAGAAGAAAAGATTGTTTGGAAACTTGAATTTTCAACATGGAATTGATTATAGTGGCTATACGATGTCATGGGTATGCTTTTTTGCTTACGCAGGATTCCCTGATAAAATCATTTACCAGCATAATGATATGAAGCAGGAAATGAACAGAGTAGTAAATGGAAGAAAGCCGTTAGAACAGAGGCTCAAAACTATATTTACTGCCTATGACTGCTTTGACAAATTGGTTTCAGTTTCTGAAAGTGTGGAAGCCGCTAATAAAATAAGTCTCGCAGAGACAACAAAGACAGGACAGGACAAAACATTTATTGTTGAAAATACATTAGATCCTGCCAATATTAAAAATATGGCTGAAACAGGTTTTGAATACACGTATTCTGGAAAGAACTATTTTAGTGAGAACTATAATATTACAAAGAACAGATTTGAATTTGAAGGTGTGGAGATGCCGAAACCTGAGGATATTAATTTTGTCTGTATTGCACGGCTGTCATGGGAAAAAGGACAGAAGAAACTGATTCAGGCTTTTGAGAAGGTGAACAGCAGATTTTCTAATGTCAAATTATATTTAATCGGGGATGGGCCTCTGAGAATTGACATACAGAATGAAATCAGAAGACTAAATTTAGAAGACAACGTTGTTATGACAGGTCATGTAGCAAATCCATTTTATTTGCTGAATCACATGGATTGTTTTGTATTATCTTCTAATCATGAGGGGCAGGGTTTGGCAGTTTTGGAAGCAATGGTAGTCGGAAAGTACTGCATTTCTACTGATATCGACGGACCAAGAAGCTTTTTAAAGCCTCAATATGGTGAGTTGGTTGAAAATAGTGTGGACGGTTTGGCAAACGCTATGATATCTTTTGCAGAACACAAGAAAGTGCCAGAAGTATTTGATTATGATAATTACAACTACCAGGCCTTAACAGCTTTTTACAAAATGATCGAGGCTTAGTGAGGAGGAAGTTTGATGGATGAAAATCTGATTTTGGAAAAAGATCTCAGAAATAAATATCAAGAGAATGTCAAAAGAAAAGAGCAGTTTTCATATGGTGCAATGTATTCAAAGTCTGTAAATGATTTTGATATTGATGAGAATATGATTTTTTATGAGTCTGGATTTGGAAAGAATACAACTGCAGGCCCATATTCCATGTTCAGAACATTGTATCAAGATAAGAAATACAAAAAATTTACACATGTATGGTCATTGGAAGCGTTATCGGGAGATGTGTATAATGCATTTAAGCGAAAGAAAAATGTCAAATTCGTGATTCGGAAATCAAAAGAATATTTTGAGTACTTAGCTAAGGCTAAGTATGTTATTAATAACAGGCAAATGCCCTTTTATTATAGCAGAAGAGATGGTCAGTATTACATCAGATTAGTGCAGAAGTTTGATGATTTTATGTTTAAGAGCAGGTATTTCAGCATAAAAGAAATGAACTTTATCCGTAATTTATATCAGGCTTCTCATCTGGTATTTGACAATGAAACTATAAAAGAAAAGGTGATGTCAATTGAACAGTTTAAGGATACTTATACAGGAAATATTTTAGTACATGAGATAAAAAAGTGGGATGCCGTTCATGAGAAGCCTTCAGAATTTGCCCAAATTATAGGGGAGTCTGTTATTTTATCAAAGTGTCCTTCTGTATTTATAAAAAATGATGTGAGAAATAAAAGTAACATTTTATTGTATCCTGGGAAAATGAAACCAGGAGGTCTGACGAATTCTTTGATCAGCTTCTTGAATATGATCGACTACGATAAGAACAGAGTTTATTTAGTTGCCGATAAGACAGGGGAGCAGGAAGAGCAGGAACAATTTGAAAGAATCAATCCAAATGTTGTTGTTTTCGTTCGGTATGGTTCTTCAGGTTATCAGGAAGAAGAGTTTGTCCAGGTACAGAAAATAGACAAAACCGGATTTGAAAAGGGTTCAGGCAAAGAGGAACTTTTTAGTTTTTACCGCAGAGAATTAAAGCGCATTTGTGGCAGAGATACTTTTGAATGTGCAATAGATTTCAGTGGTTTTGAATTATTCTGGAGTTCACTGGTTGCTTTTTCAGATGCAAAAATGAAGTCCATCTTTCTGCATACAGATATGAAAAAGGAGGCTGAACGAATCTTGGAGACGGATGAGATCAAGGGAACACGATTGTTAAATCTTTTTTCACTTTATCCGTTATTTGAGAGAATTCTTGCTGTTTCATCAGGATGTATGGAAGTAAACAGGAATATCATAGATGAGGACACACAACAAAGATTAAATTTTATTCCTGACGGAGCTGATGCGTCTGAAATATTAAGTATGGCGGAAAGCAGGACACATGAGATTACGCTGGATGGGAATAAATATTCTGTAGTAGAAGAAAAAAATTCTGACCATAAAATCCACTTAAACGGATATAAAACAGTAGATAAAGATAAATATAATTTTATCTGTTTAGGAAAGTTATCAGAAGAAAAAAATTATGGTGCGATCCTCGAAGCATTCGCAGAGGCGAAGAAAGAAAACAAGAATATTGCATTATATATTGTAGGTGAAGGTGACGAACAAAAAAGTATTGAATCACAGATATCCAATTTAGGCCTAGAAAATGATGTGACTATGACAGGATATTTAAATAATCCTTATGTTCTGCTGAAACAATGTGACTGCCTAGTGATATTTTCAAGATATGAAGGATTTGGACTGCCTGTCCTAGAGGCAGCCATTCTCAATAAGAAAATTATTGCTTCTGATATCCCTGGAGTGAGAGACATTGTGGAGACATGTAATGGGACTCTGATCGACAGTAAACAAGAAGCCTTGGCAGCCGAATTAGTTCGAGCGGCAGAGCATGAAAATTCAGATGATCGAAATTTTGATTATGAAAAATATCATCAGGCTGTTGAAGATAAAATTTCAGAATTAATATTAATGTAAGGTAAATTGCCCATAAAATAGTATTTAAGACCTCTTTTCATTTTATTTATTATATATATTGAGTATAATTTATTATAAAAGGAAAAGAGGTTTTTTATGTCAGTGAAAATGGGACAAGCCAGCCAGTTATATCTGGAAAGTTTCCTTGAACATTGTAAACAGGAATAGTATAATATAAACAATATGATTAGAAATATTATACTTATGGAGAAACAAAATGAAAACCTATATTGAAAATTTTAAGAAATACCGATTTTTGCTTTACGAACTAGTTAAAAAAGGAGTGAAGCTAAAGTATCGCCGATCATATCTCGGTATTCTGTGGACGTTGCTTGAGCCCCTGCTCACTATGATCGTATTGAGCATTGTTTTTGGAACTTTATTTGGAAATAAAGATCCCCAATTCCCAGTATATATACTGACAGGCCGTTTAATGTATAGTTTTTTTTCTTCGGCTACCAGCGGCGCTATGAAAGCCATACGGACGAACGCAGGGATGATCAAAAAAGTTTATGTACCGAAATATATCTATCCTCTATCCAGTGTGTTATTTAATTACATTATTTTTGCAATTTCACTGATTGTACTGGTGGCAGTTGCCGTTGTATTAAAAGTGTATCCCACTGTATATATGCTGCAGGCAGTTGTTCCGTTGTTTTTATTGTTAGTAACGGCGTTCGGTGTCGGAATGATTCTATCAACTATGGCTGTTTTTTTCAGGGATCTTGAATATTTATGGTCTGTTGGTCTAATGATCGTTATGTATGCATCAGCAATCTTTTATTATCCTGAAAAAATATTAACCTCAGGTTTTGGATGGATACTAAAGTTTAATCCATTGTATTTGCTGATCCATAATTTCAGACAGGCTGTTTTTGGTATGCCTATGAATATGAGATATCTGGCAGCATCGATAGGATTTGCCATTGTCAGCGTCATTGTAGGGTTGGTATTCTTCTACAAAAAACAAGATGAATTCATTCTGCATATATAGGAGGTTGTCATGGCAAAGAAAAAAGAAGTATTAAAAGTAGAAAACGTCGGCATGAAATTTAATCTGAGTCAGGAAAAAGTTGACGATCTGAAGGATTATGTGATCAAGTTGTTAAAAAGGCAGATTTCATATAATGAATTCTGGGCTTTGAAAGATATTAATTTCTCTTTAAATAAGGGAGACCGGCTGGGGATCCTAGGTTTGAACGGTGCGGGCAAAAGTACTCTGCTGAAGGTAATAGCGGGAGTACTGAAAGCCACAGAAGGAACTGTTATGACAAAAGGAAAGATAGCACCTCTTTTGGAATTGGGAGCTGGTTTTGACCTGCAGTATACCGGGCGGGAGAACATATATCTCTATGGGGCAGTTCTAGGCTTTTCAAAGAAGTTCCTTGATGATAAATTAGATGAGATCATTGAATTTTCTGAGCTTGGAAAGTTTATCGATGTACCGGTCAAAAACTATTCATCAGGCATGAAGTCAAGACTAGGATTCTCGGTTGCGACTTTAGTTGAACCAGATATCTTAATCTTAGATGAGGTCTTGTCAGTTGGGGATGCAAAATTCCGTAAAAAGAGTGAGGCCAAAATCATGAGTATGTTTGACAAAGGAGTAACAGTACTATTTGTCTCACATTCATTGGAACAGGTACAGCGGCTGTGCAACAAAGCAATTCTTTTGGAACAGGGAAGGATCATTGCGGAAGGCGGCATAGATGAAGTAAGTGCAATATATGATGAGAAAACAAAGTAAAACACATGGAGGTACACAATGAAAAAGGTTATAACTTATGGGACTTATGATTTGCTGCATGCGGGGCATATTAACTTATTAAGAAGAGCAAAAGAATTAGGAGACTATTTAATAGTAGTTCTTTCTACCGATGAGTTCAACTGGGATGAAAAACAGAAAAAATGCTATTTTAGCTATGAAGAAAGGAAGAAACTTCTGGAAGCGATCCGTTATGTGGATCTTGTGATTCCGGAAAACAATTGGGAGCAGAAAGTATCTGATGTCCAGGAATATCATGTGGATACTTTTGTCATGGGAAACGACTGGGAAGGTAAATTTGATTTCTTAAAGGAGTACTGTGATGTTGTATATCTTCCGAGAACTGAGGGAATCTCTACCACGAAAATTAAACAAGATTTAGGTTTAGGGGGAAAAAGCAAAGCAGAAGATACTGAGTAAATGAAAAGGTGCACAGGAGGTTTTGTATGAACACACAAAAGGTGAGAAAGGCTGTAATACCTGCAGCAGGACTGGGAACAAGGTTTTTGCCGGCAACCAAAGCGATTCCGAAAGAAATGTTGCCGATTGTCGATGTGCCTACGGTTCAATATATTGTTGAAGAGGCCGTAGCCAGCGGAATAGAGGAAATTTTGATCATTACAAACTCAAATAAACATTGCATGGAAAATCATTTTGATAAGGCATATGAGCTTGAGGAACGCCTGGCAGAATCAGGGAAAATGGAACAGGTGAAGATGATCAATGATATTTCAAATCTGGCTAACATTTATTATGTGCGTCAGAAGGAGCCAAAAGGCCTGGGACATGCCGTACTGTGTGCAAAATCATTTATTGGAAATGAACCATTCGCGGTTCTTCTCGGGGATGATGTGGTGATCAATAAAGGCGGACAGCCAGCTCTTGGGCAGCTTGTAGGAGCGTACAACAAACATCACGCATCAGTTGTAGGTGTGCAGACAGTGGCAGAGGATCAAGTGAGCAAGTATGGAATTGTGGCTCCAAATAAAAATGTTCCTGCAGACGGACGAGCTGTAAAGCTTGATAATATGGTGGAGAAACCAAAGCAGAAAGATGCCCCGAGCCGTATGGCTGTGCTTGGAC
>OLSH01000634.1_pt1 | contig 26808 bp, 31 predicted proteins | sample 1643221 | NCBI WGS metagenome assembly OLSH01 (sample SAMEA3136681, study PRJEB25190) | human gut metagenome | biome: human gut; feature: human-associated habitat; material: faeces | place: Austria | collected 2013 | reverse complement strand
ATGGAAAAAGTATCATGGGTATGATGAGTCTTGGTTTGGATGATTTAGACAATATTACTGTTGTTGCGGACGGAGCGGACGAAGAGACTGCTGTCTCAACAATTGAACAATATTTAACAAAAGGAGCATAACTGCTCCCAATTTGCCGAAATAGCTCAGCAGGTAGAGCACTTCACTCGTAATGAAGGGGTCGCCGGTTCAAATCCGGTTTTCGGCTTTGGCGCAAACACTGATATCTACAGTGTTTGCGCCATTTTTTATTCCATAGAATAATCCATTATAATCGTGGTTAAGATTCTTGAGGATTTTAATACATTTTGATATGATATAATTAAGACTTTTTTACATTTTAAACCGTTCCCCATCAAGCAGAGAATCAAAAAAACTTTTCCGCCAGTAGGTACTGCCTGCTGGCAGTTTTTATGTTGCTTGTAAATAACTTTTTGTCATTCCCGTATTTTTTCTTTCTATAAAATATGCTCCCTTCTAAGCGGCAAGCTTTTCTTATTGTATTTGTCTGCCTGGAAGGGAGCATATTAGAATTTAGTTATATTTTCACGCTTCTTTTGCTATATATTGTTTAAAAACTGCTGTTCTATATGAACTAGGATCCGGTCATCTTTTGTCAGATGTGCAGGAGCGCACTCTCTTCTTATCTTGTCCATCTTACAGTGAATGCATAGGTCATCTGTTGAATTATAGATCGTCTCGCCGCAGATACTGCACGTTGTGACGCTGAAAATAAATTCTCCGATATCTTCATTATAAAAATGATGGTACATAGCCTCGTCAATGTCGTTTACATCTCTGGACACAGATTCTCTCCAAAGCCTGTAATTCTGAAATGCATAAGAACCGGCCTCTTTGCTGATCTGAAAGCAGGAGGAAACATCATTCTCATCTCTGCACTGGGCAAAATGAATCGCCATCCTGGGGGCTAGGATATTGCTGGCGAAAAAATTAGCCTGGTGCTCATTTTGGGAGCATTCTTTGGAATGCCCCAGCATAATATGTCCCAGCTCATGCATAATGGAGAACCGGATCCTAAAAGGAGACTTTGTCTCATCATAGGCAATGATCCGGTTGGCACCGTAGCGGAACGCGTCCTCAGAATAATTTCTGCAGTATTCATAGAGCCGCTCATTGATGTCCCGCATGTTCTGATACGTGAAAATCCGGTATCCGTAGTGTCTTAAAATGCTGTAGCAATCAATCGGAAATGACTGGATCTCACAGTCTCTGTAAACATCAAGTATCTTAAGAAGTATATCGTGATAATTCAAATCCACCAATCCTTTATAATTCAGATAACATCTTTATAAGTTCTAATTTTTCCTCGATGGACATTTCCTTCCCATTCCTTGCGATCAGTGTTTTCAAATCTGCATAAGATGGTTCATTTTGATTGTCAGAGATCAGAGATTCATCGTCACAGAAATATTCTGTGGTGACTCCAAGCTCTTTTGAGATTTTTAAAAGAACTTCTATATCAGCTTTCCGGCTGTCTCTTTTGATCATAGAGTAGATCGTGGTAGGTGCCACGTTGATCTTTTTGGCCAGCTCGTTGGGATTCATATGATGTTCTTTTAACAACAGCTCTAACTTTGATCCAATACCCATAAAAATATACCGCCTTTCTATAGAAAGAATAGCATATTAAAAAGTTCAAGTAAATAAAGAAATATGCAAATGCGTATAATTACATTGACAAGTAACTCAAATGAGTATATCATGACAATAGAGATTACGCAAATGAGTAATGATAGGAGGTAGACTGTTGCCATATATAAATTTGAAAACGGAATTAATGAAATCCAATATCACAAACGAAGAAACTGCGAGTGCATTGAAGTTACAGGCGGAGGACACAGAGGACAAGCTGTCAGGTTCCGGAAGGTTCACCATTGAGGAAGCAATGTGTTTAAAAACAGCATATTTTCCTCATCTGCCTTTGGAATATCTGTTTGTACATATGAAATCGCAGCCGTAACAAAATTACGCTCTTTACTAAAGAGTATAGAACATAAGTTCGCGAAAGGCAATAGGCATAATATACAAAATTGGAAGGGAGATTGTTATGTTTGACTTTACCACAGAGCAGGGACGGATGGACACAGTCATCGGGATTTTACTGCATCATTATAAAAAAGAGGATTTATCAGAGTTTTATGGAATATCACCAAAATTAATCAATATCTGGATGGAACGGTACCGCAGAAGGGCATTGGAGGAAATTAAGAGGAGACAGATTTGTTTCAACGGACGTTCTGTGAAAAAGATGAAGCCACTATTATCAATCTACAGGCCAACCTCCGGAGCGGTGTACATTGACTGGAAACATATAAGATAAAAGAAGAGGGGAGGAATACGATGACAGAAAAAGATATGGGACAGATGTATTATCTGAATAAGGAAATTGAAAGATTAAATGAAGAACTGAATTGGATGGAATGCAAGAGTATGATGAAAAGCCCAATTTTGACCGGTATGCCTTTTGGAGGAGGAGTCAGCGATAAGACTGCTGACTATGCAGTGCGGATAGAAGAGATCAAAAATCTTATCGATATATCAGTGAAGAAATTACTATATACAAGGGCAGAGATTGAACGTTTTTTACAGGAAATTGAAGATCCAGAGCTGAGACTGATCATAAGACTGCGCTCGATCAATCATCTTGGATGGCAGGAGATAGGGGAAGAACTGGGGATGGACAGAAGGACCGCATCGAGGAAGTACCAGAAATTCTGTGATGAGGTGTTTGCCCACAATGTCCGCTGAGATAATGATATAGTTATCATAGAAATTAAAAGATTGAAAATCCATTTTTAAAAGGATCTCATTTCTCTCTTTTATTTTTTCCCTGTCGGTAGAGGACAGGCAGAAAATCTGCCCACAATGTCCGCTGGCAGAATGATATCATTATAATAGAGAAAACAGGCAGGAGATCCCACCTATGAAATTTGGTCTTCCCGCCTGTTTTCTTCTATGAAAAAAGGAATTCCCAACCCGTCGTTTAATACAGCTGTAATGATAAAAGTATTTTTAGGAGGTGTGCAAAATAGAAAATTTAATTTATCAGAGATTAGCAGATTCTGCAGATCTTGTTAAGCTTCTGGCAAAATATAATGGAAAGCCGGCAATATTTCAAAAAAGAGCTCCCGATGATTCTGATGAACTGTGGGAGAGTGATCCGTATCCAAGGATGATCTATGAAGTAGAATTAAAGGAAGAAATGGAAAGAGAATTTAGCAAAAGGATCCGTCTTCACGTCATTTGTAAGAAAGGACAGCAGACCAATTCCCTGGATTTCAAAATGCCAATTCTTACGGCGCTGGACCGCTGCTTTTTTACAAAGATAGATGTAACTCTGGGTACAAGGTGGAGTCATACAGAACCAGTTGCACTAGAAAGTGGAACATCAGTGGAGGAGACCATCTACACATTCAACGGAATGCTTTTTACAAAGCAGGAAATGATAGAGCCAGATCCGGTGGCTGCATTAAACAGCTGGCTGAAAAATACTTTCGAGGATGCGGTTATAATCAGCAGAGATCCACTTGAAGATATTTGGAAACCAGGAAATAGTGAATCAGCGATCTACTGTCGTCTGGAAAGCATGGCTCCAGGATCTTATAAAGATACGTGGTGTAATTCCTGGATCACTGCCGGTATCAGGATCCATATTATAGCAGAGCAGTATAAAAAGCTTTCTATGATACGGGAAATTACGCAAAAGCTGGCAGGTATTAAGTCACTGACCATGAGTGACGGGGGACCTTTATACATTATGAAGGTAAATTATAATGATACTCTGAACCCACTGAAGCACCGGCAGTTCTTTATTGAGTGCCAGTATGGGGTCCTTCGGCAGGAAGAGGAGAAGCAACCAATTCGTAATATCGATATTCAGGAGGGATAGTATTGAAATCACAGGTAAAATACAGCATGGAAGAATTTGCTTCCAATCCGGAAGTTCTTGCAGCATCTGAGGATCTGATCAGAGCTGCTTTTTCTTTTGCCGGATTAGAAGAAGCATCAGAAAAAGAAGCAAAGAAAATTGTAAATGATTATAAAAGCAAGGAGGTACATTAGATTATGGGAGGAACATATCAGGCAGGGGAAGAAAAGGTAAGACCCGGAGTTTACAGAAGGTATTCAACAGAGGATAAAAAGCTTGTAGCAGGAGCGATGACAGGAGTTTTTGCAATTCCGGTAAAAGCTGATTTTGGTCCTGTAGGAGTTGTCACAATTCACACAAAACAGGATACACTCAAGGAAATGTATGGTGTAGGAGGGACAGTAAAAGGGGCAACGAATCTTTTTGAAGGAGGGGCTGCCAAGGTTCATGTGTATCGTTTGGGGACAGGGGGCACCAAGGGAACACTGGATCTGAAAGATGCTGAGGATGCAGCTGTGGTTTCTCTGGAAACAAAATATCCAACGGATATTACATTTGCGGTCTCATTAAAACAGAAATTAGGAAGTGAAACAAAGAGAGAGTTTTCTGTATATCAGGGAGCTGTTTTAAAGGAAAAGTTTGAATATGAAGTACAGGCTGACGGTGATGAAGGACAGATTCTTACTGATATTATTAACGCAAAATCAGCTGTTTTTCATGCTGAAAAAGCTGCGGAAGACAAAAAACCAGTTTCAGTCGTACAGCAGGAGATTACTCCGGGAACCAATCCCACAGTTACAAACGCAGAATACAGTGCGGCATTGGAGGCCTTTGAAGCTTATAAGTGGAATGTTCTCGTAACAGATACCGTAGATACTGCTGTACATGAGTTGTTAAAAGCATATATGAAAAGGTTAAAGAATAATGGTTCCATTGGTTCCTGTGTTGTCGGAGAGGGAAGTGATGTTGCTTTTGAAGAGCGAATGGAACATGCAAAATCATTTGATTCCGAATACTTTATCTATGCTGGAAGTGGTTATGTGGATGCAGAAGGCAATAAAGTAGACGGCTATGAGGCAGTTACTATTCAGGCAGGTATTATCGGAAGCACTCCATCCAATAAGTCTGTTGTACATACTGTTATTCCGAATGCAGTCGATACTCTTGAAGTTTTGAAAAACGAAGATTATATTCACGCCATTGAAAACGGCATGCTTCTTCTCTCACCAAGTGAGGAGGGGGAAGTTTGGTTTGACAGCGGAGTGAATACACTGACAACGTTAAATGAAAACCAGGATGCAGGATGGAAAAAGATCCGCCGTACAATGACCAGATATGAAATGTTTGACAGAATCGACAGAACAATCACACCTCTGGTTGGAAAGGTAAACTGTGACTCAGACGGTATTTCCAATGTAGTGAAAGTGGCACAGGATGTTTTGATCGCAATGGTGAACGAAGGAAAATTAATGGATGGTGCAAATTTCTATGAGGATCCGGAACAGGCACATGGCCCGGATAATGCACATTTTATTATTGAGGCATCTGACATTGACAGCTTAGAAAAAATTTATCTGAACTATAAGTTCAGCTTTTCAGGAGAATAGGGGGAGAAAGAATGAGTGATAAAATTGATGTACGTACAGTAATGACAGGAAATGACGGAAAATTATTTATTTTTGATGGAAAAGAGAGAATTTTATTAGCAGAAATAAAAGATTATGAGATTAAGGCCAGCTTTGGAAATATCGAATATCAGCCATTAGGGGATGTACAGGAGTATTCAATTCCAAATAAGGTTAAATTCACCCTTACTTTTTCAGGGGCAGTTGTCAGAGATGATATTTTAATGGATCCGATCCTGAAAAAGCTTGCCGAGGGTGAAATACCGAAATATGATTTCCAAAGCACTGCAACACGTTCTTTGGATAAAAAGGAACAAAAATTGACACTAAGGAATTGTATTCCAAACGGAGACTTTGACATTATGACTTTGAAAGCTGGTGAAGTGATTACCAGACAGCAGAGTTTCACGATCAACAGTATTCCGGTTTTTGAAGAAATATTATCAATCGGTAAATAAGGAGGAAATAAAAGATGGAAAATGTAGCGAACACAAGTGTAGAACAGGGAATCGAAGTGACAAAGGAAAATGAGATGGATTTAGTACAGGGGCTGCTGGCAGCAGCAGATTTCAGAACAGATGACGCTCTTCAGACAGAAATCCAGATCAAAAGGAAAGGTAAATTGTTTTTTTCCTTTAAAATCCGTCCATTGAGTGAAGAGGAATTACTGACTGCGCGAAGAAAATCAGTAGTGAAAATGGCAAACCCCAATAATCCTAAATTACCGCCGATTGAAAAAGAGTTAAGAATTGAAGAATTTACTGCATGGAAAATCTATCTGGCAACCGTGGATAAGGAAAATGTGTGGGATAATCCAACAGTAATGGATGGCCTTGAAAGAAAAGGTTTTTCTGTACTGCAGGGAATTGATGTAATTAATACGGTGCTGAGAGCCGGAGAAAAAGACGCAATTGACGATCAAATTGATAAACTAAGTGGATTTTATGACTCTGAGGTAACTGTGGAGGACTACGCAAAAAACTGATTGAGGCTAGTCCGCTAGCCTGGAAGCTACATTACATCTGGCAGAAACAGGGAAAACTGCCCTCAGAGATCCTCGGCTTGGGCCGGGGGGAGAGGGCTTTTGTCCTTGCCTCCACAGAAATAGAATTGGAAAATTATTTGGAATGGAAGGAGGAGTAAATTGTCAGACACAATTGTGATTGGTGGAGATGAGTATGAATATACTTCTACTGGATATAGAAAGAAAAAGAAAGTTGGGATTGGCGATTTAGATTTTAAAAAAGATCCATATGGGACAAATAAAAAAGTTGCTGAGATTTATGCTAAGACAGGGAAAATACCAAAAGGTATTGATAAAATTGTTGCAGGAGAGAAAAAATCTTTTTCTCAGAAAGAAGTGCAAGAATTTAAATATTTGGAAAATCAGATGAATAAAAGAATAAAAAAATTCTTCTCTGACAGAAATCCAAATCGGTGGCAAATGAATGAAAAGAATAAACTATTATCTTCAGGAAGTGTTTCTACAGAGTGGGTAATGAACAATTCTAATATGGGAGTTGCGCCTGAAGCCGAAAAGCTTGCTGAAGAAGAGAAAGAGTTTAGAAGAGGGGTTGTTGATTATTGGAAAGAAAAAATTAAAAATCAAGTTATAGCTTATGCAGATCAAGAATATGACAATACATTTAATGATTTGTTCGGTCCACAGATTGGTAATGCAATGGATAGATTACCTAAGGAAATAAGAGATGTAATTAGTCCGAAAGCCCAAATTTTAGCTAAAATATCTGACATACACGATGTTGTAGTGGCAGAAGATCCTGGAAAGGAAATTGCAAAAAAAATACTGGACACATCAGGAGATATATTGTTAGGCACAGTATTTAAAGGAGTAGGCAAAATTATTTCAATTTCCGGAAACAAATTACCCAAAAACATTAAAATACCTGAAAATATCAAAGTTCCGAAAATTGTAAGAAGCATAGCAAAAGAAGGAATCAAGAAAGTTCTGGGGAAGGCGATGGGATTTTCACAAGATAATTATTTAGATAATTTAAGAGATAAAAATGGAGCAGTCTGGGATAAAGAAAAAAAAGATCTTGTACCCAAAAAGCCAGATTCTCATAATAAGAAAAATACTTATTGGATCAAAGAAACTGCAAATGGGTTGGTTATTAAGAAACCTGGACAGAAAGAAGAAATATATAAACCCAAGAAACCGCCAGTTCTTCCAATGCTTCAGCCCTGGAATGTTGGTATAAAAAAACCTATTCTTCCATCAAAATCAAATGTAGGGACACACTCAGGTCAAAGAAATTCTTCAAGAAGAAGCCATCCTAGGATTTCAAGGAGAGAAAGAGAAAAGAAACAAAAAGAATTACTTCATAAGTCAAAGTCCGGGGGATTGCTACCTTTTGCATCTCCAGCAATTCCACATGCGGATGGTGGTTTTGTAAACAAAACAACACTGAGCTATGTAGGCGAAGATGGACCTGAGGCTATCATTCCACTGGGAAGTAAGCGACGTCAAAGAGGGTTGGATTTGTGGAATCAGGCAGGTGCTATGCTTGGAGTCCCGGGCTATGCCAATGGAGCGATAGTGGGAGGTAAGTCGGCTGGGTCTGTTAAAAAATCTAAAAAGACTGCAGTACATAAAACAGAGAGCAAAGGCAAAACCTCGGCAAATCACAAAAAATCTCCGGTAAAAGTTTCTGTAGGCAATATTTCTATCAATGTAAAAGGAAACGGTGGAGGATCTGGAAAAAATATAGATTTACTGCAGCTATTAAAAGCCCAGAGGGGACAGGTGTCGGATGAGCTCTGTTCTATCATTGCAGATGCTGTCGAAGGAGCCTATAAGAATATTCCAGTGGCATAACAGATGAAAGGAGGAAAATGTGAAAGAAGTAAGTATTAAATTATACGAGCCGGGAAATAAAGATGGCGGTATTACAATTCCGCTTCTGCCAGGAGAGTTAGAATACAAAAATTCCTCCAGGCTCCAAGAGTACGAGATTTTAGATTTAGGAAAAGTCAGCATTCCCAAGGGACGTAATTTGTGCACTATCGGCTGGGAAGGTATTTTCCCGGCAATCACCAGAGAAAAGTTTGAGTTTATTCAGGGAACACTGAAACAGCCCGGTTTCTATATAGATAAGATTGAGCGTTGGCGGCAAAAACATAAAAAAGTACAGGTTGAAATATCGAAAACTGCCTTTAAATCAAAGCTAATGTATGTAAATGAATTTACCTGCACCCTTTCCGCTGCAGGAGATTATAAATATACGATTTCGTTTATCGAAGCGGCAGAATTAAAACTGAAGCGAACCGTGAGGAAAAGTAAGAGAGGTACAAAAAAATATAAGGTAGGCAGAAACTCAGAGACTTTAAGGGATATCTCTAAGAAGTTTTATGGTGATGGTACGAAGTATCAAAGGATTTATAAGGCAAATAAGACTTTAATTGATAAAGAAAATGCGAAAAAGAAAAAAGAGGGGAAAAAAGTAAAATCCCAATACACAATTTATAGAGGACAGGTGCTGACAATTCCACCAGCGACTGCAGCTGAGAAGAAAAAATTATCGATCCTTGCTTTGCAGAAAGCTATCAATAAGGATAAAAAATATGGCAAGGTTCCGGTAAATGGAAAGCTAGACTCATCCACAAAGACCATTTTGAAAAAAATTGTTATTAAAAGCGGAAGCAGGGGCGAAGTCGTTAAGTTCGTACAGGGCAAAGTCGGAGCAACGAAAGATGGAATTTATGGACCTAAAACAAAGGCAAAAATTAAAACCTACCAGAGAAAACATAATTTAAAAGCTGACGGAATGGCAGGTATCAAAACTTTGACCAAGATGGTTAGTTAGGAGGAAATCTTATGGAAGGGACACTCCAGAACCCTATTTATAAATGTACCATCAAAACAAAAAAAGCTGTTTACAATGTTTCCAAGATTTTAACTGGCCTAACGGTTACACAAAATCAGGATGATCTGGCTCAGGGAGTTACAATTACAATACCTAATATCAAAGATAAAAAGAAGTATTTGTATAATAACATCACGGTCAGAGACACTCTGATATTATCCTGTAAGACTGGGAAGCATTATAAGGAAATATTCAGGGGGACAATCTGGGAGAAAGATTATACCAGTGACGTTACAAAAGACCTGTCACTAACCGCCTATGACAGACTGATTTATCTTCAGAATACAAAAGATAACTTTTTCTTTGCTAAAGGGAAAAGTACGAAGAGTATTCTTCAGACAATCTGTAAACGATGGGGAGTCAAACTCGACTTTCAGTATAAGAACATTAAACACAAACGGACCATTATACGTGAAGTTAACGTATCAGATGCGATTATTGCAGTGCTGAATGAGGTGAAAAAGAAAACTGGTACAAAATATGTTATTTCTTTTGAAGGCGGAGCTCTGACAGTAAAAAAAAGGGGAACAAACACCAAAATATATACGATTAACAAAAAAGAATCAGCTCTAACTGAGAATACAAAGGTTACTATGGATGGCGTTATAACAAAAGTGGCTATTTATAGGGAACAGGAATCACAATCCACCAAGGAACAGCCTCCTAAAAAAGTTACCGTTGTAAAAGGTGATACAAAAAAATATGGTACATTACAGGAAATCATAATGAGAGATTCCGATGATAAAAAAACGGTTCATGCTAAGAAGGAAGCAAAGGAGATCCTGAAAGAGCACGGAAAACCAAAATACGAAAGAACCTTGGAGGCTGTCAATAATCCTTATGTCAGAAAGGGCCACAAAATTAAAAGCAATGCAGGGGCACTTGCAGGATACTATATTGTTGTTGGCGTTGAACATGACTGTCTAAATGGGAAGATGAAATTGGAGGTCGAGAAATAATGGCTGCAAAAGGAAGTGTCAGACTGGCTGCAATTTTGCAGAAAAGAATGGGAAAAGTTAAAGATTTTGGATATTCCCCCACGGCAGAGCTTGGAACTATTACAAAGAAAGGGCTGGTATTGGATAGTTTTCCAAAGGATGTCATGGAAGAAGGGGAATATATTGTCTGTAAGTTTGATGAGGACCAGGATGTGACAAGCAGACAGAAATCTGTATTGAAGGATCAGGATCGGGTCGTTGTCCTATGGGCAGATGAGACTCCGGTGGTGATTGGTAAAATATCTAAAGGGAAAGAATGAGAGGTGATAGCATGGATAATCTTTTTCCGGAAGATTTTGAAGATGAAGAATTGGAACTGGATGAAATTGATGATGACTCGGATGAAGAAGCTGTTGGATATAAAAAAAGCATCTATTTCGATGATAATCTGGAGGATTTTAAAAGAGATGGGACTAAGAAACTGGTTGAGGCCAACGGAGTGGAAGCATGGATCCAGTGGTGCATGAAAATATTGAGAACAAAACGATATGTGTGCCAGGCCTACAGTGATGATATCGGAATTGATATAGAGAGTGCTTTTCAGGCAGAGTCGAGAAAAGAAGCAGAAAGTATTCTGGAAAATGAGATTACAGAGGCTTTAGAGGCAGATCCCTATGGAAGAACGGATATGGTACAGTCCGTAACATTTCAATGGATGAATGCTGATTCACTGGAAGTTACCTGTAATGTAATTGGAATTGATTCCAATGAAATTGAACTGAAAGCAACAATTGAAAGATAGAAAGGAGGATACAGATGGATGAGGAACTTTTAGAAACAATAGATGAGGAAGAATTGGAAGAGGATGATTTCAAAATTCCTTCCTTTTTAGATCAATCGAGTGAAGAAGAAATCCATAAAAAAATGCTGGACATTCTTCCTGATGACATAGACAAGTCTGAAGGAGGTTATGTATATGATCTCACAAGACCCACTGCGATTGAAGTATCCAGAATGAAAGAATTTGAATTAGTGGAAGCATTGAAGCTGATCTGGCCAAGATACGCGGAAGGTGCTTATCTTGACTATCATGCAGAGACGAGAGGGTTTCAGCGGAAGGAAGCGATTAATGCCACTGGAGTTTTACATATTACGGGAACTGCGGGCACTGTAATCCCAGAAGGAAGTATATTTACTACAGAAAGTATCAATGATGAACCGGAAAAAGAGTATGAAACGTTGGAGGAAGCAGTAATTACTTCTGAAGGCAGTGTGGATGTAAAAATCCAATGTACGGAGCCGGGACTGAATGGAAATAGTGCTAATAATACTGTAAATCTTGAAGAGGATCTGATTGACGGTATTACAGAGGTAACAAATCCAGCACCGATTACTGGTGGGGCAGAGGAAGAAGATGATGAGAGCCTGAGAGAGCGGATTATGGAATATGACCAGTCCCAGGGAGACTCTTTTGTAGGCAATATCAGTGACTATAAACGATGGGCATTGTCAGTGGAAGGTGTAGATACAGCAACAATATTCAGTCCCCAGGATAATAGCGGAAAAGTGAAGATTGTAATTACACCTTCAAATGATGAATTAGATTTACAGGAATTAAAGGACAAGGTGACCAACTATATTATGAGCCCTGATAATCCCGAAAACCGTCTGGCACCTATCAATGCTTTGGTGGAAGTAGTAACTCCGGATAAGCTTGTAATCAATATAACTGCTACTGTTGAACTAAAACCAGGGGCAGATCTTGTCACTGTGACAAATGCGTTTAAAAAGTCTGTGAACTCTTATCTGAAAACTACAGTAGATGAAGGTAAAATCAGATATACTCAGATCTCTAATCTTCTGGGTGATACTGAGGGGATTTATGATTATTCCGGTCTGTTGATCTGCAAAGAAGGTGAAATAGAAGGAAAAACAGATAATATTTTAGTTGATCCAAATGTTATTCCTGAGGCAGCAGTCACTTTGCACGAACCTGAAAATAGTAATTAGGGGGGATCTGAATGCATAATAAAACGGAATTAATGGATAACATACTGACCAGTCCAGAAGCCCAGAAAATTATAGAGTTTGTGAGTCCTGTCTATGGAGATGCTTATACAGGACTGCATTTATTTAATTGTATTGGAAGAGTTCTGGATGAATTAGATGTATTTCCAGATCATTTTAAGGATCAGATCTTTGTTCAGACTGCAGATCTATGGTCTCTTGATTATTGGGAAAAGCAGTATGGGATAGTACCTGGGCAGAATGTCTCAGAGGAAGAACGGAAAAGAAATCTTTTGGAAAAAATGGGGCGCAGGTTCAATAATCCAAAAAGAATTGAAGATGTCCTTACTTCAATGCTGGGATACGAAGTGGAAGTAAAAGAAAATACTGATGTGAATACATTCAGTGTTCTTGTCAAGGGTTATGTATCAGATCTGGAGCCTGCAAAAGTTTTTATTGATAGAGTGAAACCTGCACATCTTGTCTATGAAATAAAAGTTTCAGAAATCATTGAGGCAGTAGTCCATATTTATTATGGACTCTATATTTCAGAACATGAATATTATCAAGTTCAAGTGCTTTAAATAAGAGTCCTGTCATAAACCAAACCTGATGGAATATTAAAAAAGAGGTGAACTAAATGGATATATGGGAAAATGCATCTTTGACAGAAAAAGGTGCAGATTTACATAATAGATTAATAAACGGAAAAACACTAAAAATAACAAAAGTAAAAACAGGTGCTGGAAAAGTTCCGGTGATGTATCTCAGGCAGCAGACAGAGGTTACCAATCCAATGCAGGAATTGACGCTGCAGCCGGCTACAATATCGGATGATAATATTATAATCCCGGTACTGCTTGAAAATATTGGTTTAACAGAAAGTTATGAACTTTGGCAGGTAGGATTTTATGCAGAAGATCCAGATGAAGGAGAAATTCTATATTGCATTGCACAGGCTGCCAAAGGAAAGGATATTCCAACAGAGCACGAAAGCCCTGGGTATTCAATCGTATGGAATTTTCATTTTAAAAACTCTGAAGAGAATCCTTTTGAATTAAACATTACTCCTGCCGGATTAGTCTCTATGGAGACGCTAAAAAAACATACCAGTGATGTTAATATCCATGTAACACAGGAAGAAAAAAATGCTTTTTATGATAAATATACAAGATCCGAAGTGGATAATAAATTCGCAGCATTGGAGACAAATATTGACTGGAAAGAAGCTGTGGATACATACACCGATATTATGGAGATGTATCCTAAGCCACAGGATGGCTGGACAGTCAATGTAAAAGATACAGACTATACGTATAGATATAATGGTACGGACTGGATCGCAATTAGTTCCAATGCGATACCAAAGGCAACGCCAGCGTTGGATGGATTGATGTCAAAAGAGCAGGCAGTATCTTTAAATAAGCTGGAGCAGGCGGTGGGAAGCCTTCAGAATTTAACGACAAGTGAGAAGCAGAATTTGGTGGGAGCTGTGAATGAAGTTAAGAGCGAGGTTGTACAACTAAACTCGGCTTTCAAAAACTATCAATTTCTTGGTAGAATTGAAAATTATTCTACCTCAGAAAAAGAATATAACAATATAGATTGGAACTCGTATGTTTTTTTGATAGTTGCATGGGGAAGTTATGGAAATATCCATCAAACAATATTCTATCCTTCTGATTATTTAACACAGACATCAAGTACACAACGATTAATTATTGGGGGTGATGAAGTGCAAATTTATAAAAAGGATTTGACTTCGCTTTATGTAAGAGCAACGAAAACAAATGTGAATAATAAAGTCACTATCTGGGGTTATATTCATAAATAAGTTTTTTATATAAATAGGAATTTAGTTGCACAACATATTCAAATATTTATTATCATTATCCAAGGCCCATTTAAGTGGCCTTTTTTTATTTCATAGGAAAGTTCTTCAAACCTCCCTATGGAATAAAAAAGCCCTGCGGGCAAGTATGCACACAAATACGTAAGGAAATCATTTGACTACGTCAAATCGCATTTGGTGCGCAAAGCGGAGCAAGTCCCTCATGATTGAGGGATTTAGGGAGTTGAAGGGGACTTGTCCGCTTTGTTCTATAGAAAGGAAAGTTATGCTTGAGCAAATCTTAGCAATCTGTGGAAGCATCAGTATTATCGGCGGTGCTGGTGCAGTAATCTATAAAATTATTCATCCGGCATTTAAGTTCAGCAACCGAGTTGAACTCTTAGAAGAACATTCGGAGAAAGATTACCGCCGTTTACAAAAACTAGAAGAAATGCAACGGCAGCAGTCAAAGTGCCTGGCTGCAATGTTGAATCATCAAATTACTGGAAATGGCATAGAAAATATGAAAAAAATAAGAGATGAACTTTTAGAAAGTATTATTGATAAATAGAGAGGGGTACACAAATATGAGTTTAGAGTTTATTACGCAATACTACATTCCTATCGTAATGGCGGCATGTCTGGTTGCTGGCTATGTCATGAAGAAGTCCTTGGATTTTATCCCTAATAAGTATATTCCATTGATTTTAGCAATTCTAGGAGCGGTTCTTGGCTGTATTGCTGATAGAGGTGTCGCAATGGAGTCCATTGTCTATGGTGCAATTACAGGTTTGGCAAGTACAGGTCTTCATCAGGGATTTACAAGAAGCATTGAAGGAGAATCCAAAAACGAAAAAATTGATGGGGGAAAGCAGGATGGGCAGTTATAACATAAGTGCAGGTCATAATCCGGCGGGAAAAACAGCTTGCGGAGCATGTGGATTTTTAGATGAGTCAAAAGAAAACCGACTGATTACAAAGGAAATAGTAAGACTGCTAAAATCATATGGACAGAAAGCATATGATTGCACGTGCAATAACGGAAAAGATCAATCGGATGTCTTGAAAAAGGTCGTTGCAAAGTGTAATAAAAGAAATGTTATTCTGGATATCTCCATTCATTTTAACTCAGGAAGAAATGATTCCAAAGGAGATCAAATAGCTGCAGGCTGTGAAGTGTATTGCACAGCAGATATTGGGATCAAAAAAGCTGTTGCGGAACAGATCCGACATAATATGAAAAAATTAGGTTTTCCGGACAGAGGTACAAAAACAACCAATCATCTATATTATTTGAACCATACGATAAACAAAGCTATATTGGTAGAGGTATGTTTTGTTGATGACAAAGATGACTTTGAGTTTTATCAAAAAGCAGGCTACAAGAAAGTCGCTGAAGCCGTTGCAAAAGGAATTCTTATGGAAGAGATGCAAATGGGGGAGCCAAATACTACTGGGAACAAATTTAAATTGAAAATTGGGAAGGTTAATACAAAAAATGATTCGCTAAGACTGAGGGAAAAAGCATCTATAATGGGGAAAATTATTTATAAAATCCCAAAAGGAGCAAAAGTAGAGATCTTAAATGAAGGAAAGAAATGGGATAAAGTCATTTACAATGGACGAACAGGATATTGCAGTTCAAAATATATCAAACAAATAAAGTAATCTAAGAAAAGGCTGGATTTTTTCGGGGAATTATGACAAACATGAAAGGAAAAGTGACATATCTGTGATATAATTTAGTTACAACATTATGAGGAATCGGAGGGAGAGAGATGATTTGTCAAAATTGTGGAAAGGAAAACAGGGAAGACGCTCTGTACTGTGAGTGGTGCGGAACAAAACTGGAAGTTCTTAGTGAGAAAGACCAGCATTTCCGTCAGCTGCTCAGTAGAAAAGAACGGAATTCAGGGATCTTTTGGAGTGTTGTAACGTTTATCTATGTTTTGTGTGCTTTCCGTTACTGGTTCATCTGGCTTACGGTAATCTATAATATTATTGTTATCATATTAAGATTTGTCCAGGCAGAAAAAGTCAAAAATAAGTCGGTAGATCTTGTCCAGTCCTATCAGCACAAGCAGAAACTGCTGATACTGACGCTGGTGGTAAATGTATGTCTTGGAATGTTCCCTGTGGCTATTGCCGGGTATTGGAATGATAAATCCAAAATCAATTATGTAATGAAAAACCCTGAATTCGTTAAACAGTAATACACAGAAGTAAAAAGCAGGAAGCAAATTTTTTTGTTTCCTGCTTTTTATTATTTGAATTGATTTTCCACATAATTCCGCATTTCCTGACGGGTCTTCATATTCTTGGCTTCATCAATGACCTGACGCTGCTGTTCATTGGTCAGGGAGGAAAATGCAGACAGGGCATTTTCATGCTGTGCCAGTTCCATGGTAAAACCGATCGGAATATCTTCATTTCTCATTGTCATCACCTCACATATAGTATGGCTGGAAATTAAAAAAAGAATGCAGAAAACTAAAATCATTATAAAACTTTTTACAATTGGTAGTTATATGGGCAGAAAAAGCGTTACAATAAAAGCAGGAGGTGAAGTGAAATGTTATGTGACCGTAAAAACAAAAGCAATCAGAATCAGGAAATTTATGAAAAACCTATTTTTGAGAATGCAGATATGGCTAGTGTCATTCCCAAAAACGTATTGCCGGAACATAGTATCCCATCAGATATGGCATATCGGCTCATCAGTGATGAACTTCTGGATGAGGGAAATGCCCGGTTAAATCTTGCCACGTTCTGCCAGACCTATATGGAAGATGAAGCGGTTAAGCTGATGAGTGAGACTCTGGAGAAGAATGCGATAGACAAATCAGAATATCCTCAGACTGCAGAAATTGAAAACCGATGCGTGAATATGATCGCAGATTTGTGGAATGCGCCAAAAGACCAGTCCTATATAGGCACAAGTACAGTGGGGTCCAGCGAAGCATGTATGCTGGGAGGAATGGCCATGAAGTTTCGGTGGAGAAAGCGGGCGGAAGCACTGGGTGTGGATATTACGAAAAGGCCTAACTTAATCATATCCAGCGGTTATCAGGTTTGCTGGGAAAAGTTTTGTGTATACTGGGATATTGAAATGCGTGTCATACCGATGGACGCTGAACATATGAGCCTGGATATTGAGAAGGCCATAGCAGCCGTCGATGAATACACCATTGGAATTGTCGGGATTCTTGGGATTACATACACCGGAAAATTTGATGATATAGCTGCTTTGGACCGGGCGGTGAGTGAATATAACCAAGGAACAGCCCATAAGGTATCCATTCATGTAGATGCTGCCAGCGGAGGTTTTTTCGCGCCGTTTACCGAACCAGATCTGGTTTGGGATTTCAGACTGGAAAATGTGATATCCATAAATTCTTCGGGACATAAATACGGACTCGTTTATCCGGGGGTAGGCTGGATCATCTGGAAAGATGAGAAATATCTTCCGAAGGAATTGGTTTTTAAGGTCAGCTATCTGGGAGGGGAGATGCCTACCATGGCATTAAACTTTTCCAGGAGTGCTTCACAGATCATTGCCCAGTATTATAATTTCCTGAGACAGGGAATGGAGGGGTATAGAAAAATCCAGAACCGCACGAAGGATGTGGCCATGTATCTGGCCAGAGAGATTGAAAATCTGGAAAGATTTCAAATCTATAACCGGGGCGAGAATATGCCGATTGTCTGCTACCGGCTGAAGGAGAATAATAAGTGGAGCCTGTATGATCTGGCAGACCGGCTGCGCATGCACGGATGGCAGGTTCCCGCCTACCCGCTTCCTGTGGATCTCGAGGACATTGTCATCCAGCGTATTGTCTGCCGTGCGGATCTGAGCCGGGATATGGCAGAGCTGTTTATGAGGGATTTTAAAGAATCCATAGAAGAATTGGATAGTGCAAAGATCTTGGTCCACGGAGAAGAGGAAAAAAAGGTATACGGTTTTACTCATTAAAAATACCGCCAGCTGTATTCTGTGGCTGGCGGTTTTCGATTTTTACTCAATCTTCATCATCATCGATTTCAACAAGGACATAGACATATGCCTTTACTTTAGGATTTCCTTTGCATTTTAGTGTGATTTTTACTTTGCCCGGCTGTTTTCCGTACACGATGCCCCGTGAATTGACGGTTGCAATTTTCTGATTGCTGGATGTGAAGGTTACCTTTTTGTTTGTTGCTTTTCTCGGCAGTACTTTGTATTCAATGTCTTCGGTATCATGAACGTCCACGTCCATATATTTATCTTCCACCCAGATGCGGGTTGGTTTTACCGTTTTCTTTTTGGCTTTCTTTTTTACCGTTACTGTACAGGTTTTCTTTTTGCTTGTGCCCCGGATCCGGCAGGTGATCTTTACTTTTCCAGTTTTCACAGCCTTCAGGGTAATATCATCATCCCTCCGGTCACGGCTTACGATCTTAACGACTTTTTTATTACTGGTGGTCCAGATTAGCTGGTCGTCATCACAATCATATGGTCTTGCATACGCTTTCAGTTCAAACTTTTGTCCGACCCGCACTGTACGCTTTTTGTAATTGAGTTTTCGGATGGACGTAGGCTTTGGATCATCACTGTCCGCATGAACCACAGCAGGGGACAGTGCCAGAGAAAGTCCCATCAGACATCCCATGACTACGATACTTAACTTTTTTCCTTTCATTTTACTTACCTCCTCTTTAAAAATGATTAATCGTCAATTCCAAATTTATTTTCCAGTGTGTCTTCTGCAAAATCCAATTTGTCTTCCAGTGCATCAATCTTGCGTTCAATTTCCTTATATTTGTCAGCAGAAAGTTTACCGGTGTCATACTGGTGTTCGTATTCGTCGTCCAGGGTGTCCAGTTCATGATCTATTGCATCCAGTTCCTTCTTTAAGTTATAGAATTTTTTTTGGTTTTTAGCTGTATCTTTTCCAGGGGTTGCAGCCTGTATTTTTTTGGTGATAGATGAAATCTTTTTCTCGTATTTGCTGAGGTCAGGTGTATCTGCGGAGGATGCCTGAGTTTCAGTAGATTCACTGGTTGTTTTTTCTGTTGTCCCCGTAGTTGTGGCGATTTCCTGAGTTGTTGTTGCCTCTGTATCATTCTTTTGATTATTCTGGCAGCCTGCAAACAGAAGTACAAAAGCAGTACAACAGAGTGCAAATGACATTTTACGTTTCATAGTTTTTTCTCCTTTCATATCTTTGATAACCTTATTATAATTCCCAAAGATTAAAATTAAATTAAAATGTTTTCATAAAAATGCATTTATATTATAATGGTTCCATATGGAGGTATCATATGCGCCTGTTGATTGTGGAAGATGAAGAGGATTTAAGAAATATTCTAAAAAAGAAACTGATGAAAGAACATTATACAGTGGATGACTGCGGAGACGGGCTGGAGGCATTAGATTATATTGCCATGGCAGACTATGATGGCATGATCCTGGATATTATGCTGCCGGGTCTTGACGGCCTGGAGCTGTTAAGCAGGATCCGAAATGAGGGCAACAATACACCGGTACTCTTTTTGACTGCCAGAGACGGCATTGAAGATCGTGTCAAGGGCCTAGATCTGGGAGCGGACGATTACCTTGTAAAGCCTTTTTCATTCGAGGAACTCATGGCCAGGGTCCGGGTTATGATGCGCAGGAAACCATCCTTTGTATCCAACCGGCTGACTATGGATGACCTGGTTCTGGACTGTGAGACAAAAGAGGTAAGCCGCGCAGGCAGAAAAATATCTCTGTCTAGCAAGGAGTTTATGGTTCTTGAATATATGTTAAGACATCAGAATATTGTGCTGTCCAGGGATCAGATCGAGCAGCATGCGTGGAATTACGACTTTGAAGGCGGATCCAATGTAGTGGATGTGTATATCCGCTATCTGAGGAAAAAAATAGATGAAGGATTTAGATGCAGATTGATCCACACTGTGCGTGGTGCAGGGTATGTATTGAGGAAAGAAGAATGAGGCGGTTTTCAATCAAGAAAAGGGTAACTCTTTGGTATACAGGTATGATTGCTGTTGTGCTGGCAGTAGTGTTTGCCGGTGTTTTTATTTTCATTAACCAGCTGGAATTGTCTAAGACTGAAGAAGATCTGCAGGGGAGTGTGGCGGATTTTGCAGACGAATTTGAGTTTCAGAACGGTACTTATTATCTGAGCTCAGATGTAGATTATTATGATGACGGTGTCATGTTCTGTATTTATGATCAGGACGGAAGACTGCTTCATGGGAGTATGCCGGTGGAATTTCCGAAGAATCTAAAGCTCCGATCCCACGAGGTGAGGAATGTGAAACAGGGCGGCAAACAGTGGATGGTCTATGATGCCGCATACCAGTACGGAACGGGGAAAGCAATTTGGATCAGGGGGATTGCCTCCATCCATAGCATGGAGCAGACCATGCGTATGGTCATGCTGGCCTTTGCGGCTGTATATCCGCTTTTGATCCTGATGATCGGAGTGATTGGATATATAATGACCAAAAAGGCACTAAAGCCGGTAGATGAAATCTGTACGACTGCGGAGGAGATCAGCAGCGGGGCTGATCTGTCAAAGAGACTTTTAGTGCCCAAGACGGAGGATGAGATGCACCAGCTGACGTGTACGTTTAATGAGATGTTTGACCGGCTGGAAGCTTCTTTTGAGGATGAAAAGCAGTTTACATCGGATGTGTCCCATGAACTCCGAACCCCGGTATCTGTGATCATAGCAGAGTGTGAGTACGCTTTGGAAGAAGACAGCATCAGCGAGGAGCAAAAGCAGGAGATCAGGATCGTGCTGCGTCAGGCGAAAAAGATGTCTGAGCTCATCTCACAGCTCTTGATGATCGCCCGGTGTGAGAGAGGGAAGGAGAACTTTCAGTTTGAAGCTGTGGATATGAGTATGCTGGTTGAGACGACTTTGGAGGAACTGTCTGGTAAAGCAGAAGAAAAGAAGATTCATCTGCTCAGCGAAATCGAGCCTGGACTTATGGCAGCAGGGGATCAAATGCTGCTGACTAGAATGCTGATTAATCTGGTGGAGAATTCCATCAATTATGGAAAACGCAATGGAATCGTGAAAGTATCTCTGTTCCGAGAGGACGGAAAGATCAGGGGAATCGTAAAGGATGACGGTCAGGGTATCAAATCTGAGCATCTGGATAAGATATGGAACCGTTTTTACCGGGCAGACAGGAGCAGAAACACTCAAAACCAAGAGAGGGGTACCGGTTTGGGCCTGTCTATGGTAAGATGGATTGTCAGGATACATGAAGGACAGATTTGGGTAAAAAGTAGGGAAGGAGAAGGTTCAGAATTTATCTTTGAATTAAAGGAAATGTAATTATGGAAAAGAGAGAAAAGTTTTCGTCTAGGATCGGGTTTATCTTAATATCGGCGGGATGTGCCATCGGTATTGGAAATGTGTGGAGGTTTCCGTTTGTGACTGGGCAGTACGGCGGAGCTGCATTTGTGTTGGTTTATTTGTTTTTCTTGTTTGCTCTTGGGCTGCCAATCATGGTCATGGAGTTTTCGGTGGGCCGTGCCAGTCAGAGGAGTATCGCCACCTCATTCCAGACATTGGAACCTGAGGGAACGAAGTGGCACTGGTACAGTTATTTCGGAATGGCAGGAAATTACCTGCTGATGATGTTTTATACAACGGTTGCAGGATGGATGATCAGCTACTTCTTTAAGATGCTGAAAGGAGATTTTGTCGGGAAAAATCCTAAGCAGGTGCAGACGGTTTTCAGTGAGCTTTTATCTAAGCCGGAAGTGCTGATCTTCTGGATGCTTGTGGTCATCATCATTGGTTTTTTGATCTGCTCTCTGGGACTTCAGAACGGGGTGGAGAAGATCACCACGATCATGATGTCCTGTCTGTTTTTGGTGATCATTGTACTGGTCATAAGGGCAGTCACACTTCCGGGGGCGGCAAAGGGTTTGTCTTTTTATCTGGTACCTGATTTCCATGCCATGAAGGAGCAGGGGATCATGAAGGTTGTGTCGGCAGCCATGGGACAGGCCTTTTTTACACTGAGCCTGGGAATCGGAGCTATCGCGATTTTTGGCAGTTATATTGACCGGTCTTACCGGCTTACCGGGGAGGCCATCAGCGTGGCGGCATTGGATACGATCGTTGCTCTTATGGCAGGATTGATTATTTTTCCGGCCTGCTTCGCCTTTGGAGTACGCCCAGACAGCGGACCGGATCTGGTTTTTATCACACTGCCTAATGTGTTTAATGAGATGCCGGCATCCAGAATTTGGGGAGCCCTGTTCTTCCTGTTTATGTCATTTGCGGCATTGTCAACGATCATAGCAGTGTTCCAGAATATAATTTCTTTTGCGCAGGATCTTTGGGGATGGAGCATTAAAAAGGCAAGTGTCTTTAACGGCGTGCTGATCACGCTGCTTTCCTTGCCGTGTGCATTGGGATTCAACGTGTGGAGCGGCATCACACCGTTTGGGGCGCACAGTACGATCCAGGATCTGGAGGACTTTATTGTGAGCAATAATATCCTTCCTCTGGGTTCTCTTGTATATCTGCTGTTCTGCGTCACAAAGTACGGATGGGGCTGGAAGAAGTTTAGAGAGGAAGCTAACGAAGGGAAAGGGATCAAGTACCCTGCATGGACGAGAAAGTATGTGACTTTTGTCCTGCCTTTGATTGTCCTTTTTATATTTGTACAGGGATACATTGAAAAGTTTAGATAGAAATAAGGTGAGAAAAAGGGGCTCCACACTAACTTTTAGTGTGAATGCCCCTTTTTACGGGCAGTGTTACAGAGAAATGACGCTGCCTGTTTTCATATAATGTATTTTATCTTTCATGGTTTCTTTTAAGATTCGGAAGGCAGGAATCCCGGTGCAGTGTCCGGTATAGACACCGGCCAGGTTAAGGGCAAGCAACTGTTGACCTAATTTTGTGATTTCTTTGGGCCTGCCCCCCATGCTGTTTGCTCCCCTAAGTCCCATTGTGTGGAAACCTCCGAACATATAGGAAACTTTTTTCCCTGTGGCCTTCATGGCATCGTTGACTTCGTTGATGATGGAAACCACGCCTGCATGGCAGCAGCTGTTAAACATGACAAGGTCATGTTCACGTTCAAAGACCAGACTTTGTTCGTGACTAAAATCATCCGGTGTAAATCCTTGTTTTGTCCTGATATACATATGGCTTTTGCGTCCCTTTTCGGAAAGGCCGTGTATACTGTGGGAAATCACCCAGACACCGGGATTTATCTTTGTTATGCCAGAGACAAAACAAAGGAGGCTTGCATATTCTTTTAAAATGTCTTTTGGTATCCCGATGTACTCCCGAAACCATAAAACTTTAGAATAGCAGTTTTCCATGGCTGACTTCTGCAGGTAAAGCGGGGCCTTAGGATTTTTAGAGAAGAATTCTTTATAGCCGCCGGAATGGTCATAGTGTGCATGGGATAAGAAAGAGGCATCAATTTTTGACAAGTCGATACCCAGCTGTTCTGCATTTTTAGCAAACTGACCGGAAGCACCTGTATCCAAGAGATAATTCTGTCCATTGTACTCAATGTGTACAGCCAGGCCATGTTCCTTTTTCAGGGAATCCGGCGCCTGGTTTTCTATGAGGATCGTAATTTTCATAATTGCTGCCTCCTGTAGGGATGTTTAATCAGTGGGTTTGTCTTTCGGTATGGCAACATTTAAAATGATGGCTACCAGGGCAGCAGGGACGATCCCGGAGCCACCGAAGATCAGCTGGACTGCCTGAGGCAGATTGGCAAGTGCGTCTGAATTTGCACCGAGACCGTAGCCGAGGCCAAGTGCAACGGAGACAATGGTCACGACGCGGTTGCTCACTCCGTCTTTGGTGATCAGCTGGATACCGCTGACTACGATGGATGCAAACATCATGACAGCAGCGCCGCCCAGAACAGACTGGGGCATGATGGACACGAGAGCAGCTAGTTTCGGAAACAGCCCACAGATTACAAGAAATCCGGCACCCATGGCGATGGAATAGAGGTTGACGACTTTTGTCATTCCCACAAGCCCTACATTTTGACTAAAGGATGTATTGGGCAGCACTCCGAAGATAGAGGCAAAGGAGGAACCGAGACCGTCGCAGATCACACCGCCGGACAGCTCTTTATCTGTGGCCTCTCTGGACAGACCGCCCTCTGTGATGCCTGAAATATCTCCTATGGTCTCTACGGATGTCACAATAAACATAATGGCGATTGGAATAATCGCTTTGAGATCAAATACAATTTTCACAGGCATGAGCTTTGGAAGGGAAAACCAGCTGGCGGCAGCTACTTTATCCCAGTTTAATACCCATGAAGCTGTCTGCTTGACACCCTCTGCATTGGTGTAGGTGGTCGGAAGAAACAATCCCAGAATACCGCACAGAATATAACCCACGATGACGCCGATCAAGATCGAGGAACTGCTGGTCACCCCTTTGGTAAAGTGCTTTAGAACAACGATCACAATCAGGACCACAGCTCCCACAAAAAGATTGGGAAGGGAGCCAAAATCTCCTGCTCCGGAACCGCCGCCGAAGGAATTGATTCCCACGGATATGAGAGATAATCCTATGGCCATAACTACAGTACCGGTGACCACCGAAGGGAAAAATCTGCGCAGCGGTTTTAAGAATAGACCGAGGACACCCTCAAAAAGGCCGCCGATGATGCTGGCTCCTAAAATGGCGCCGTAGGCGGCGATTCCTCCTCCCATGGAGGCTGCCACGCCGGAGCATACACCGATGAAACCGGAGCTGGTTCCCATGACGACCGGAAGACGGGCTCCCACAGGTCCGATGGTAAAAAGCTGAACAAAGGTCACCAGACCGGCCACCAGCATGGCGTTTTGCAGGATGGAAACCTGAAGGGGACTGCCCGCACCGATGCCGCAGGCACCGGCAATCAAAATGATTGGAGTCAGATTACCTGCAAACATGGCCAGTACGTGCTGAAGGCCTAATACGACAGCCTGGGGAAGGGGAATCTTTCCTTCCAGGTCTTGAGGGGAAGAATACGTTTGGTTTTTCATATAAAATCTCCTTTATATAGTTTAAAAATGAAAAAACGGAGTGTACCTATGCTTACACCGCAGGAACGGGCTCCGTTTTGCTAATTAAAAGTAGCATATGGAGTGAAAAATGTCAAAATTAACGTAATAAGGGCGAAAAATGGAAGGAAAATAAACGGAAGAATAAAAAGATAAGCGGTACAAAAATAGGAAAAATCAGGGCACAAAAAAGTTTTTATGACAACTAAACCGCCATTTATTACATTGACGCCCAAAAATCCGAAATATGATGTATAATAAATCTAAATTCAAGGTTCCCTCCCTTGAATTAGAGATAACCCTCTCTCACACATTAAGTGTATTTTGGTATAATGAAAGGCCTTCCATCGCCAGGTGGAAGGCCTTTCATTTTTTATTCCATAGGAAAGTTCTTTGAACCTCCCTATGGAATAAAAAAGCCCTGAGGGCAGTATGCACACAAATGTGTAAGGAATCTATTTGACTACGTCAAATCGCATTTAGTGCTCAAAGTTGTCAAGCCCCTCAAAGAGTGAAGGGGTGGGGAGATGAGATGGGCTTGCCCACTTTATTCTTCCAAAGCTTTTGTTATTTCATATAGTTTCATCCCATTGGAGCCTTTTACAAGGACCACATCATGTTCCTTCAAATTTTCCTTCAGAAAAGAAATCAGTTCTTTGTTGGTGGCAAACCACTGAACCCTTAGGGAAGGATTTTTCTTCAGGGACGCTTTGACATATTCCTTGGAGAGTGTACCGGTAATATAAAGGTCCGTGACTTTTGTTGAACCAAGGTATTCCCCTACTTCCTTATGGTATCCGGGGGAATCCGGCCCCAGTTCCAGCATATCGGACAGGACGGCAATTTTTCTTCCGGTATCCTGATAGTCAGATAATATTTTAAGACCAGCCTTCATAGAATCAGGGCTGGCATTGTAGGCGTCATCGATGATGGTATAACCATTCTGCTTAACAATGTTCTGCCGCTGTCCTGAAAAGGTAGAAAGCTGCTGCCTGATCACTGTCATCGGCACATCGTAGGCAAGTCCGATGGCGATAGCAGCAAGGGCATTGGATACGTTGTGGTCTCCAAGGACATTTAATATGATAGGTTCTTTTCGATCTCCGCAGACAAATGTGAAATGTGTCTGCCCATTATCTTCGGTCACATCAACTGCCCGGTAAGTGCAGTCTTTCGCAAATCCAAAAAACTCATATGGATGTGTTACATAATCAATATGTTTCCGGATCATATCGTTGTCACCGTTCAGATACAGCACGCCGTCTTTTGGCAGGCCGTTTTGTATGTCCAGCTTTTCCCTGCAGATATTGTCCCGGCTGCCCATCTGTTCTATGTGTGAGACTCCCACATTGGTGACCACCGCGGCGTTGGGATGGATGATTTCTCCAAGGATGGTGATCTGACCGGGTTCGCTCATACCCATCTCCAGCACTCCGATCTCATCCTTTGATGTGAGACGGTCCAGGGTCAAGGGTACGCCGACCTGGCTGTTCTGGTTTCCAATGGTCTCAAACACACGATATTTGCCCTTCAGCACATGGGCGATCATCTCGCGGGTCGTGGTTTTTCCAACAC
>OLSH01000631.1_pt1 | contig 26890 bp, 28 predicted proteins | sample 1643221 | NCBI WGS metagenome assembly OLSH01 (sample SAMEA3136681, study PRJEB25190) | human gut metagenome | biome: human gut; feature: human-associated habitat; material: faeces | place: Austria | collected 2013 | reverse complement strand
TAACCAATCTCTATCTTTTTTCTACCTTCCAGTGTCTACTTTTTGAGGTGCAACACAAAGATTGACGAAAGAAGGTAATGCGCCGGTATATATAACCTTCTATCTTGGCAAAGAAAAGTTGATGCTTCCTTGCAAAATATCTGTGCCTGTACTCAAATTCGACTGTAAAAGTGGATTAGTCAAAGGAAACAGCAAGGAAGTTAAGGATACTAATTTAGTTATTAGCAACATAAAAGCCCATATTAATGATATACTGGTAAAATTCCGGTTGAAAGATAAACTATTAACGAAAGAGATCTTTATGAGGGAATATAATAATCCAACGGATTATAAAACATTCCATGACTTCGTTAAAGAATATATGAAAACATATAGCCGGCGGATTGAAATGGGGACATTTAAGCATCATGTTAGCTGTATGAAGAAATTCAAGGAATATAATGAGCTATTGCAATTTCAAGATCTCACGAAAGATTATCTAAGTGACTATCTTATCTATATGAAAAAGAAATTGGGAAATTCTGAAGCAACAGCACAAAGGAATATGTCAACCGTTAAGATCTATGTAACCGCAGCATTTCGTAAAGGTTATGTAGATGTAAATCCATTCAATGAGTTCCATATCCGGCGTATAAAAAGTGACGTAGATTATTTGTCAGAAGAAGAACTGATGCAATTCTTACGCCTCTATTATCAAAGAGTACTACCTGATAAATTGCAGAATACATTAGCTTTCTTTCTTTTTATGTGCTTCACAAGCCTACATATTACTGATGCCCGCATGTTCACTATTGAGCAAGTAAGTAATAACATACTAACTTACTATCGAATAAAAAATCGAAATTGCAAGCCTGAACCCATAAAAATACCAATGTCTGAGCCTGTGAAAAATTTACTCAATGAATTAAATGGAGGTAAGAATCAAGGGCGAGTATTTACACACATACAATGTGATCAGGTCGTAAATCGACAACTGAAAGAAATAGCTAAATCATTAGAAATTAACAAAAAAATATCGGCTAAAACCGGACGTCACACTTTTGCTACGATCTTTTTGAGAAAGACTAAAGATATTGCTACATTGCAAAAGCTGTTAGGACATACTAATATTCAAGAGACGATGATCTATGCTCATGTTATGGAAGAAAGTAAACTGGAAGGTGTACAATGTTTCAATAGCTTCAAAATTTAGTACTTTCGTACGAAACAAAGATAACACGTTGTATTCTAAAGAAATGCGGATGCACGAATTTTGTACGAAACCGTACAAAGTCCAATGCATCCGCACAAATCAAGGTTTAGGGTTTGATAAGTACTGTTGCCAGATGGTTATATTCGGAATGTACTTCAAAACAGGGACACATCTTGATCCACTCGTCCGGCTCCACAATGCCGTTGTCGTTTAAGTCCGGACTGAGATCCCGGTGCCCGTCAAGATAAAGAATCTCATGACTTATCATAAGTTCATTCAGTAAAGCAATCATTGACTGTTTTTGTGCCGGTGTCCTTGTGTCTGCAGGATTTCCCGAAGCATCTAAACCACCTTCATAACATATTCCAATTGAATTTGCATTGTGTCCACGCACGTGGGCACCAATCTCTTCGATAGGGCGCATCGGTTGGACCTCTCCGGATTTTCGGATATAGAAATGATATCCCCAAGTCTGGAAACCTCTTGCAACATGTGACGCTTTTACTTGCTCTGCAGTAAAATCCTGCGTGCACTTGGTAGCGCTGCAGTGAATAACGATGCGATTGATAAGTCTTTTTGCCATCTCTTACAATTCGCCACCTGCTACCACATAATCAACGAATGCAGTTTCAAGCAACGCTCTTTCTTCTCCTTGCAGGATGGACAGGCAGTCGCCATCTTCGGTGTATTCGTAATCGGTCAGCAGCTTTTGAATATAAGTCGCCTTTTCCTGATCAATGTCAGTTATCAGCTCTTGGATGATAGGTGCAAGAACCTTCGCTCTGCTCTCGCCACGGAGAATTCTCAACTGGCGGGTTGATTCACCCACTTTAATATAAGCCACACTGTCCAGTAAGGACATTCTTTTCGCTAAATCTTCTGTAATCATAATTGTTACTTTTAGGAGTTAATAATACTGTCTAATTTGGGAAATATAGCTTCATGCACGGATGCGTTAAAGGCATCGTGTATGTAAGTTTTCAGGGCTTCAGCACATTTAGAATCGACTTCAACAATACCTTTTTTATACATATTCCGAGCCAGTTCTAATTCACCGAGGTCTTTGGTCTGGTTAAAGATGTAATTTGCCAGGCCTTGATAATCGAGGTCTATTTCTGTTTCGATTCCCTCGATATCCTTCATTGTAATTTTTCTAAAATCAATTTTCATAACTGCAATTTTTTAATTAAATTCTATTCCGTCCGATGATTGCAATCTCGAATGCGGCATCAAGATTACCTTTATTTGTATCTAATATATGGACAATAAGAGACCTATCCTGTTTTTCGACAATCATTCCAAAAACCCATTTATTGCCAGTAGTAGAGTATGGTGTACAAGTTATCATAACGAAATACGATGAATGTCCCAAATCGTGATTGATGCGATATTGACCGATTCCTATTCGTGTTGCGGAAGCGGTACAGCCATTTCCCCAGTAATTCTCTATACTACCGCCTGCACTTATTCGAGCCGCCCACAGTGCGCCCGGAGCATTCCAAGTTTCACCGGGTCTTTGGTAAAAGATATGGTTTCCATAACTTTCGACGGGCATTCCTCCTGTCTGCGCATGCATGATCAAGCATTTGCCCGTAGTACTTTGAGTATAAATGTTTATCCCTGTAGCACCATCCGCACGGATGCTTAACAATTCTGAGGAATTATCATTGATTCTCAAAAATCGCCCCCCAGTTGGTTCCACAAGTATCTTTGCAGATGCGGCACTTTTTATAGAAAGTGAATTTCCCTCTACCTTCCAACCACCAATTGTTGCGCCATTAGTGACATTCAGTTTTCCGGTTGTGATAGTCAGTGCAGCAATCGCATCGGCAGTCAATATAGCCGCCCGGATGGAAGTAACATTTATCTTGTCCGAGGTGATGGTACCCGCTGCAATTTTTACCGCTGTAATTGCATTAGCGGCAATCTTATCAGAGGTTATAGCCAATGCGGCAATACGTGCGGCAGATAAATAACCGGTAGAGATCTTGGCGGCATCCACGGCGGATATCTTCGCATTTGTGATCGTTGTGTCACCTATATTGGCCGTACCGAATACTACGTTCGTTGCTGTGATTTGCCTGGCTATAAGAGTACCTGTATAGACACCATTGGAGTCAATATAAGTAGTACGGTCATTGGCAACCGTATCAAATACGGTAGCGTATGCTACTTCGACGGTAAACGCTGCATTGGCTCCATTGAAGGAAAAAAACATACTTGTACTGAATGTACCGGAGTCACTGCATTTTAACCTGAATACATACTCGGTATATGAACCGGTTCCGGTATTAGGTGTAAGCCATCCAGCTATAGGATTATTACCTTGTGAATTGGCATGATAATTAATCGTATAACCTACAGGAATCTTAGCGATGATTCTCGCTATATATTCACAGTTACGATAGGTTGTTGTAGAAAATGTAAATCCGCCACGATTGGGTGAAGTTGTACCAACAGTATAGCGATATCGCATATAATAGCTGCTTGGTCCTGGCACACCGGAAGGCTTGGCTAATCGTTCCCAGATTCCTGCAGTACCTCCGGAGTTATTATATAGCCCGGTCGAATTGGCACTTGTGCGGAAATAAGGATCGGCATATTTCATCACCCCGTTCATATAAGATGATGCGATAGCATCTCCTTTGTCACCTTTTGCGCCGGTTGCACCTTTCGGACCTGTGGGGCCTGTAGGACCGGTTGCCCCAGTCGCTCCTTTGGCTCCGGCATCCCCTTTGGGTCCGATAGGACCGACCGGACCAACTTGTCCAACTGCCCCTTTTGCTCCTGCGGGACCCGTTGCTCCAGTTGGGCCTTTCGCTCCAGTTTCTCCTTTTATCTTCGACCAGGTGTAGGCTGAGAATGTGTTACTGTCTGTCGCTGTAAAGTCCGTGTACTGGCCGATATAAGCACCCGGTGTTTCTCCGGAGTTGGTCGTGAATGATGTGCCGTTATCCGAGTATTTGATATGCAGATAAGGCGTGCGCCCGTCAGCTCCTTTGGTTCCTGCGATACCCTGCGTACCTTGTGCGCCTTGTGAACCTTTGAACTGTGACCACTTATATGAAGTGTAGGCAGTAGGTGCCGTTGCGCTGGATGTAACAGCTGTACCGATATACGTGTTTGGTGTGGTCACCATCGGGTTACCGGTAGATGCAGCGGAATAGCGGATATGAAAGTACTGCGAAGTGCCTGGAATGCCTTGTGAACCGGTTGGTCCGGTCGCACCTGTAGCACCTTTGGCACCTGCTGGCCCGGTTGGTCCGGTCGAACCTTTCGCCCCGGTTTCTCCTTTAATCTTCGACCATGTGTAGGCTGAGAATGTCGTACTGTCCGTCACCGTGAAGTCCGTATACTGCCCGATATAGGCACCCGGTGTTTCTCCGGCATTGGCCGTGAATGATGTACCATTATCCGAGTACTTGATATGCAGATAAGGCGTGCGCCCGTCGGCACCTTTGGTTCCTGCGATACCCTGTGTGCCTTGTGCGCCTTGTGAACCTTTAAACTGTGACCACTTATATGAGGTGTAGGCGGTAGGTGCCGTTGCGCTGGATGTGACCGCTGTACCGATATACGTGTTTGGAGTGGTCACCATCGGGTTGCCGGTGGAAGCCGCAGAATAGCGGATATGAAAGTATTGCGAAGTGCCTGGAATACCTTGTGAACCGGTCGGTCCGGTCGCACCTGTAGCACCCTTGGCGCCTGCTGGCCCAGTTGCTCCAGTTGGACCTTTCGCCCCGGTTTCTCCTTTTATCTTTGACCAAGTATAGGCTGAGAATGTCGTACTGTCCGTCACCGTGAAGTCCGTATACTGCCCGATATAGGCACCCGGTGTTTCTCCGGCATTGGCCGTAAATGCTTTGCCGTCATCCGAGTACTTGATATGCAGATAAGGTGTACGGCCGTCAGCACCTTTGGTTCCTGCAATGCCCTGCGTGCCTTGCGGCCCTTGCGCACCTTTCAATTGCACCCATTTATATGAGGTGTAGGCGGTAGGTGCCGTTGCACTGGCCGTCACCGCCGTACCGATATATGTATTAGGTGTGTCAACCATCGGGTTGCCGCTACTGTTGACCGAGTACTTGACATGAAAGTACTGTGATGTTCCGGCGATACCTTGTGATCCTGTCGGTCCTGTCGCTCCTGTTGCACCTTTTGCACCGGCAGGACCTTGTGCCCCTGTCTCACCTTTCACCTTTGTCCAGGTGTAATCAGAGAAGGTATTACTATCAGCTTCAGAAAAATCCGTGTATTGTCCGATATACGCACCCGGTGTTTCTCCGGCATTGGCGGTAAATGCCTTACCGTCATTTGAGTATTTGATATGCAGATAAGTAGTTCGCCCGTCAGTTCCTTTAGGTCCAGCGATACCCTGCGTACCTTGCGGTCCTTGCGAGCCCTTCATCTGCACCCATTTATATGAGGTGTAAGATGTCGGAGCAGTCGCACTGGCCGTCACCGCCGTACCGATATATGTATTAGGTGTGTCAACCATCGGGTTGCCGCTGGCACTGACCGAGTACTTGACATGAAAGTACTGGGATGTTCCCGGAATGCCTTGTGATCCTGTCGGTCCTGTCGCCCCTGTTGCACCTTTAGCACCCGCAGGACCTTGCGCCCCAGTCTCACCCTTTACCTTTGTCCAGGTGTAATCAGAGAAGGTATTACTATCAGCTTCAGAAAAATCCGTGTATTGTCCGATATACGCACCCGGTGTTTCTCCGGCATTGGCGGTAAATGCCTTACCGTCATTTGAGTACTTGATATGCAGATAAGTAGTTCGCCCGTCAGTTCCTTTAGGTCCGGCGATACCTTGCGTGCCTTGCGGTCCTTGCGAACCCTCCATCTTAACCCATTTATACGAGGAATAAGATGTCGGTGCCGTTGCACTGGATGATACTGCCGTGCCAATATACGTGTTAGGTGTATCAACCATCGGATTGCCGTTGCTATTGGCCGAGTACTTGACATGAAAGTACTGGGATGTTCCCGGAATACCTTGTGAACCGGTCGGCCCTGTCGCCCCGGTTGCTCCTTTAGCACCCGCAGGACCTTGCGGACCGGTTGCCCCTTTAGCGCCTGTATCGCCTTTTGAAACTTCCTTCAACCAATCCACAGACGTTGCGCTCGGCGTTTCCGTTGTTTCCTTAGCAATACACAAATAAAGTGATCCTCCGTATGTTACCCGGTCATATTCATAATAGCGTTCTCCGGCATTGTACGCCCCCTTATCCACCGGTACAGGTTTGGCAGTCACTCCGTCCGCCGATATCACCCGGATTGAACCGGTCATAAAAATATTTTCCAGCAAAGCGGAATAACCGCTCATGTCGCCGAATACGGGATGAACAAATCCTTTCGTATTGCCCAACTGCATGGCCACCATTGCCGGAGCAATCTCCCAACTGTTTACGCCATCCAGGAAACGGATATACCCGTCTTTCCCGCTCAGATAGATGGAGCGTTGCCGTTCGGTCTTCGTGAAGTTACCCATCCGGGCTATATTCATAAATTTGCAAGGCAGCACATCGGTCAACTGCGGCATCACTAACATAGTGCTATTCTCATATACCGATATCACACGGAACATAACCATCCTGAATCCTGCATTATGATGATAAATACCTCTCAGGATATCATCAATATCAAAAGGATTAGTGTCACCTTCTTCCAATTTCAGTGTAACAACATATTGGTTTTCTCCGGCTTCCGCAACTTCTTGGATAATCCCGCCCTCACTTACCCAGAATTCAGAGCCAATCACCGTTATTTTATTATAGCGTAGTTCCGGCACTTCCAGAAAAGCCCGCAGGAGAAGCGAACGCGCCTCGATATCACCTTCAGATGTAGCGTTCCAACCGGTACCCAACAATCCGGAGACGAATGTTTCCGAACTGATATCCCCCTTGAAAATGGCACGTAATATCATTGCTACATTGGTAATGTCGATATCTTTACTCGTTATCTTATCCGTGGCGGTGACATTGGTACCGGACACTGTATCACCGGCCTTAATATTTTTACCGGATACATCTTCGGTAGCGGTGATAGTATCGGTCTGAATTCCGTTCTTAACTTCCAATCCTCCCAGCAGCTTCAGCAGATGCTTTGTCTCATCCGGTCCTGTCTTAGATAAGAAGTACTTCTTCAGTTCCTCAATATCTATAGTTTTATCCTTCAACCCTTCATTCAAAAATGCGAGCACTGCCGCTACATGACGGTTGGAGACACTGTTCTTCAGTATCGCTTTGTCTATATAGTCAATTAGCTGGTCAATTACTTCCTGTTGCTGTGTCATATCAGTTAAATTCGGGTGTGAATTGTTCGGTATGTATGCGCGGGGATCCGAAATCATCATCCAGGAGTGATCCGGTATGATGGTGTTCTGACTCTGCAAAACGCAATGTTAACTTGATGCTTTCCGGAGTGGTGGCACGTGCGGCGGATGCCAGGTTATCAGCCGTAGCGATAACCTTGATATTGCGGCCATCCAGTCCCAGGATCTTGATATCATCTGACGATAGCATATCTATAAGATATACGAGTTCTTCCGGTGATCGATATCCGGAGTCTACTTTTAATGTGTCGGTACCGGATTGGCGTTCACGGGCTTCTACATAATCATCCACCAATTCATCATATACGAAGTATGTTTCTTCGTCCGCTGCCTTGTGCTCGATGGAACCGATACCGGTGACCTCGATACGTTCGTAGGCTCCGTAGGAGTTCAGGAATTGAAGCAGATAACGTTCCCGCGAGACAGTTCCCGGAGTGATCACAATCGTACAGGCTTTTGTCTCTCCGGAATAAATATCAAAGACGGATGCCAGGACATGACTCGTTTCAAACAGATTCTTCCGGAGGCGGTACAAGTTGAGTGCGACAGGATCTCCGGTTGTACCGGGTAGGGGAGTGGCAATCCCTGCAGCTACAACTTTCAGTTCTGCATCAGGGTAGATAAAGGGGATTGGCAACAGTTCCGTTTCTCGGATGGTGAAAAGGCGTCCGGTTCCGCGGGTAGTCTGGAAAAAGTTTCCTTCTGAGTTGAGCAGCTTCCAGGTGAAGATATTACTGTTTTCATCATTCAGCCGGCGAAGTGTCCGTTTACTGACTCCGCCGATCAGAGCTTTTAATGTCAGCGTCACTTCTCCACCTTCAGTATTAGTGACTGTGATGGTGATATCTTTAGCGCTACCGGTGGCACTGATCAGCACGTCAACAGATTCATTATATAAAGTAGCCGGTTGCACGATGGCGGCAAGTATATCTTGTATGAAGATGGAGAAATCCCCCTCACCGCTGCCGGTATAAACAATATTATTTCCTTCCTTGATAACATAAGTGGCCAAAGAGGTGGTATTGACAGACAACTTGATAGGGTTCCCGGTCAGTGCCATGGTTGCAGGGTATATATTAGCGGTTAGACTCATAACGGGGTATAGGTTGATAAGACAATATTTCCGGATACGGATACCGTACAGCTACAATAAGTAATCAGGAACACATCACGTTCCGGGGTCGGTGTTGTGATGAACGCGAACAGGTCGTCGGCCATGGCGATATTGTTTCCCGAATACCGGCGATAAGCAGTCAGTAACACATCCGTATTACTGACCTGCATGGCTGTTATGTTTTTGCTGTTAATCATGGTGCAAAGATGAGAACTGAAGGCGGAGACTAAAAGGACAACTTAAATATGGTCTGCCTTGATCCATAGATTGTATTTGAATTCAAAATGTACACCTCCGTACTCCTTTTCTTCATAGATGGGGATCCCCTGGCTGGTGTAGTTTTTGACCACTCTGATTTTATAATATAGGTCGAAACTGTAGTTTACTTGCTTGATGAAATGGGTTCGTGTATTATCGTAATCGTCTTTGGTCGGTACGGTGAAAGGTATCTCAACATCGGAGGTTTCGTCGCTGACTTCATTCTTTCGGTTGACACCGATCCAGGTTGTTGGTGGTTTGACTGCAGTCTGCCATTGCCGTATCTGCTCGCCGCACACGGAATTGTAGACTGATTCCCGGTTATTAAAGAGGACCCATTTATAAAGCTGTGCTATAGTATGAATGCCTTGTTCCTTATCAAGATCGTATGGCTTGAGTAATTTGATAGTCCGTAAATTTACGGTAGCCGGCAAACTGAAATGCAGCGGTAGCTGGTACCTCTGTGTATCGACTAAAAGCCGTTGGCCATCAAAAGCGACAGGAGTACTGAAATCAGCATTCAAGAGCTGCTTGTGTTCCAGGTGTAATTGGGCTTCAATGGTATGGTTAACATGCCTCAGAATCGCATCGTAGCCTTTCCAGAAGCGGTTAAATAATCCGTTTTCTCCGACGAATGTCATCGAGATATCATAGGTGTGTCCGTTCTTGTCAACAACCTGTCCGTTGGGTCCATAACATCGGGGACTACCACAGGGGCGTGCTGTTGGCAGGGAGAAGCAAAAACAGAGTGGAGATGTGTTTTCTGACTTCTCCGAGAGGTTTACATCAGAGCTTGAGATATTGGTATACCGGTGGATCTTGTTGAATAGATAGGCAGGGCATTCATAGTTGTTATCCGGATCCTCCCACTTAATAGGTAGGCATTCGTCTACGGATGAGATATCTTCGTAGTCTATGTTAGACTCCTTATCCCAGGGAAAGAAGTCTAATGATACTACTTCAAGCTTCTGTGTGCGAAGGTTACGCACGCAATAAGTACCATCCCTGTTGGTATAGCTCAGATATCCGTCCTTCCGGTCTCCGACAATATGCCCGTATGGTTTGAGGAACTTATCAAGGGAGTCGGCTGCAGGAGAAGCGACTAACAGCGGATATGGGCCACTGATCGAAGTTGCTGCAGACAATTTCAATTGTTTGGGGGTATTGTAATTCATGATAGGTTCGGCAGCCTTTAGTTTAGACCAGTCTTGTGAAGCCGGAGAAGTGATAATGTCCTTGATGAACCTGAGCCGTACAGTCTTTGTCTTTCCATTGACGAAATAGACCATTCCAAAGCGGCAGTAAAGCGCCTGCAGGAATTCGTTTATCGTGCAATCCGGCATGAGGTCCGAATAGTCGATAAACCCTTTGACACAACAGTCTGCAGCATTGTTAAGTACAACCAGACGTGCGAGCTGCGGGTGTGTGGTGAATGGGTTCTCTGTGACACGATATCCAAAAGTGCTGAAGATATAATCAAGCAGCCAGGACACTTTCAGAAAAGGAGTGATCCCGTAACCGATGGGTACTGAAGTGGCGACAGCTTCACTGTTCATCAGATAAGTTTCTGTCCGGGCGGCACCGTTTAATTTGTATTTTTCACCTTCTTTGATGATAGAGTTTAGGTATTCCGGATAATAAACGTCTGCATCATTTTCTTTAGTTCCCGGTATGGCTACGCAGATCTGGAAGACATGGAACGGAGTATCTGTCTTTCGGTCATTCATAATATCATCGAGGTAGGCGATAACGTCTTCAACTCCATTTTCCGGACTATACTTCGGTAGCCCTTCAAAAGATCGCAGGGTTACGGAGTTCCAGATATTGTAGATTTCGGACTCGTCAAAGCCGATATTCGAAACAATGCCGGTACTATGCGAGGCTTGCGTGATATTCATTTTTCCGATCCGGTGGTAGATGCCATCGGACACGGTGACCCGTGCATCTTCAACCGGTGCCAGATCAGTGTCCAGACGGTTGATATGATTAATCAGGCGAAGGTTATTTTTTGATGTCGGTATTGTGGCGGCGATGGATTGCGATCCCTGGTCATTGAATACAGGTGAAGTATCTTCGATTTCAATATTGAAATCAGAAGGCAGGTCGAAAGTTCCAGATTGAGTAGTGATCTTTACTGACATGGCTATTTGTTTTGTTTGGTAAATGCTTTTTTTGATTTTCGGTCCAGTTCTTCAGCGTCTCGCAGATCCCGGAGTACAACGTAGGCTTTCAGATGTTTCAAAGTGGCAATAAGTGAGCGCAGCTCTGCGATCAGTTGGTTGATCTTACCTTCATCTTGAGAGGTTGTTTCCGGGGTAGGTGAGGAGATAGCATTGTAGGATCCTGTCTCTACCGGTGTGTAGTTTCCAGCTGCACGTTGCGGTACCCGACCGCTCCGCGCATCTTGGATCGCATCGATTACCAGCGGATAATTAACATGCTTCTGCAGGCGTGCGAGATCTTCCGCATTGATAATAAGTTCGTCTCCACGCTCTGAAATCAGAGCCGTCCGGTGTACAATACCGGTAGGAGCCGGACCGATATAAGGCACATCCCGATAGGTTTTCCCGTCGTCTTCGCCGATGACATCATAATTTCCGGTTGCCCATTGGCGAACGGTTACGTTGGCGGTTGGAGTCTTGTTTTCGGTATCAGAAGCGGAGCTGGAACTTTTCTTTCCACCGATCAGGGCTTTCAATCCGGCACGAGCTGCAGCAATCGTTCCGCCGATAACAGCAGCCAGGGCCGCACCGGTTGCGATACCTAAGAAACCTTTGCTACCTATTTCACGGGCTTGGGCTTCTGCGATGGTGGTGATACCGATACCGGTTAATCGTATCAGTTCTGCATCGATCATGGTGGTTAGTACATCAAAGACGATATCGACCATAGAGTCACCGAAGTTTGCCAGGGCGTTTTCCTGCCCGGCGATAACGTTGCCTATTGCTTCACCGAAGCCATTGGCATACTGCATCATGGCGGTATGTTGTTTCTTACCGCTGGCAGTCTGTTTTTTGGCAAGGTCTTCGGCCATTTTAGCCTCTTTGTCGGCTGCTTTCTTTCGTTCCTTCAGTTCTTCCTGGACACACTTCATCTTGAAATCAAAGAGCTGCTCTTCGATAGTCTTCCTGGCGTCAGCATCCAGCCCGGCAATCTCAAGAGAACGTTGCAGGTGCATGATAGCCAGTTGATCTTTGGCATCTTCATAACTTTCCTGAGTGTTCAGATTTTCATCACTTTGGTTGATGAACACTTCCTTCAGATCACGTTGTTGCTTTTCATAGAGTTGCTTTTCTTCCTCGATGGCAAGCTCAACGGCTTTCTTTCGCTCCTGAATCTGTATATCTCCGAGCTGCTTTTCAGCATCGGCTGCTTCCGAAGTTCCCTTGCCGGCGATATTGATAACTCGTTTGAAATGTTCTTTTTTCAGATCCAGCATTTTGGTTTCATACTGTTTTTCGGTTTTCAGTTCTTCGCTGTGTCCTTCCGCATATATTTTCTTGATATCTGCCTGTTGTTTATCATAGAGTATCTTTTCTTTTTCCAAAGCAGCTTTGCGGGCTTTTTCTGCTTTCTTTTCATCCGGATCTGTTTCCGGTTTGGCGGTAGGGGTTATTACGACTTCTGGTAAGACATTAACGGGATCTTGTTTCTTTTTCTGGGGGGTACCGATAAACGGGTTCATTTCTTTCTTTGTATTGTTAACCCGTTTGACCATCTCTTCTATTTTCTCTACATAATCTTCTATTTCATCTTTGAGGTCATTTACTGGCAAATTGCGACCTTTAAAGTTCTTGGTTCTTAAAACCTCCATAATAGAGGCAGTAGTTTCTTTTACTGAATGACCGCTTTCTATATATTTATCGACTGTAGTGGTGAGTCCCTGTAACAAAGGATTTAGTTGTGACTCTGGTAACTCCTTTGCCAGTATCTCGCGTATGTCATTCATCTGCTTGATCCGATCTTCGAGAGTCTCGCTTTGTATAGAGTCAATCTTTTCCTGAAGGGCTTTTTGAGCAAAGTTTTGACCCATGGCTTTATTGATATCCCGGTATGCCTGTTCGATATCTTTTAGAGTACTGTATTCGTTCAACAGATTAGGGAGATACTGCCCGTATTTAGTGTTGATTTCCTCGATGAGTTCTTTGCGACGTTGGGTTTTATCGGCTGCTGACTTGGTAGTATCAATTAATACTCTCAGATGGCGACGCTCTTCCTCACTTTGTTCCAAAAATGATTTAACAGCTTCCTTAGCGTCATTCGTACGGGTAGCAAACTTGTAGATAGCCATACCCGCACCGACAACTAAAGAGGCTATTAATCCGAACAGGTTGCCTTTCATGGCAGTGTTCAAGGCTTTGAAAGCAACAATAGCTCTTTTAATATTACCGGTCAGAGCATACTTTGCCAATGATAAAGCCAACGTTCCGGTCAAAAGAGCTTTTTGTCGGATAATCGTCAACTGATCCGTTGCCAGGCTTGCCAGTTTTGCTTCCTGGAGTTTATTTTCATAAAATGCCGCTAACTTATTAGCGGTGTAGTATGTAACGATGAGAGTAGTCAAGACCGAAATCGTTCCCATATTCCGGGTGATAAAGTCAACCAGCTTGATAAACTTGCTTCCCCAGCTCACAACACCGTTGATAGACTGGACAATCGCCGGGTTCAACTTCTCCATCAAGGCAATACCCATTTCGTTCATCTTATTTTTAGCCTGGTCAAGTTTGGCGGCTGCCGTCGCTGATTTTATGGCTGCCTGGTCAACGGCAACAGTCGTACCGGTGACGGCTTTGGTGTAGTATTTCACTTTCTCAGCTTCGTTGATCAGAACGCTGGCGACGTTATAACCTTCCTCGCCGAACTGTTTTTTTATCTGCGCGGCAGAGAGCTGCTTTTGTTGCAGGTTGTTGAGTGCAGTTTCCAGTCCTACTATTTTGGGATTGGTTTCGTCAGCTCCGGTTTGCAGGGTTAAGAAGAACTTCTTCAGCCCGGTACCGGCAATCTCATCTTTGATGCCTTTCTCGGCCAAAGTTTCAATGGTACCGACTAATTGCTCTATGGGAATATTGGCGGAAGAAGCTGCAACACCGGACTTTGTGACAGCTTCAGTAACGGATTCAACACCGGCGGCACCGAACTTGGAACCGGCGGCCATCACATTAGCATATCTTCCCGCTTGGTCTGCACCGTCTCCGTATTGGTTGAGTGATAAGGTTACAGCATCGACGGCATCTTTCAAGGTCATTCCGGAAGCGGATGCCAGGATAAGAGTTTGTTTCGTAACTTCTGCCAGTGCTTCTTTGTCTTCTAACAACTCCGGTTTGGCAGAACCTACCAATTTATAAGCGTCCAGGATCTCAGTTGCTGACTGCCGGATCCGGATGCCGCTTTCGTCCATAGCGGTAGATAATCTTTTCGCTTCCTGTTCCAGCCAGTTGACGCTATTATCATCCAGTCCGGTCAAGGCCTTTACATCGGTTTTGGCTTCTTCACGTTGGTTGCGCTTTTCTCGGAGTTGGTTTAGCTTGAGTGTTACACCGGTGATGGCGGCAATACCGGCTGTTACAACGGCGGCATATTTATTAAAGATGCCAATAGCTTTGCCAAAGGTTGTGCCCTGGCATCCGACTTCTACACGCATAGCTTGTTGGGCACGTGTCACGGCTTCGGTTACACGACGGTTTTGTTCCAGGGCGGCAGTGTATTGCGTGGTTCCTGGTGTGGCTTCGCGCAAGTTCTTACGTACCTGCGCTTGTACGGCAATGAGTTTCGTGTAAGATGATCCGGAGAGGTTGTTTAATACCGCTTCGGTTTCCTGTACTTTGGCTTTGTAGTTCTGCAGGGTTCGGTTCTTAGCTTCCAGCTCTTTCTTTAGCTTCTTACTTTTACTCTCGTAATTAGCTTCGCTTTTATTGAGATTGGCGAGCTTTTCTTCCAGCTTTTGGATAGCTGCTTCAACAGTTGCAGCCCCTTGCGCTGCAGGGGTGCCGTCGATATAAATTTTAATGCTGCGATTTAGGTCATTTGCCATATGTTAGATCATTTATCAATGAAAATTCGAGTTGCATCAATTAACATGGTATCAAAATATCTTAGTACGATATCGGAGAGCTCGGGAAGACGGTTCTTGATAACCGGATCAAACCATTCAAAAGCGTTGCGACTACCAGTGCCTAACTTTCCTTTAGATACAGGATTTGTGTGACGGACAATTCCAGTATCAAATTCAATACCGTTGATTTTTTTTAGTTTAGTCCATTTTGAACCGATAAGGCCCCCATAACCTTTTCCGGCACCTTTGTGGATATATATTCCGTGGCGAGGAAAAGAAAAACCAAGCCGATTGATAATGCCATAGTCATCAGTATAAGCTTTTGGAATTAATTCGCGGGCAACACGCATACTTCTGGAAATGACTCCTGCACGGAGTTGCATAGAAACGGAATTTTGCCAAGCGATAACTGCATTGTTATATTCGGTAACCCGCTTAGCATCTTGAGCCATGGAATAGCGCTCTATTTCCGAAAATGTTTCAATCCGTATTAATCTGGAAGTGCTTTTTCCAAGTAATTTCTCTTGCTTTTTTACTGCTGCATTATATCTTTTAGCTTCATTGTAAGCATCATATGCATTCTTTATTTGTCCCATAGCTGCTATTCATTCCAAAAAGTTTCGTCAATGAAAAAGTCTTCAGCTTCACGTAGGGTGAAGGTGAGCATACAGCCGTAAAAGTTATCACCTATCGGGCCGATACCATTGATTTGCGTATTGCGGTCGATGGCATAAGAGAGTTGAGAATCCTGAAACAGCACGTTCCGGATTTGCTTGCATACGGGGCGGCATTCTTCAAAAGCCTCGGTGATGGTTTGCGGTCGGTCGGATATCGTATTCCTGGCAATGATGAAACTATACTGTAGGGTATCATTTAAGCCGTCGCCTCCGTTATCCTGGGAGTCGGATTCGTAGCCATTGACAGCGATCAGGATCATACCGGTTACACTGGATAGCTTATCATTCAGGTTATACAGATCTTCCAGTCCGAAGGCTTCAAAGAAACGGGGCTTTTCGGGTGTGTGACTGATAGACTTCAGCCTGATGGCGAGCTGTTCGCCGTATGAAAAGTGATTGTAGATGTCCATAACAACACAAGGGTTTTTAGGTTATGGGCACAAAAATAGCCCGCACGAGGCGGGCTATAAAGGACAAATATTTAGTGGATTATTAGTCCGGCATTACCATGATCAAGAACAGGATAACAACAACTATACTCCAAACCATTTTCCAAAAAAATGATTTGGTGGTTTTGATCACACCGATACCGATGGTGACGATCCCGGATAAAGCTAATATCGTTATCATCATGTTTCCTCCTTTTCTTCAGGCAGCAAGATACGAATTAATTCGGATAATCTGGCCGCTGCGAGTTGTTTTTCATCCATGTGGGTCGTTGGATCCAGTAGGGTGCTAATAAGTCGGAGAGCTTCTTTGCGATTCATACTGCACCTCCTTCCGGGATAAAGGTTGAAATCATGTCTTGCATACATAATAATTCTTGTGCAAGTTTGAGACGTTCTTCAGCGTTGCCGTAGCATTCACCGTTAACGACACAGTAAAGCGCTTTGCGTATGGTGGTGTTCCATAATTCTGCGCCACCGGTTTGCAGCCCGTTGACACACTCGACGACTTCCGGAGTGAGGGTTATGTTATTTGCCATGTTCGCCCCCTTTCTTGTTTTGGCGTACTTTGTAAAGGCAATAGGCACTAACCAAGAAGCACGGCGGAAAGACAAATCCGGCGCAGATAGAGAAGATAACCGCAATATACCAGCGGTCAATGTCGGTTTTTACTTCGCAGTCGGTTAGGCTGCGGAAATAACGCTCTTGGAGCGTGTTTACGTTCTGCGTGGAGCGGAACGAGGGCACGAAAGATTCAGCGCCGGGGAGTTGATTTTTCATTTTTGTACAGCAGTTAAATGAAATAATTATGTTATTAAATGCAGGAAGGGAACAAAAAAGTTCCGCTCCCCGCTGCTGTACACCTGAAACAGGCCGTGGGTGCATTAACACTCCACACGGGACGGAACTATATGTTATACTATGGGCATAAAAAATGCCCGCAGCAAATATGGCGAGCCTTCTCGCCTGTTTCAAATGTACAGCAATGCAAAGATGGGGATAAAAATTGTAATAACCAAAAAAGTGCAGGAGAATCCATATCGGATATGATATTATATTTGTTTCATAGAACCATCTGATAACCGAAATGATCTTTTTATATCCATTTTGAAGCTTAGTTAAAAAGAAAAAGCGGAGCTATTGTGCTCCGCTTTCCTTTTGAAGTTCTTCAGCTCTTCGATAGGCTTCAGCCTTTATGGATTCATATTCTTCAGCAGTCATTTTTTCTTTCACGATTTCTTTGAAAAATTTCAGCATATTATAATATATGTTACGATTAAATTCTTTTTGAGATTTTAGCTTTCGAATTCTGTTATGTATAGTTCTTTTGAAGTATTGAATATTGGCAATTAAATCAGTAAGGAGTAGCAATTCTCCTTTTATCTGTTGATTAAAACATTTCGATAGCTCAACTTTTTTTGTTTTGATACGGATTTTCAATTCACCAGACTTCTTCAATAAAGCATTTTCCCATTCATTTAATTTTTGCAACTCGGTACAAGATTCTATATCATGGATATATATATCAAGCACTTTATTATAATTTTCGTCAAGCATATTACTATTATTATGATTAGTTATTTGAATTCATTCAGCATTTCATTTGTTTCTGTACATTTGAATAGGGGTTCATCTATTTCTTTTAAATAAGGTCCAAATACCTTGTTCAAGTCATCAATGCATTGCTTATGAAATATCTCGTTTACTACCCTTGATACTAAGATGTATGAGTTCTTTTATTCGAAATAAGCTAAACCATATATATACAAATTTTCATATTTGGATATTTGTTTGATTCTACATTTTATAAGTCGCTGCATATTCTCAGAAATGAATCTGCATTTTGTAGCTTCAACGTAACCAATATGAAAGCCATCTGTCGTAAGTACTTTTATAGCGAATGGGTCATATTCATTTGCTGGTTCTGCTTCCAGAATCAACTCGTCACCTTCTTCTAAATCCTCTGCTGCTGCTTGTTCTTCTTCATTCCTATAATTTAAACCTTTCAGTGCAAAACTTAGAGTATCTGAATATTCTTGTTCATCAACAATATCTGTATTCTGTATTTTTCCCTTTTCTTTTTCTATTGCATCTATCAGAATAATCCAGCTATCAGAGGTTATATTCTTTTCTTTTACATTTAGCTCAAATTTGTCGAAATGGGTTAAAAGTTCAGTGCAAAATTCTCTATCAAAGCTAAATTTATCAAAGAGAAAATCATAAGATTTACGTATGATTTGACTTATGTATTTTTGTTCATTATCTGGCGTATGCTCTCTAATAGAATTAACGACTTGTGTCATTAAATCCTCTTTTTCCTCTTTAGACATTTCTAAAGAGGATAACGCTTCAAAACCGATTTGAGTGAATTCTTGAAGCATTTCTTGCTTCTTTTCATTAAGTTCTTCTTTCATCATAGAAATATACCTGTCAGTAGAAGAGTTAGAAGCTGGTTTTGCTACTTGTTTGTTTTTGTTTGATGTTATCATTGCTATAATTATTATAGCAATGCCAATAAAAATAATAGTTCCCATAAAATTATTTTTTAATATTAAAATGTATATGCCAATCCGCCACCGGTTCCGTTAGAGAATAAACGTAAACTTCGCCCGGCTTTCATCTTGTAGTTGATCGCTGTAATTTCACAGCAAAGAGCGGCTGCGAAGCTAATGCCAGCTCCTATAAATAGTCCTTTACGCAGCTTTCGGTCGGATTCAAGTTTCTTTTCTACATCTCCAGAGTCATATTTATTTGTACCGATAATACCGCCTGTAATAGCAAGGGCTGCTCCAACACCAGCGCAACCTATAGCACCGTATTGATACTTTGCCGATTTCTCAAGGTAGAAACCAGCTTCCCTGACAATATTAGGCTTTCTTCTACTTTCTGATACGCTTTGACTACTTTGGGCATTTTCTTTCTTAGCCCATTTGTCCAACTCTTTGTTTTGTGCAGATACAAAGATAGTTACGGCGAATAACAACGCCATTGTAATAGTGATTTTCTTCATGTTCGTTTTTTGTATTAGTAAAATCGCTGCAATGTCGAAATAATATTTGACACATACAATAACATGAGGATTTTTTTGTACTTTAGCGGGAAACAAATAGGATATGATTCAAGAAAATGATTTTAATTCAGTAAAAAGGCAACTGCAAGAATTGAGATATGAATATTATAGTTTTCGTATTTCAATGTTTTATAGAACACTGATTATTGCAGTATGTTTCGTATTGGGGCTTATAGCAGGATTCCTGATAAGTTTCCTACTATGAAATAGAATAAAAAGGTTTCCAACTCATGGAAACCCAGTCTAACTTGTCAAAGCTAATAGCTTCAATCTGATGAAGCATTAGAATCGCATTGATTATATATTAGAAAGCTTAATAGGACTATCAGGTGGTAGGATACAGTTATCCGAAAGAATCATATATTCTTTACCTTTTCCTACAGTAGCTGCACTGTAATTTAGCGAGTACTCAAACATATGATAATTCATATAAAGATCACGAATAAAGTCTACTTTATCGTAGGTTACTATCCATTTTTGATTTTCTATTTGAGTAATAGCATTGTATATATCAAGGTGATCTTGATCATTATAGTAATTCATATATAATCCTTTGCCTTTTACATAATATGGAGGATCAAAATAAAATAATGAATTATTGGGTAAGTCGTTTTGTAAATTGTTAACTAATTCAACAGCGTCTAAATTAAATAACTCGATGTGATCAGAAAATTGAGCTATGGCCTGAACTCTTTCTTTCAGCTTATCAGGGTTGTATCGAGCGTCAATCAGATAATTACCAGTTTGATTGAGCCCTCCAATGACACCACCTTTTATAATACCAGAACGATTAGTACGGTTTAGAAAAAATGTAGAGAATCCTAAAGATAATAAATCGACATCAGCTTTATTCCTTTGAATTTCTCTTTGTAGATGCCAAGTCTCCATCGTAACAGGGGTGTTTGTTATAAGTTGGCAGAATTTTTCGGTATTGTTTAATATAGAATGCCAAAATGCAAATAACGAGCGATCTCTATCGTTTATAATTATTCGATTGACAATCTTGTTCATTAATAAATAGAGTGCGATTGATCCCCCTCCAACATAAGGCTCGATATAAGTTCCTCCTACTAAATTATTTGTAATAAACAATTCAGTGAAGAAGGTGGATATCTTTCCCTTTCCACCCGGATATCTAAGAGGAGAATAATATGTCATATTTGAATATTTTTATATGTCAATTTAATAGTTCTATTTTTTTATCAACCCATATTTTTATTCTTTCAAATAAATCAGTTGATATGTCTTCTGGAAAACATCTCATACATCTACATCTATCAAATAAGATACCTGCAATTCTTACAGTTTCCTCCCAACTCTCCAAGCAAGATTCTGCTACAAAAAATAGGCGAACAGGATCGTGATATGGCGAACAGGTTGTGTATGAACCAAAAAAAGCTGATGGCTGTAATTGCCCAATGCTATTACGCCATGAAGTTCCTGTTTTGCATTGTCCTAATCCAATGAGTTGCCCTCCTCTATTATCTTGAAATGGTTTCCATACTACGATGTCAAGCTTTCCGTCATTTTGTCTACCTGTACTTCCGATAGGATTTTTAAATACTCCTCCTTCGCCTAAACTATTCAATAAGGTTTGTACCTTCTCATTGAAAGAAGTTTCAGTTGTGGTAGATGTTCCGAATATGAGAGATTTAGTATTATCACCAAAATATGATTTTGCAACAATCTCAGATAATTCTTCAAATAATAATGTTCCATCAATTCCAGCTGCGTATCTTTTTTTACCTTGCATGCTACTTCTTGTAGCTAATAGTAAATATGAATAAATATAATATATTAATCCATCATCTATGTTTAATTTTACAACACTATGATCTATTGTAAAGGGATATTTATTTTGAGTTCTATTACGACGTTCTCTTATCTCTATTAGAGCATCTTCTAATTTTCTTAAAATACGATCATCGTCTGAATCTATACCTTCATGATTACATTCATCTGATTCAATAGACAATGTACTTCTTGCTGATGCTAAAGAATATATACCCTCATCACTAAAAAGACACTGAGCTTCCAAAAAGTCGGCTAATTCTGAAATATTACCAGAAATACTTGGAGGTGTTCCTAATTTATACATATTGAAAATAGCTACTCTGTTACTCTATTCTTAATTGTTTTGGCCTTTTTTGCAATATTTACACTCTCAAGATTCTGGTATAAAGTATCTGCAGTATTTGCTATTGTACCAGATATCTTAAGAATTTCATCTTCGCCCTGATAATATGATATTTTTGATAAAGCCTTTTGTAAAGCTACTTTGGAATCAATAAGAGCTTTATACAAGACGTCGGCTCCATTCAGACTTAAATCATAAGCAATGTATAGGTCATTAGTTGATCGTAAAGCCTCAATAGCTTCACGATTTTGAAGTACGTTATTTAAATTTTTAAGATCTGGATTTTGACTATTTATAACAGGTTTTATGTCCTTAGACTCGCTTCCATATAACCAATACATAATTTCTTCAAGATTACTAAGCTTTTCTTGAGTAATAGGAGATGTTGATTCATCATTAGATTTTATTCCTAAAAAATCTTGAAAACCTTCATACCCAATTGCTGTATATAAATGAGAAAAATAGATACGATTGTGATATACGTCAGTTATCTTAAATGTCGTACTGCTATCAGCTTGATTTAAAAGCATTAATCCTTGATATAGTTTTATGACAGTTTTATTGGCATCGCCAATTTGTTCTGCAATATCATCTAAAGAAATGCCAAATTCATCATGCACAGAAGCGATGTATTGCGCCTTTGCATATGATCCCCATTTAGCGGCACCATTAACATGTTTAAATCCGATATATCTCCATGCTTCTTGTCGGTTATTTAGAACAATGACTGGGAGCTTATTGGATAATTGTTCGATTAGCTGTGGGGTAATTCTATTTTTATATTTATTCATTCCTGAATTTTCAATAATATCAGGATTTAAAATGGATTTTACAGCAGCTAGTCTTCTATTGCCTTCAACTATAATATATTGTTCATTTTCAAGAACTGCATACATTGCTTCATTTTCAAAGAAACCATGTGCTAAAATTGACATGACGATTTCATTGACGGCCATTTCACGCCATAAAACATTTATAATTTCCTTTTCCGGAGATCCTTTCTTAATAGGAAATTCAACTAAGCGAGGATTACTTCGGTCAAAGTTTAATTCTGCTGCTTTAAGATATTCAATTTTAGACATATATGCTAACCTTTAAATTGTTAGTTACTTTTTAGAAATTATATCTATGACAAAGATAGAAATAATTTGTTTTAAAAAGAAAGTAGAAGAACTAATATTAGTATAAAACGTATTTTATGAATAACGATAAAACAAGAGTTATTACTAATATTGTTGTTATTATTAAAAGTATAATAACAGTTCTCTAACTTTTTAGTGTCATTCTTTTAGTTAAAGTTTGCCACCTCATAATATTTAAAGAAGTAATACATAGCAACCTTATGCCATTTGGTTAGATCCTTATCTCCGGAGAGAACAGAAGACACGGTGCATTTGTCAATGCCGGTGTAGTTACTTAGATGCTTGGCTTTTAAGCCAAGTTTATCCATACGTCCTTTGATCCAGTCAACGGTAATGTTGTCGATATCCTTACGGTCAAAGTTAACGGCGGATACAGTCAGCTTCCAGTCTTCGGGGATCTCTCCCTTAAACATCTCACGTACGCGTTCGGTCAGTTCCTTTTTAGAGAGAAACTTGTCATTTACCAGGTCCTTTTGTTCGGCACGAACAATCAGGCGTCCTTCTGAGTAGGAGACGATTTCAATAACGATGTGCCCGTAGCGGCGGTACTGCTTTGCGAACTCTTCGAGCCGCTTTTTAACCTCTGCAGTGAGAGGGAGTAATTCTAAATTTTTCATGTTGCATCAATTTACGATTTGACAATCGGGTTAATATTCATTTTAAAAGGTGGGGGAATTATCCCCCACCAGAATCACAATTTGATAAGTTCCAACTTCTTTATGTCGAAAATGGCAATCTGCTTATTTTCATGCCCGAATTGCTTCGCTTCTTCAAGGTTGGTGAAAATCCGGACACTGTCAAAATAGAACTGTTCGTTCTCTTCATTCAGCCATCCGCCGACTTTCTTTTCGTGCACTAAAGCATGGTTAAGAACTCTTTCCAGTCCTTCTTCTCCGAAACTGTCTTGTGTTTCGAGGTAGGCGACTGAAATACCTTTTGTGACCTTTTTTAAGGTTGTCAGGTCAACCGTGAACCCTGTAGGGTTCGCCTTGGCTATCTCGAGAATAGCCGAGATTAATTGTTCCATAATATAAAGAACTTATGCGGACGTCACCCGCGTTTGTTATGACTCTGCAAATATATATAAAAGTTTGTTAGTAGCAAACTTTTTAGCTTGTTATTTTAGTGGTTTCTTATTTTTTCTTCCAGCTCATCATGCTTTCGGACTGATTCATCCATAGAATAAAGCGCATCTATTAAGCTGCCTTTCCGAACTGCATCCTTCTTCGTCATGTCAGAGTTAGCGAGGGTATCCAATAAGCGCAATTGTGAATCAAAGACATTGTTCCTGATGCTTCCTTCCTGGCCGGAGAAGACGCGCGGAAAATGATAGCCTAAATTGATCATACAACCTGTGATAAACCAGTACATGATTATTTTCTGTGTATCCGGCAAATGACGGAGCAATGCAGCGTCTTTGTCCAGGCGGCTGATGTCGAATGTCTTTCCACGGTGCCAAAGGCAGGCCAACAGATGATTGATTTTTTGCGGATCTTGGCGCATGGCATCCCGGTAGGTCTGCATATAAATAAATTGCTCGAATGTGATATCGTACAGACCATCATCAGGACCGATGAACTTTCGCATCCGGATGCGTAGAGCGGGATATGGGTTGGCAAAGCAATCCGGCTTGATATAATAGTTCATTGTGCGGCTATATTTATCGGTTTCCCTTTCAAAGAGAAATTCAAATATGTTAGCAAGGCTATTGACTTCTTCCGGAGTGAGCAGGTATTTCTTTCTCCGGACACGAAAACGCACATTCTCACTTTCCTTACCGACTGATAGATGTACCTGGTTACCGTAGATCTTCCGGTGTCGGGTGACACGTGCTTTCAGGCAATACAGCAGCATATAGATTTTAACTTGCTCAAGGGAGACGTCCTTTTGCGTCAGCTTAACCAGGTATGCCAGTTCTTGATTGCTCAGTTCGTCCCAGGTTGCAGGTAACTGATAGATATCGTCGTAAATCTGTACTTGATGCATAACTATGATATTGAGGTGAATAGTTTCTTTTCTTTAGAATTAAAGTTTATGGCCGTAGATGTCTTACTAATGCCCAGGTCTTCAGCATTGGCATTTAGGAAGCTGTTTATCTTACCGGAATAATAATCGGCTTGTTGGGCAAAGAAATTGCCTGTTTCCGTACTGTCTTGATAGACTGGCCGGAGGACCGGTTGATATTCTGGAGCGTTTGTTCCGGTTCGTTCCTGTCGTGAAGTCTGCGAAGTATACAGTTCTGCCGACTTGTTTGCCAGGTAACGGATTACATATTCCTGCAGGATCCTGTACTTTGCATCAAGATCTGTCATGTTCAGTAATCGGTCATATAAATCATCCGTCAGCATTTCGCGGATATGGCGTTCCTGAAGCTGACGGATAGTAGGCAGCATAGTTCGGTAGGTTAGGGTAGAGTAGTCGATATTCACTAACCCGATATCCTGGTATTCCTGAGCCGACCGGATGAAACATGGCACTTGGTTGGTGATACTGACATGATCCGCATAATCCGGATATTTTAGTTTGTTGCGTTCCAGGTAGTCAAGCAGACGGTCAAGAGCCTGCATGCCTCGGTAGAACAGGTTTTCTTTTGCCGCGGCTATTTTCGCCTCATTGGCAGGTGAACGTTTGCCCTGTTCGTTTTGGACCGTTATACCGCTATCTCCGAAGCTGATGCCAAGTTCATCGGTGGCGAGTGCAAGGGTGAGCGGACCGAGGCAGCGCAGGATCTTGTCTTTGAGCGTTGTGTCTTCGCCGGTATTGGCGATATCAACGATTACATTACCGACTTGTGGCTCGATATAAATTTCGAGTGCGTCGTTGATATAAGGCGATACGGACTCATAAGGTATCGCTGCATTAATTTTGACAACCGTTTTTAAGGTCTCAATGTCGGAGATGATAGTACTCATTGTAATTGTTTTAATAGGACTCCGAAAGGCAATGAAACCTTCCGGAGTTGATAATTCTTTTATTACTCAATTACGAGTTCCGAGGCTGCAAAACATTCGGTTTTAACTTCACCGTTTATCGGTTCGGGTGCTGTTACTGCGTATGTCGTTGTACTATGCAAGTATTCGCATTTTGCAGTTATAGTTCCTGAAAATCCCGATACCTTACTGCGAACTTTGTCGCCTAACTTAATTTCAATCATATATTAATATGGATTTTACAAAGCCCTTCCAAGGCTATTTCATTCTTTTGTTTCTGGTGTTAATCCTGTATTCTTTACTGCGCCTGTTCCCTGATCCAATGTTGTCAACTGACAATTAGTGATTGAGAAGTAGATATCTTTCGGCCAGTCATTAATTGCTTTGGCAAAATAAAGAGGTTCGAGCGTGGCATCCTGATACATTTTCATGAGTGCCTGCTCGATAGTAAACAGTTCCCGGGCCTCGGTTCCGTTGATACTTTTACCTTTGCCTGGCGAAGCTCCGATAATCGAAGGGTGTACGCCCATGGCGTAACAGATGGTATTGCTTACCTCTTCGCTGTCTTCGATATATTCGCCGCCGATCTGTTGGTTAGTCAGTGCGGAGATGATGATATCTTTGTCCTCAAACCCTTTGATTTTGTCGTACCGGAATTCGGCTACAAAGGCTTTACCGGCATTTTCTTCACCTGCCAGGAAATCGTTCATTTCCTTCAGGAAATCTTCGCGGCATTGGGCTTTCTCTTCATCGGTAGTGAGTCCTTTAGCTTTATAGAGCTTGTCCCAAAATGTATCTTTAATGTAGATAACATACCGCAAGGTCATTTGATTCTTAATCAGGGCCTTTTTATAGACTGGTATGGCAGAACTAAAGTCATACCATCCGGAAGCGAAGACAGACCACCAGTAGGGGCGACAGTAGTAGAACCGTCCGGGCGTATTGATACGAATGTTATGGATGAAGTTCCGTTCCTTGACTATTTCGTTCTTCCCGTCTTTATTAGGCAGTTTACCCATGCGGATTTTCATGTCGCGCAGCGAGCTTTGCCGGTCCAACAACGGGGTTGCAATAACGTCATCGGGTGAACCTTTATGCCATTCGGCAGAATAGCCGTGCCATTCACTTTTTCCGGTTTTCTCATCAATTTTGCTGATCCGGGAGCATGTCGCTTCTTTAGATTTGACCTGTACGAGTTTAGGCGGGTTATTACTGTCAAATAGGTATTCGACATAAGAATCGTAGAAAATAGCCAGGTCATTGGCTATCTCGTGTCGGATCAGTGAATAGTTGTTATTTTCAATGAATTCAAAGATTTCGGGATATTCTTCCGGCATGACTTCTTCTTTGACGATTTTTCTTGTTTGATGATCCCGGTATTTTCGATATACCATCACACCATCACCGTAGATTATTTTGTTCTTAAATTCGATATTACTACCTACGGTGACGTTGTGACCTATCTTTTTCATAATGTCATGTAAATAATAACCCAAAAGTAGTCCACCATAATAATTGAAAAGTATACCACT
>OLSH01000628.1_pt1 | contig 26960 bp, 20 predicted proteins | sample 1643221 | NCBI WGS metagenome assembly OLSH01 (sample SAMEA3136681, study PRJEB25190) | human gut metagenome | biome: human gut; feature: human-associated habitat; material: faeces | place: Austria | collected 2013 | reverse complement strand
CCAGTTGGGGCCGCCAGCGGTCCCGGGCAGGTTCGACTCCTGTGATCTTCCGCCAATTAACCTCTTCTGAACTCTCCTTATATCAACAATCTCCATATAACCCATTGTATATCAGGATTTCTTTGTATCCCGAGGTCAACCGGTATCACCCCATATCAAGTTGCTTTTGGGGGTACTTTAGGGGGTACTATTTTCTCTTAAAATATCAGCACCCCCATAATGGAAAAAATGTGATATATAACAATGGATTTTAACAACATCTTTGTTATACATGGGGGTGCATTGGGGATATCAGGTCAGTTACTGGCAGAAGTCCAGGAACATGGATTCATCAAAATCCGGAGGATGTCATGGCGTTAACTGATATTAAAGTGAAAACAGCAAAACCAAAAGAAAAGCCCTATAAGCTGTCTGATGGTGGCGGTATGTATCTACTCATTAACACTAATGGTTCTAAATATTGGCGTATGAAGTACCGCTTTGCTGGCAAAGAAAAGATGCTTTCTATTGGCGTATACCCCGATGTAACTCTAGCCGACGCTCGCGAAAAACGCAGTGAAGCTAGGAAAATCCTCGCTGCAAGATGCGATCCGGGTGAGACAAAAAAAGAAGAAAAAATCGCGCTGCGAATGAGTTTGAAAAACACATTTGAGGCCGTTGCTCGAGAATGGCATCAGTCAAAAGCCGATCGGTGGTCATTACGCTATCGTGATGAAATCATTGATACCTTTGAAAAAGATATTTTTCCCTATATTGGCAAACGCCCTATTGCTGAAATCAAACCAATGGAGTTACTAGAAGCACTGCGTAAAATGGAAAAACGTGGAGCTCTGGAGAAAATGCGTAAGGTCCGCCAGCGCTGTGGAGAGGTGTTCCGCTATGCAATTGTTACTGGTCGGGCTAACTACAACCCTGCTCCCGATCTTGCCAGTGCTTTAGCTACACCGAAAAAAGTACATTTTCCCTTTCTTACTGCTAATGAACTTCCCCACTTCCTCAATGATCTGGCGGGTTATACCGGAAGTATTATCACTAAGACAGCCACTCAAATCATTATGCTAACTGGCGTACGAACTCAAGAATTGCGTTTCGCACGCTGGGAGGATATCGATTTTGAGACAAAATTATGGGAGATCCCGGCAGAAGTAATGAAGATGAAGCGACCTCATATTGTGCCGCTCTCTGAGCAGGTCATTGCGCTATTTAAGCAACTTGAACCAATCTCAAAACATCATCCTCTGGTCTTTATCGGTAGGAACGATCCTCGCAAACCAATTAGTAAGGAAAGCATAAACCAAGTCATTGAATTACTAGGATATAAGGGAAGACTCACAGGGCACGGTTTCAGACACACCATGAGTACAATTCTGCACGAACAGGGCTTTAATTCTGCCTGGATTGAAATGCAGTTAGCTCATATGGATAAAAACGCTATCAGAGGTACCTATAATCATGCCCAGTATCTGGATGGTCGCCGTGAAATGATGCAGTGGTATGCTGACTACATTGATTCACTTTCTGAGCAGATCTGATGAATGAAAGTTCAGTGACATAGAAATAATGAATAACCATCCAGCCCCACCAACGGCCGGATGGTTTTATTTATGTTTTCTTTTTTATTTGCTCACACCGCCTGAACTCTCATTGGGGAACTAGGATTCGAACACCACACCTTGTGCCACTAAGCAAACAGGCTGTAGCCATACTGACAGAACTTAAGACATGGGCTGGTGAAAATGGTCTGATCTTTACGGGAACACATGACCCGCGTAAACCAATCAGTGAAAATACCGTAAATAAAGCCCTGAGGGTTATGGGATATGACACAACCCAGAAAATCTGTGGCCATAGATTCTGGGCGATGGCATGCAGTGCGTTAATAGAATCAGGTTTATGATCCCGTGATGCAGTTGAACGTCAGATGAGTCATCAGGAACGCAACGGGGTACGTGCTGCTTACATTCATAAAGCAGAACATCTGGAAGAACGGCGACTGATGCTACAGTGGTGGGCAGGTTATCTGGATGTGAACAGAGAGAAAACGTATCAGTCTGTTTGAATATACAAAGGTTAACAATCCGCTAAGAAAGTCACAGAACGCCATTTACATACTTGCTCTTCCAGTAGGGAAGAGCACCTGCCACAACAAATATTTATTTAGCCTGATACCATCAGGAACTCTCATTTCTCTTTCTGAGATTTACTGCAACTCAGGTATCTGAATAAAACAAACTGAACCAATTCGTTGCATAAAGAGGTAAGGGGCCATCAGTTACTTACCGCACCACCATCTGCCGTATTACAAACTGGCAACACAGCCTTTGCTGACTCAGACACTATTCTCCCGGACCAGTCAGAGTAATTCCAGGATAAATTAAGATTTTTCCTGAAAAAGCGTCTAGTCTTTTGATATCACTGTTTTTATGCCAATCAGGGAGTCAGTGTGATGTTTGTCTGTTCCGTTATTCTTGTTAACCACCCGTTTGAGACAGATTTTGCCGGAAAAAGGTTCTTTTTTCAGAAAAACGACGTTCTGTTGACAGATGATGTCAGTAAATCCCTTTTCCTGTACCACCCCGGTAATGTTACTGAACTCCGTATTGACGAATGCATTGTCAGAAAATACCTGGAAAGTACCGACAGACTCCAGTACTCCGATACTCCGCTTCCTGTCCCCTTCATTAAAACATCCTTCACTCTTCCCACCCTGCTACACGATGTCGTGATAAATCTCAGTCGGTGCAACACATTGCCACAAAAATTCTCCGAACAAATGTATTTTGCCTGCCTTTCCATTTTCGCCACACACAGAGGTTTCATGCCTCTGTTATTGAAATGTATAAATTCCATTACACTTAAGGTCGGATATATTATCTGCTCCAGTCCATCGCGGGCATGGAAAATGAAAGATATCAGCAATGCCCTTTACATGAGTGAAAGCTTACTGAAACGAAAACTTCGGGAGGAAAAAACTTCTTTTTCTCAGATTCTGCTGGATATACGTATGCATAACGCCCGACAACTTGTTTTCAGTAAACTGTCAGTGAATCAGATTTCAATACGGTGTGGTTATGCCAGTACTGCATACTTTATCAGTGTTTTCAGACAGTATTATGGTATTACCCCCTGCCAGATGTTCATCAATCAAACAATGTCTGTAGAAAACAGACCATCTGCCCAACGGAGTATGCAGGTCAGCGTATAATCAAAATATCCGGTGGCTGTTTTATGTACAAACTTGTTATCTCGTTGTCCCCAAAAGACAGTGATCGCGGGGACAACGATAATTCTTTATGGTTGTAGTACAATGTCACGACTGGCATACAGGCAGAGAAATCATATCAACCTGTCAGGAGATAAGGGGTCAAGAACACAAATCGCATCAATATTCTTTCGTATTGTATTGCCCTGCCAGTACAACTTTACCCGACGGGTACACACAGTGAATAATTATTATTCAGAACGTGAGGGCTTGATACACAACCTCACGACTTTTATGCTTTTCAGATTGTGTTCCATCCGTTTTACAGACTCAGAAAATGAACGACAGATTACGCTTTGAAGTGAACGATAACCAGGGGCGTTTCGTATTTCCGGATACCTGGTTTTGCCCATTACCGGGGGAGTTTGAAAAACTGCTTGATACATACGATACTGGTGAAATCAGTGAGGCGAGTTACATCAACAAACTCAGACGCCTTGCTCAACGGGAGCCTGACTTTATTGATATACACGCTCATCTGGCATATGCATTTCTGGAGCAGAATACCCCGCGTAAGGCACTGAACGCCGCTCTTAAAGGACTGGCGGCAGGTAATCGTCTCATCCCGGAAAGTTTCAGTGGTGAAATCATCTGGATGCATCCCGAAAACCGGCCTTATCTGCGCGCGCTTTATGCAGCAATCCTGGCAAATGTACATTTACAACGTCATCAGGATGCCATCATGCTCATTGAGAAAATACTGGCATACAATCCTGAAGATAATCAGGGTACCCGCTGGTTGTTGGGTTCAGAACTGTTACGAACAGGTGATCATGAGCGAGCTTTCCGTGTACTGAATGAGTACGCTGATGAATTTTCACCTTACTGGTATGAACTCGGCCTTCTGCATTTTCTTAATGGGGAACTGGAAAAAGCTGCAACTGCATTTCGTCGTGGCTTTACGGCAAATACTTACATCGCAGAAATACTGTGCGGAAATCTGCATCCATTTCCTCTTGCGATATGGTATGACTTTTCAGGCGGTCCGGATACTGCTGAAGACTATTATGCAACATATCACCCATTATGGAGAGAACATCCGGAAGTATTGCTGTTTATAAACTGGCTATACAATCATTCCTCTGTACTATGTGAACGGGCAGAAATAATTAAATGCGCAGAAATGCTGATGCAGGAAGATGATTTCGAAATATGCGAAAATATTTTCAGACAACAGAACGAATTACGGAAAAGAATCGATGACAGACTTTCAGAGGAAATTATACAAAAATGCAGGAATATGAAGGGGGAATATGTCTGGCCCTGGATACTTCCGTTTTCAGTCGGGATAAAGCATACAAATTTTCGGTATCAGTAGATATTACGTCAGAGCACTCTACATACAAATAACGCGCAAGTCTGTCAATAATCCCCCCAGACTGACCGTCTGATGGGGGAGATGGATTAAGTACCAGGGAAAAGATAACAAAGTAAATTACTCCTGATTCTCATTTAAAAGTTTTCGTAATACTTTATAGCCTGGATTAAACTCCGCCCCACCCGATAGTGGTGAATCGTCTCTCCTTTCTATTACAATCAATGATTAGAATTCTTTATATAAAACCAGCATAATCTTTATGCGGATTTATTTCATCACGTATTAACGTAACTTCCGGCCATTCCGGCAGATACACTGGCTATTGACAACACCATGATTTTATGTATTTTAGATACAGGATTAAGCATGGACGTAAGTATGTTATGAAAAAGGAATATCTCTGCAGTATTTCTGCTGTTATTTTCTGTATCTTACTCGGATTTTGTCTTATTATTATCAATAATGGAACCCTTTATCCCCTTTCACCCGGACAGTACCACATTATAACACAATCAACTTATTTAATGATGATGGTGGCTTTATTTTTTATAAACATCATTGCTTTCCTCTTTATGCAACTTTATTTTATCTATGACCGAAATAACTTCTCGCATTGTATTCTTGGGCTGGCTTTCTTCAGTTGTATTATATATCTTGTTCTGACAATAATAATTGTTCAACAATACGAAAGTGATACTGTATCTGTAGTAAGCATACATAATTCAATCATGGTCCATTATTTCTTCAGACAACTGAGCTTTTGCCTGATTATATATCTGGCATTGTGTGTCAGAAACCGAAGAAAAAATACCGCAATGATTGCCGGTAATAAAACGATTTTTTTGATTTGTTTTGCCTGTATGATAATACTACCTGTAATATCATATCTGATTAGCCATCAATACTTCTTCCCGAATATAACTGAAACTACTTTATACAAATTTGATTTTGTCTATATTGAAACATACATTAAATTTATTGTTTTTTTATGGCTGGGACTGGTTTTTTCGCTTTTTTATACCAGAGCGGTAAACAATGATATATGGAAGGGGATATTACTGATTGCCGTCTCGGCTGTTTTTTATAATGTTTTCGTTTTGTTTATTGTTGATGGGTATATGCATCTCTGGTATCTCAGCCGAATGGCAGAAATGTTCAGTAAATTAATTGTTGTTTCTGTTTTCATATATCACATATTTAAAGTTCTGCAATCAACAAAACAATTAAGCAACCTCGACCCAATGACAAAAATATATAACAGAAATTTTTTCTTTGAAAAAATAAACGAACTTCTCTCAACAGGAGATACATATTCATCCGGTGTCTTTATTATTGATATCGATCACTTTAAATCAGTTAATGATACATGGGGACATCCTGCTGGTGACAGAGTCATTCTGGCTGTTGTCGATATATTAAAACAAGGCATCCGCACAACAGATATTCTGTCACGTCTCGGAGGAGAAGAGTTTGGTATTATTATTAATAATATGGATCCATCAAAAATAAAAATATTAGCGGAAAGACTTCGCAGACATGTCGAAACCCAGACAAATAATACAACACTCTACAATATCCCCGGTGGGGTCACCATTAGTATTGGCGTTACTCTGATACGAGATAAATCACTTAACGCATCTGATATCTATAATGCTACTGATAATGCCTTATATAAAGCGAAATCATCCGGGCGTAATAAAGTTGTCTTTTCCGAGATGGCATAAGCCATACATTACAGGTATTCAACAGAATGTCAGTAACAGAACTTATAATTTCTCATTCTTTATTTTCGGATTTACTTTCTGAATTTCTGGCTGTCATCTGGTCACTGACCTCTCAGGAAAAGAGATGTCTTACAAAAAATGGACAGACCTCATTTCTGTAACTATGAAAAAAGCTGCACATTACGCTGACAATCTACCAGACGGACCGGTTCGACAGGGAAGAAGCCCCGGGAAATACCCTGTCAACCGCTCCTTCCCGGGGAAACCTGGCGTTCAATTCCCCCTGTATTTTTCATACCTCCACGAGATTATGTTTATTTCATATCTCAGGGTATACCGAAATACCCCGGCAAGAATGAGCAGATATTAACCACAGGAATAATTATCTGCCAGCCTCAGAAATATATCTCTTGCATAATTCCCGATAATATTTGTTGTTATTGCATCAAAACCACCACCAACAATCCCCCCCACAACCGGAACAAACTTTGACAAATTGATGACACCAGTAGAACCTGTTTTTGTCATCAATCTGAAGCCTACTGCCTTATTTATTTTTACAATAATCTCCTTACTTATACTTTTAATTGCACTTGTTGTTAACTTCTGGCCTATCTGAATACCAGCTTCCTTCAGAATATCTTTAGCAGCATTACCCACAAGACAGGTATAGACAATTGTTCTGACTCTATCATCTCGAATATCCTGACCACACATAATCGCAATTGACACCACCATTCTGACCTGCAGGAAAAGAATACCTGAAATGTTCACCGGTATCACTACTGGTAATGTCATCACACCACCAAGTCCGGTAAGAAAACCTGACGTGGCAGATTTGGTATTCTGCCAGCGAATAAGGCAGTTAATCTGTTCTTTTAATGTCCCTTTTGTTTTCAGGTAACTTTCCGCAAGACTGTGTGCAGTATCTATTCCGGGAACACCAATCCCCTCAACAGACTTATCATAAGCATAATCCAGAAACTTTATAAGTTTTGATTCAGTGAGCATATTTTTAGCATCAATCATACATCAATATACCAGGTGAACATCAGAGATTAATTAATATTTAAAGGGGAATACGCTGTTAAAAATAGAAAAAAAGACTTCCACTGGAATCGCCCTACGCCTTTCAACAAGTTCACTTCCATATACTGGACACACGGTAAATATATTATCTTCCTCTGTCAGTACATCTCCGGTACTGGAAACCGTCTTTTTCCAGTTGCATTCATGACAAATAAATACAGACGGGGGAAAATACCACATCATGACGTCCCTTTATGTGTACTTTAAGGTCTGATACCTCTTCTTCAGGTACCAGAGCCTCTGATTCGTCCATATTCCGGCATGTATCAGTAGAATAAGAATATAATCCATTACCCCTGTTCTGTAAGACGATCAATTATCCTGCGTAATTCATCTGCTGAAACAGAAGTATCCAATGAAATTTTCACTCTAAAACTTTTTAACCAGTTTGCTGCATCCCGATCCTCACGCCATAAGCGGGCACAATTCCAGTCACCTCTGTAATGTAAAGCAGCAATTGCCAACCCTCTGTATGAAGCGCGATTACAATCATTTGTATTATTCTGATTATAAAAATCATTAATTCTGTCCACCGGAGAGGACTTTATTTTGTTCCACATATCCCAATAATTTGCTTTCATCCTTTCAGAAACCACATTAGACGCAGATTTACCAAGACCTGTAACAACATCCCAGAATCCCATACTCAGTTCCTCGTATAACGATAAAACCACTCTACAAAACATTTATCATTGAAACAACGCATCCACTCTTTTTGAGTGATATTTAATACATTCTCAGACTTCCCGATTTGATATCTTTTCGTGGACCAGACGCCCACTGATATTACCTGATATTGCATTCACTATACGATACTTCCGGTGCCAAAATATACACAGTGATGACTGGCATACCTGTCTCTTCTGCCACACAGAGGTCTGTTTTACCCTCATCAGCCAGAGCCTGGGCTGAAAGCATACCTACCATTGCAAACGTTGAAGCCGAAAAATCTTTTTCATTTCAATCATCTTCGTTGGTTCTTACCCACACGATAAATAAGGTTGCTTATTTTAAAACCATGCAAAAGACAGGGTAAAAAGAGAAAATTCGATCGAATCGATCGACAAAATCGATCATGCATGATGAAGATTTCTTATCGAAGACATGAAAATGGTAAGGAATGGTTTAAGAGGTAATTGCAACGGCATGGAAGTATTGAGACCAGAACAGCACGAGATAAAGCGGCTGAACGTCAGATGAGCCACATGGACGTAACTCAGTGCAGGCCGCGTATAATCCATAAAGCGGAATATCTGGATGAGCGTAAGCTGATGTTGCAGTGGTGGGTCGATTTTCTGGATGCCAATCGGGAAAGAGCGATTACGCCGTTTGACTATGCGAAGATCAATCGGGGTAATGGCGAGTGAGTTGTTTATCAAATTTACTAAATTAAAACCACTTAGCCTGCCTTAAAGGGAGGATTGGTTGGCTATTTTTACTAGATCTTATGTAGATAACAAAGGAGTGGAACTATCGTTTTGATAGTTCCGGTTAAGGTCAATACAACTATATTAATTTTAAAAACTTATTGAATAATTTTTAATTGAGCTAATAATAAGTTTAGATGACTCTATCTAAATCTAAATCTAAATCTAAATCTAAATCTAAATCTAAATCAGTAAAGAAGACTTTTGAAATATAACTTCACTCTCTTCGATTAAATCAAAAACATTATTCGTAGTATAATGTTCCCATCTTATATTATATCCCTCTTCTGATAAAATAGATACATCATCTGTCCCTTCTCCTTCATCCAAACCATGGTTGAAACAAACTCCAGCAACATTAGTAAGAATATATCTATTATGTAGACGTTCATTACCCTCGCGTGCAGTTAAAGACTTAAACGTTACTGCAAATGTAAAATCGTCCGGAAAGGCTAGGTTTTCGCGGTTCAACTTCTCAGCCAAATAATTCACCGTTGGCGAATTCTCTTTATTCCCATCGAATACCACATCTATCTTTAAGTTTTTTTTATAAGAAATATTAATGCTCATTCGTATTAATGAAATAAATACATTCCACCATCTTTGTTTGTGGCTAAAGTATGGATCAATAATGATAATATGATCTGATGTTTTTAATAAACATGAGATTATAGATGTCATATCCGCAGCAACTCTGGCAACAATCCGCTGTCGAGCATAATTTAACCCAAAGAAATCATCTATATTAGTTACATCAAGGTTATCACAAGGAGTAGAACTCACTACATGATCAAATTGTTCAATTCGATTTACAGCAGAGATGTTATCTGACCATGACATGTCACCAACATAATCATAAACCCTACTAACCTTATTATTTTTCAAAAAAATAATAAGGTCCTCTAATCGTTTTTTCTGAAGTTCACTATGATTAGCATTTAATAACCCAAGCAATTGTTTTTTATTTCTCTTCAGCTTTGGTAATTCACTATAGAGAAAGTTACCGCCCGTAGAAAATCCTTTTATGAAGTCACGATAATTTCTCCGATCAATTGCGATCTCAAACAAAGCCTCTGGTGAAATGGCGCATTCGTAGAACATTAAAAAAGCTCTCCCCTTCTTTCTTCGAAGAAACCTTTGGGCCATTTTTGTTTGAAATCACCATCATCAGTAATATCTATTTTCCTAGTAACAGTCGAACCATTATTATCCTCGAAAACGATCACTGATATAAAATCAGGTTTTACTGGGTAATTTGATTCAGGTAATTCATTGTCCGTTGTTTGTCTAATTCTTTTTAAAATTCGAAGCAAAATGTGCTCACTATGTGTTTCGACTAAAAACGTAGGTCTTTTAACATCAAGGGGATATTGGGTAAACAGATCACCTACAGCGAGTTGTAAAGCGGGATGAATATGTAGTTCAGGCTGCTCTATAGCAATTAATCCATCCTGAACTATATTGGCTGCAATAATAAGAGGTGCTATCTGAGTTAATCCGACACCGACTTGATTTGGAAATAACATTTGGCTTGAATCTATTTTACAGAAGTAAACATTATCTTTCAGACCTAAAAGTTGAGGGGAGGTTTTTATATCAAATTCTCCTCCACTAAATATATTATAATTAGTGTTTAGTTTATCTCTATTGGAAAACCAATCACTTACTTTTTTAATCAAATCACTATCATTTTGTTGAGATAAACATAGCTTATCCCATGCTGATGTACCATCAAACCATCCATTTTGTTCTGGATAAGGATTTGGCGTAAATGAAGAATCAGGTATAATTCTTAACGGTCCAATAGATACGCTAGCCTTTAAATAATTATTTAATTTATCTAATGGAGAAGTAAAAACTTGCGTTAGCACTCTGGTGATTATATCTCGATTAAAATACTCAACTGGCTCAGATATATCAAAAACTTTCAAATTTGTATCAACAGTTCTTCCCAGTTGAGGTAATGCACCAATTTTCGTCTTTAAAAAAACAGGAAACATTGGTTTTTCTTTATCTTCTTCAAATATATAATCAACAGTTTTTACTCGCTCTGTTGCACCACTTTTATTACGTTCTAAGCCAGGTATTAAGTCATTTAAAGATATTTCAAATTCACTGGCAATTGTATCTAATCCTTCCTTATCAATAGATTCAAGCCATAAATTATAATCAATAGGAAGAAGCAACGGATGAGTAAAGTTCAATCTATTTACTAAAGATGATTTAGTATACTCATCATTACTTAGCTCTCCAATAAATTCATTATTTATAGAAACAGCATAGTTCTTTATATATGCTGCTCTGTGCAATTGTGACCATGCGATTTTAAACTCTACATAAACCTTTTCAGTTTCATCTGCAATGTCTTTCATTTTTATAAAATGAATATCGAAAATATCACCAAGTTCTTCTAAATATGTTTTATATTCTACACCTATTGTTTGTTCAGGATCGAAACCGATACCAATAGTAATTACATTATTCAGATCCCCATTATGGACTAGAGATCTAAATCCATCTATGCGCCTGTTCCCCATAGCTTCTAAATATATAGGATCACACTGCTCACGGTCTAATATTTGTTGAAGATAAAATAATGCAATTAAAATAGTAGTCTTGCCCGCGCTGTTTGGCCCCAATAGTAATGTTACAGGTGCAAAATCAATTTCCTGCCGCTCTCTAACAGATCTGAAATTTTCAAGTACAAGTTTAGTCAATTTCATAATGAACCTTACATGAAATATTCATTCGATAGGTTTGATGCTAAAAGTTGAAGTTGCATCGCGCTTTTATCATAAATGCTTAGTCCTTTTTTTATTTTTTTATAAATAATCTCATACTCATCTTGTAGATGCTTAGGTGGGATTAATATCTCTATATTCTGCAATTCCTGTGCATTAATATTAGCCATGCCAACAATACTTTTACACATATTCATCAATGTGATTTTGCCATGGATGGAATTAAGATAGCCTGAAATATAGTAGTTATTTCCGATAGGATTAGGTCTAACACGGATTAAATATCCAGCAAATGCCATCGGCCGGTTTTCTTCATACACAGCTGTTTTACCAACAAGTTCCTTACTGTTAGTACGATTGAAAAGGAGATCGCCTTCTTTAACCAAAAATTTATCCTTTTCTTTTACGCTGAGATCAAGATATTTTAAATCTGTAAAATCCCACCCACCTTGATACGTTATATTACCCATCCGCAATATAGGATATTCGCCAGAATCAATAGAAGCTTTTGCTGAAGTTCCATAATTTACTGAATCAACCAAGTCGCGAATCTTTCCTGTCGGGAAACGATGTATGTTGTTTGCAGGAGTTCCAAACATCTCTAAAAACTTAGCACGCAAAAAATCATCCGCTAGTTTGATGGCCTGCTCGCGTTTTTGGCGTATACCATCGGCTTTATCGAGGATAGCAGCAATACGTTTTTGTTCGCTTAGCGGTGGTAATGGTATTTGAATATTTTCAAGCATTGACTTACGTAATGCTGGGATGGTGGTTGCACCACAAAATTGATAAAGCTCTAGTGACCGCATAAAATAAAATAGATAATTAGTATCAACTATATTATTATCAGGAACTAGCCCCATTACATTGTTATCTATTACCATTTCTACAGAAGTAACAGCACGGAAATTTTGCTTAATGGCTTCACCAATTTTTGCAAAAACAATGGTTCCTTTGGGTATGGTTTTTGCCTTTAAATTTTCAAGTATATCTTTATCAATATAATTTCCAGCATGAAAAATATTTTTATGACCGCTTCTTACTACAGCTGATATATCACCAACCTTAGCGAAAGGGTAATCCCCTTCTTTTTTTCCTTGGTACTCTATTGGGAATCCAAAACCTGCTTTGAACTCCCCAACGCTACCTAACTTCACCATCGGCCAGCTCACAGCATCCCCTCCAGCTCATCCAAATCTGCCAGAATCTCTTTTTCCAGATCTTTTAATCGTTTCAGTATCACCTTCGGATCTTCATATTCCTCTGCCTGATACACGACTTCTTTATAACGGTTGATGGATAGATCGTATTTCTGCGCAGCAATATCCGCTTTAGGTACTACAAACGCCGCCTGCGTGCGATCTTTAAAATCAACGCCAGCATCAATCCCTTCCGGATACTGCTGTTTAAGCAACGAGGCTAACTTCTCACCCATAAAGTTATCAACCGGTAGCCCGCGTAAAGTACGGTAATGCTTCCAGCTTGCCAGCAGATGCGGCAGATCGTTGTCTTTTATCGGGTTACGCTTGTCATCCAGGCTGTAGCCATCATTTTGCAGATCGTAGAACCAGACCTCGTCCGTCTGACCGCCTTTGGTAAAGATCAGGATTGCCGTCGCCACGCCAGCGTAAGGTTTAAATACGCCGGAAGGCAGATTGATCACCGCTTCCAGTTGGTTATCTTCCACCAGCGTTTTACGCAGAGACTGATGCGCCTTGCTTGAGCCAAACAGCACGCCCTGCGGCACGATAGTGGCACTGCGCCCGCCCACTTTCAGCATTTGCAGAATACGCGCCAGGAACAGTAGTTCGGTTTTTTTGGTTTTCACCATTGCCGACAGCGTGGAGTCGATATCTTCCTCGTCGAGTGAACCGGTAAAAGGCGGGTTCGCCAGAATCAGGTTGAAAGCGTTTTTACTTGCCTGAGGGAAGTTAGTGCTGAAGCTCTGGCTCATGGTGTCCTGATAGTGGATATCAGGCGCTTCCACGCCGTGCATAATCAGGTTCATAGCGGCGATACGCAGCATGGTTGTATCAAAATCGTAACCGTGAAACATATTGTTATCCACATGGTTACGCCATGGCGTCAGCAGATCGCCGGTAAAGATTTTTTGCTCTTCCAGCTCGCCACGTTCGTTGGTGCCAATTTCAGTATGAATAGATTCCAGTGAGCTGTACTTCTCCAGCAGATATTCATAGCTGGTTGCCAGAAAACCACCGGTGCCACAGGCGGGATCGCAAATCGTCTCGCCACGTGCCGGGTTCGGCTCCATCATTTCAACCATCGTGCGGATAATGTGGCGCGGCGTGCGGAACTGGCCGTTGATCCCGGCAGTTGTCAGCTTGCTTAACAGGTATTCGTAAAGGTCGCCTTTGGTGTCGCCGCGATCCAATGGCAGATTTTTGATCACCTCAACCGCTTTGGTCAGCAATGAAGGCTTAACAATCTCCAGACGAGCATCTTTCATAAAGTTGCCCAGCAGCGTCACCTTTGATGCATCGGCCTGGCCGAGCTGACGAAAATGCTGGAATACGCCATCGCGCACCACTTCCATCATTTCATCCGAACCAAGATTGCTATATTGACTGAAACGGAACTCCTGCTGTTCTGGCGCAAAACGCGGTTTAAAATCAATACCCGCGATTTGTTTACGCTTCTCGTCGCGTTGTTCCTGGGTATCCAGCATCCGGGAATACATCAGATAGGTGATCTGTTCGATTACTGTCAGCGGGTTGGTGATACCACCCACCCAGAAATCTTCCCACAGGCCGTCGATTTTACTTTTTAAGTCACCAGTGATCATTGTTAGCGTTTATATCCTGTTTTAAATACAAAAGCCCCGCTGTCGGGGCTTGTCATGTGCGTATTATACCGTCGCTGCGTCGGTCACAACACCCAGCTCTTCGACTATCTTTTGCAGGCGGGCGATCTGCTCTATATCCGGGAACACACCGGTAACGCCTTCGTTGTGGATATGCGTAAAAGGCTGTTCAAAGAGCTGCCGCATTTCAATGGTGCCGTAATCGCGAATGTGGTTTTTCAGCAATGACAGGAAGCGCAGTTGTTGGCTGGTCAGACTGTTATCAGCGGCGAACTGAGCAAAGCGCACTTCCACTGCGTCGCTGTCCATCCCGATGATGGTACGCAAAAGTTTATCCAGGCTGGCAGTTGCCTGCGGATAGAACTCTTTCAGTGCCCGGATATCAACGTTGGGGTTCTGGATCAGCACCAGCTTCGCCAGCTCATCCAGCTCGTTTTGCGTGACTGGCTCACCGTTGCGGATTTTCTTCAGCACCGGATTTTGCTGGAACAGCGGCTCCAACGCTCCCTGAACCTGCTGGCGATAGAGTTTGAAGTCAATCGAGCGGATATTAGTTTTGCGGGTCTCTGTCTGGATCAGGTTCGCATCTTCGGTAATATCTACCTGTATCGAACCAAATTTCGGCGTCGCGTCTTTTTCCATCAGGTGCATGATACCGCGCAAATGAATGCGGATATCCTCCAGCTCTTCCAGACTGGCTTGCTTCCACCAGCCCAAATCACGAAGCTGATTAATTCGCTGTCCCTGCTGTTGCACCTGCGCCAAATGCGGCGGCAGGCGCTCCACTTTTTCGACGATGACCGGCCAGAGCACATCCAGCTCTTCCGGGTTGGTATAACGGGCAGTTTGCGCCGCCAGAATATCCATATCAAAACGCATAGCGTCGCTTTGCCCGCGCACGTCCAGCCACTGCATCAGCGGGGCCAGGACAGATAGCAAATCCTGCTGTGTTTTCGGGGAAAGCTGGCGCAGCACTTTTTCATCGCTGTACTGCGCTTTTTGATGCCACTTTTCCTGGACGGCAATCGACTTTTCATCCAGTGCGTTGATTTGCTCGCGTAGCTGGTGAGCAACTAAATCCACCGCCTGTTTGTCGAATTTACGTTGCGCAGCGGCCCCCAGCATAACCCACGCTTCGAAGCGTTTTTGTGCAAGCGATTTTGTCGCTGTGACTTCGGCCTCTTCGGTATGCAGTTCGTGATACTCAAAATTGCCCCAGTGATCGAAAATGCGGAATTTCTGTTTATCCAGAGGTTTGCCGTTATCGTCGTAACCGTACAACCCCGGACAGAGGCGCGTACCACGGCCAATCATCTGCCAGAACTTCACTTTTGATTTGACCGGTTTGGCAAAGACCAGATTCACAATTTCCGGGACATCAATACCGGTATCGAGCATGTCAACGGAGATAGCGATGGTCAGCTCTTTGTTGGTGCTTTCATCCAGCCCTTTAAAATCATCAATCAGTTGCTCGGCGCGGGGATCGTAATTGTCGATGACCTGGCAGAAGCGCCCGGCAAACTGCGGGTACATATCGTCGAATAATTCATTCAACAGCAGCGCGTGTTTGTGGTTACGGGCGAAAATGATGGTTTTACCTGGCAACTGGCCGTCCCGATCTTTCAGGCCATTTTCCATCAGGTTACGCAGGATATAGCGGTTGGTGTCTTTGTTGTAGATCGCCTCATCCAGCGCCTTGCCATCAAACTCCAGCGTATTGGGATCTATGCCTTGTTCTTCCAGCTCGCGGATTTGTGCGTCGCTTAATTTCTCCCGTTTGATGCCTTCGCGCAGGAATTCTGTGGTGTGCGTGACAACCTCATAGGGAACCAGATTGTTATCGGCGATGGCATCTTCCAGGCTGTAGTTGGCGGTAGGAATACGTCCTTCACAACCAAACAGGCCGAAAGTGGTTTTACTCACCATGTCAATCGGCGTGGCCGTCAGGCCAATCTGGAGGGCATCAAAATACTTAAACAGATCGCCGTAAACGTTGTAGATAGAGCGATGGGATTCATCGGCGATGATCAAATCGAAATAACCAACATCGAAATGGTCCATGATTTTCATCATACCAGGATAGGTGGCGATGTAGATCCTAGCATTCTGCCTGTCTGCTTTTTTCGATTTACCGACAACATACAACGGCTCATTGGTGAATTGATTAAAGGCATTCGCCGCCTGTTTACGTAATTCTTTGCGGTCACAAAGAAACAAGACGCGTTTTACCCAGCGGGCATCTATCATCAGTTTGCTCAGTGCAATTGCCACGCGAGTTTTGCCTGTACCCGTAGCCTGAACAATTAACGATTGCCGGTACTTGTTGGTAAACCGCTCGCTGACACGGGCAATGGTTTCAAGCTGGTACAAACGTCCGGAAACGGCCTTACCTTCGTTATCTTTTACGTGCGCCACACTGTTCAGCGGCAGACGGGTTTCACGCTGTTGAATAAGATATTGCAGGCTTTCCTTGCTGTAGAAGCCAAACACCCGACGCGGGGGATAACCATGAGTTTTATGGTCATCCCACAGCCAGATATCATAGCCGTTGGTGTAGAAGATGATCGGACGCTGGCCGTATTCTTTTTCCAGCCAGTCTGCATACAGCCGGGCCTGAATTCGTCCTTGCTCGGCATTGACGCTGGTTTTTTTTGCTTCCACCACCGCCAGCGGTTTGTGTGCCTCATCCCACAAGACATAGTCCGCATAACCGTCTCCGGTCGCGGTAGGTTGTTCTTTAACGGGATGTTCCTGCGTAACCTGATCGGTATTTTTAAGGTCTTCGCCTACATTCCAGTCAGCAGCAAGCAGGCGAGAGTCAATCAGGCGACGGCGGGTTTCCGCTTCATCAATAGAGAGAATATCGGCAACATGCTGGTTACGCGCTCTGGCTTCATTCAGGCGTTGAGTGAGGTGTTCGGCCTTTTCCTGTTCTTGCTGTAGTGCGCGTTGCAGCGCCAGTTCGCGCTCACGGCTTTCATCCTGAGCCCTGATTGCATCTTCCAGACGTTTTTCATCTGCACGACCTGAAGATTGTGTTAATGGAGGGAGTGTAAATTTGGGGCAGTCATCAACATTACCGTGGGCGTAGCGAACATACAGCCAAATTCCCAACAAATACGCTTCTTTGAGCAGCCAGTAAGTATCTTTAGCTTTGATACGTCCGCCGTGCGCGGCACGGTTGCCATGGATACGCAGCGCATCCATTTTCATGATGATGGCTTCCGGCATCATGCTGGTAAAGACATCAGCATTCATTAAATCATAAAGATTAGCCTTAATACCTTCCGGCAACCGCTCCTGACGATACAACCAGCGCACCATCAATTCGGTGTAGTTGCGCAGCTTGACCAGACAGCTTTCCGGATCGGAGTGAACATAGCGTTCCGCCATACACGCGAGTTCAGCCAGTTCCGGCCACTGGCTGCGCAACATTTCAAAATTGAGAGACTGCTCCATCAATCATCGCCTTATGTCGTGGATACAACAGCATTTCTGGAAAGAATATCACACTAATTTGGCCGACGAAGTGAGCCGGAAAGGGCGGAATTACCATTAATTCTCATATTTAAAGTCGATGTTTATTTTGAGTGTTTCAATATTCACAGTGACTTCGCAACCATGCCAGAATGGCTTTTCTTGTGATTTAAAGTTATCCACAAACAAATTTCTTAGTTCCACCAAAAGATCTAAAAGTCTTTCACTGGCATCTGCGGTTTCAGTGATCCAATGTTGATTGCCCTGTTTATCTACATAGTCATAAGTAAACTCACCACAGTCGCTTTCCGGTTCTAACTTTGCACACAGAATGATTTTGACTGCATCACTAGGAGTGATCGATAGCAACACCGAACCAATGTCATTATAAATATCCTGATCAGAACGCATTATTTACCTCCGGGTGCATTGTTAAATACTTTTTCAATCGGGCGACCTCCATCTATCGAATATACTACTTTAAATTTAGCAGGTCTGACACTATCCCCAATATACGATGGCTGAATGTTGACCTTAACCTCTTTTCCTTCACCCAATGCTTTTGCCCAAGTATTTTCCATCTGCTTCCAGGCTCCTTTGTTCAGATTTCCATCCATTGGAACAAGGTTCAATTTTTCACCAGGACCATTAAAAATACTGACTATTAAATGACCACCCTCATCTCCATCAAGGCCACACTTACCTGCTTTACATTGTTGATAGCCATTTCTATCCTTTACATTAGGACTAAGAGTTGCTTCAACCTGGCTTGGCCTTGCCTGAGCATCAGTTTTATAAATTTTATCACCATCTACATGATAAACTTTATTCGGCTGTGGGTTATTTAGCTCTTTGCTCCAGTTCCCTTTACCACCTGAGTCTAGCATCAGCTTTTCAAGTGACTCCGCACTGATTTTCTGACCTGTCTGTTTTTCAACAGCCATTAGAGCCTTCAACTCTGACAACTCGCTGGCAGACATTTTACCAACCGCCGCTACTGTCAGGCCCGCTGGAAGAGCATCGCCAGCGACCATTTCCGCAACCCAGATACTAACTTCATTTGCACACAGCACAGTATTCGCACCACAGGCACTGACTGCTGCCTGGGCGGCTGCAATTGCTTCCGGAGTCAGAGCAATCACTACCCCACCTGTAGCCCCCCCAACAAGCGCTGCTGCAATCGCTTTGTTTACAGCCTCACCGCGTTTACATTCAGCCCCGCCAGGGTTAGTCGAGCAGGACGCAATATCTTTGCCATGCTCCTGCACGAACTTGGTCTGAGTGTCTTCATTACCACCCAGCAGGTTATTCTCAACATTCACCTACAGGTGAACAGCCTCCAACGGTTCAATATAACGCAAATTATGTATAGTTCAGAACAACGAACCAAGCATAATTTGCGTTATGTCTGGAACCCAACAGATGTTTGCAACTGTACTGTCTGCGTTATATCAAAAGTCACTCAGAGTCAGGCGGTGTTTTCCTTGATTTATATCTGGCTATCAGTTTAGAAAAAACAATCCCAACCCATGCAGTTAACCCGGTAATAACACCAAAATAAACAGCCCTTTTTATTTGATTGATTGGAAATAAAAAAAACTCATTTTTGAAAGAAAAAAACAGAGATACAACCAAACCGACTCCAAGTAACGCTATTGTAAAAAACAGGCAGCAGTACAGAAGGAGAGTTAAATAATTCCACAAAATTCTCATTTATTTTCCTTTTTTTCAGGAGCTTGAGGATTATTGAAATCCTTGATAATTCCATTGGTAAACTCAGAGACAGCACCACCGCCAAGCTCATAAATAAAGCCCGGAACAGGATCATTCCCTAAGATTTTCCCCACGGCTGTGGGGGCATACTTCCCAAATGCCCCACCCAGACCAGCACCAATACCAGCCCCGGCCAGTGAAGCTGTATTTGGACCATCAGTAAAGAATGCCCCACCCATTGCGATACCTGTGTTCGCAAGGACACCACGACCGGGAGCCATCATGCCTGTTGTAAATGAGGTCGCGCTTCCCAGATAGTCCCACGACTTATTCGCATTCTGCTGCTGGTTCAAATCATAGACCTGATAACCACTATTGGCCGCCAGTCCAAGAAGCCCGCCACCAAGAACTTTACCTGCTGACGCAGCAGGCCCCAGATACCAGGCACCTGCAATCAATACGCCATCTTTATAACCATCAACTATAACTTTGCTTATATTGGCTCCTTCAGGTAACTCACCTTTGGCAATTTTATCCAGTCCTGCCTGCTTCTGTTCCGGGGTGAGATTATTGGCATCAGCATACTGATTCCATGAGGAAACCGCCTGACCATAACTCACCATTCCTGATGGCAGACTGAGCGCATTATTCTCAACAGCATTCTTCCCGCTCTGTGCTCCCACTGCTGCTGATGCAGTGCTGTTTCCAGTAAGACCGCCGGCCAGCCCTGCTGACACAGTTGCCAGCGTACTTATCGTCTGCTTCTGCTCTTCACTGAGGTCTGACTGCTTCACGCCAGGATACAGCATTCCGATCGCTCTGGCTGCCAGCTCTCCCGTTGCTGCGCCTGCTGCACCAGCAGCAACATTATTACTCTGCATTGCCGCTACTGCACCGCCCAGAATGGCGTGAGCAATGGCCTTTACTGCCGGGTCTTTTTCTGTTGATTTCAGCAGGTATGCCAGTTCCGGAGCCGAAGCTCCCGCCAGTACTGCACCAACGTCACCACCTGCCAGCTATGGCTGGAGATGGTGGATGTTACCGATAATCAAGAAGCCTTAGATATAAGGCAATGTTTTATCTTTCTTTCATACGAAAACCAGTGCTGCCATACTAGCCCTTTTCCTGTGACATCTAAGCGAGCTCATGTTTATCGGGAAGGGTGTTAGATCATTGTTAATCATACACAGGTAATTATGCAGCGGTTATGCATAACTTCATTTCGAGCGTGTGATAACGCCAACACAATCACCAGAATTATAAAATAAAATCACAAAACCTGAGAACATATCACATTTTATCTCATTAATAATTTTTCTTTATGATTTCATAACTATTTACAGCCTTTTATTAAGCCAAAAAAAGTTAAATTGCAATTATTGCATAATTATTCGTGCTACAGTTTTTTACTTTTAAAATCATATAAATATATAATCACCTTAAAACAGCAAACTCCACAAAATAATAACAAATAGAAATATTTCCACCCAAATAATGATTATCTATTCATGAGCTGACATTATGAAATTAATCATTATTTGATGCAAATAACACAAATTAAAACAAACACCTTAATATCCATTCTTGTGTGAATCTCATCACAATAATGTTTATTTTACCGCCTAGTATGAACCACGAAATCAATTGAACTTAGCCGCCATGAAATTAAATACACAACATGGCGCATACCTTTTTATTCTGAAAAAATTAAAGGAATAATTATGGAAAAGCATTACGTCGGTTCTGAAATTGGTCAATTGCGTAGTGTTATGCTGCACCGCCCAAATTTAAGTCTGAAACGTTTGACACCATCGAATTGTCAGGAACTGCTTTTCGATGATGTACTCTCGGTTGAACGGGCAGGTGAAGAGCATGACATCTTCGCAAATACGCTGCGCGATCAGGGGGTGGAAGTCCTGCTGTTAACAGACCTCCTGACACAAACCCTTGATATTAAAGAAGCGAAAACTTGGTTACTGGAGACGCAAATTTCTGACTACCGCCTCGGACCTACCTTTGCGGGCGATGTGCGCAGCTGGCTGGCGGACATGCCGCACCGTGAACTGGCGCGAAGATTAAGCGGCGGATTAACTTACGGTGAAATTCCGGCTGCCATTAACAATATGGTGGTGGATACCCACACGTCTAATGACTTTATTATGAAGCCGTTACCGAATCATTTATTTACCCGCGATACCTCCTGCTGGATTTATAACGGTGTTTCTATTAACCCGATGGCCAAACCAGCCCGTCAACGTGAAACCAATAACCTCCGGGCAATATATCGCTGGCACCCGGCATTTGCCGACGGCGATTTTATTAAGTATTTCGGCGACGAAAATATTTATTACGACCACGCCACTTTGGAAGGTGGCGACGTATTAGTGATTGGTCGTGGGACGGTATTGATCGGCATGTCTGAACGCACAACACCGCAGGGCGTGGAGTTCCTCGCCAACAGCCTGTTCAAACATCGTCAGGCCGAGCGAGTGATCGCCGTTGAGCTGCCAAAACACCGCTCCTGTATGCACCTTGACACCGTCATGACCCACATCGACGTTGACACTTTCTCCGTTTACCCGGAAGTGGTGCGCAAAGACGCCCAGTGCTGGACGCTCACTTCGAACGGACGCGATGGCCTACAACGGACCCAGGAAACCGACCTGTTGCACGCCATCGAGAAAGCACTCGGTATTGACCAGGTACGCTTGATCACCACCGGCGGCGACGCCTTTGAAGCCGAACGTGAGCAGTGGAACGACGCCAATAACGTTCTGACCATCCGCCCCGGTGTGGTGATTGGTTACGAGCGCAACGTCTGGACTAACGAGAAATACGACAAAGCCGGTATCACCGTGCTGCCCATCCCGGGGGACGAATTGGGACGAGGCCGCGGCGGCGCACGCTGCATGAGCTGTCCGCTTGAACGCGACGGAATTTAAAGGAGCCATCATGGAACGAAAACCCACTTTGGTTGTGGCGTTGGGCGGCAACGCATTATTGAAGCGCGGCGAACCACTGGAAGCAGAAATCCAGCGCCAGAACATTGAGTTGGCCGCCCGTACCATCGCCGGGCTCACGGTGAATTGGCGCGTGGTGTTGGTTCACGGCAACGGTCCACAGATCGGGCTGCTGGCGCTGCAGAACAGCGCCTACGACAAAGTAACCCCTTATCCACTGGACGTTCTTGGCGCCGAAAGCCAGGGGATGATCGGCTACATGCTCCAGCAGGCGCTGAAAAACAGCCTGCCACAGCGTGAGGTGAGCGTCCTGCTTACTCAGGTGGAAGTGGACGCTACTGACCCGGCGTTCAGCAACCCGACCAAATATATCGGACCGGTGTACAACGAAGACCTGGCAAAAACACTGGCAGCAGAAAAAGGTTGGGGGTTTAAGGCCGACGGCAGCTACTTCCGTCGCGTGGTGCCATCTCCACAGCCGAAACGCATTGTCGAGAGCGATGCTATTACGGCACTGATCCAGCGCGACCATCTTGTTATCTGCAACGGCGGCGGTGGTGTGCCAGTTGTGGAAAAGGCTAACGGCTATCGCGGAATTGAGGCGGTGATCGACAAAGACCTCTCTGCTGCCCTGCTGGCATACCAGATAGGGGCCGACGCACTACTGATTCTCACTGATGCCGACGCGGTTTACCTCGATTGGGGCAAACCGACCCAGCGTCCGCTAGCGCAGGTGACGCCAGAACTGCTCAGAGGCATGCAGTTTGACACCGGATCGATGGGGCCGAAAGTGGCCGCCTGCTGCAAGTTTGTTGAAGCTTGCAACGGTATTGCCGGGATCGGCGCTCTGGTCGACGGGGCTGAGATTTTGGCGGGCAAGAAAGGCACATTGATTCGTAACTGAATCCCCCTTCACCTACCCCTCTCCTCAAAGGGGAGATGGCAGAGTGAGGGCATCAGACAGTTAAAATTTAAAAAGGATTTCCTAATGACCATCAATTTGAAAAAACGCAACTTCCTTAAACTGCTGGACTACACCCCGGCAGAGATCCAGTACCTGATCGATCTCGCGATCAAACTGAAAGCGGCCAAAAAAGCCGGACGAGAAAAACAGACCTTGGTTGGCAAAAACATTGCCCTGATTTTTGAAAAAACCTCCACCCGTACCCGCTGTGCTTTCGAAGTGGCTGCGTTCGACCAAGGGGCGCAGGTGACCTACCTCGGCCCAGGCGGATCGCAAATCGGCCATAAAGAGTCAATGAAAGACACCGCCCGTGTGCTGGGCCGTATGTATGACGGCATCGAATACCGTGGTTACGGTCAGGCCATCGTTGAGGAGTTGGGCAAATACGCGGGCGTACCGGTGTGGAACGGTCTGACCGACGAATTTCACCCAACCCAAATCCTCGCAGATTTGATGACCATGCTGGAACATTCCCCGGGCAAAAAACTGTCGGAACTGAGCTTTGCCTACCTTGGCGACGCACGCAACAACATGGGTAACTCCCTGATGGTGGGGGCTGCCAAAATGGGGATGGATATCCGTCTTGTAGCCCCAAAATCCTTCTGGCCGGATGTGGTGCTTGTTGAACAGTGCCGTTCCATCGCGGAAGAGACGGGCGCACGTATCACCCTGACCGATGACGTGGAAGAAGGCGTGTGGGGAACGGATTTCCTCTACACCGATGTTTGGGTCTCCATGGGTGAACCGAAAGAGGCGTGGACCGAACGCGTCAGCCTGATGAAGCCTTATCAAATCAACGCTGACGTGATGAACGCCACCGGCAACCCGAACGTCAAGTTCATGCACTGCCTGCCAGCCTTCCACAATGAGCACACCAAAGTGGGCCGAGAAATTGAGATGGCATACGGCCTGAAGGGACTGGAGGTGACGGAAGAGGTCTTCGAATCCCCTAACTCTATCGTCTTTGATGAAGCAGAAAACCGCATGCATACCATTAAAGCGGTCATGGTGGCGACACTCGGCGACTAATCACCACCCGGTGCGTCGTAGGGTGCACCGGGTCTCAGGAGAACATCATGGGTAAGTTCAAATTTCCCTCCGCATATACCATTCTCTTTTTTCTGATTGCCATCGTTGCCGTCCTGACGTGGATCATTCCAGCCGGGCAGTATCACATGGCAATGAACGAAGCTCTCGGCAAGGAGGTTCCTGTTGCCGGCACCTATGCACACGTAGAGGCCAATCCGCAGGGACTGATTTCAGTGCTGATGGCCCCAATTGCCGGGTTGTATGATCCAGACTCCGGTCAGGCTAGGGCGATAGACGTTGCGCTGTTTATTCTGATCATCGGAGGATTCCTCGGGATCGTCACCAAAACCGGGGCCATTGACGCCGGAATCGAGCGCGTCACCACCCGACTACGTGGTCGCGAAGAGTGGATGATCCCGATCCTTATGGCGCTGTTTGCTGCTGGCGGTACAATTTACGGCATGGCCGAAGAATCCCTGCCGTTTTATACCCTGCTGGTGCCGGTGATGTTGGCAGCACGCTTCGACCCTGTGGTAGCCGCCTCCACCGTGCTGCTCGGCGCCGGGATCGGCACGCTCGGTTCCACCATTAACCCTTTCGCGACGGTGATCGCCGCCAATGCAGCCGGGATCCCCTTCACCAACGGTATCACCTTGCGTGTGGTGGTGCTTGTCATCGGCTGGATAATCTGCGTGACATGGGTGATGCGCTATGCCCGGAAAGTTCGCAAGGAGCCGTCTCTCTCCATTATTGCGGATAAACAAGAGGAGAACCTCGCCCACTTCCTCGGCAATAAAAGCGAACAGGCTCTGGAGTTCACCCCGGTACACAAAATTATTCTGGTGATTTTCGCCCTTACCTTCGCGGTCATGATCTACGGCGTGGCGGTGCTGGGTTGGTGGATGGCGGAGATCTCAACGGTATTTCTGGCCAGCGCAATTATCATCGGCCTGATCGCCCGCATGAGCGAAGAGGAACTGACCTCTACCTTTATCAACGGCGCGCGAGATTTGCTGGGCGTTGCACTGATTATCGGTATCGCGCGCGGTATCGTAGTGATCATGGATAAAGGTATGATTACCCATACTATTTTGCACTACGCCGAGGGAATGGTTACTGGATTATCGACAGTAGCATTCATCAACGTGATGTATTGGCTGGAAGTGGTGCTGTCGTTTCTTGTGCCTTCTTCGTCCGGTCTGGCCGTTCTGACGATGCCGATCATGGCACCTCTTGCCGACTTCGCTAACGTCAACCGCGACCTGGTAGTTACGGCTTACCAGTCTGCGTCCGGTATCGTTAACCTGATCACTCCCACCTCTGCCGTTGTGATGGGCGGACTGGCTATCGCCCACGTGCCTTACGTGCGATATCTGAAATGGGTTGCGCCGCTGCTTGGGATATTAACAGTGGTAATTATGGTGGCATTAAGTCTGGGGGCATTGTTGTAATTTGCCGGATGGCGCTGCCCCTATCCGGTCTACGGAATGGTGTGGTGTCACCGGTTATTTCGAGAACTGAATATAGGATTATGATGGATTACGAAGATTTCTCTCCCAAAGAGCAACTACAGCTAACGGTCTGCCAACGTCTGATTGCAGAAAAGAGCTATTTTTCCCAAGAGGAGCTCCGCCGCGACTTACAGGAGCGTGGTTTTGAGACAATCAGCCAGTCCACCGTTTCTCGTCTGCTCAAGTTGTTAGGTGTCATAAAAATTCGAAATGCCAAAGGGCTAAAAGTCTATTCGCAGAATCCACAGTTGCGTCCGGCTCCTGATGCCGCGCGCACTGTGTCCGAAATGGTGGTGAGCGTTGAGCACAATAGAGAATTTATCCTTATCCATACCGTTGCTGGATATGGCCGCGCAGTGGCACGTGTCCTTGATTATCACCAGTTACCAGAAATTTTAGGCGTGGTGGCCGGAAGCAGTATCGTCTGGGTCGCTCCTCGGATGGTGAAGCGTGTCGCTCTGGTGCATAAGCAAATTAATTATTTACTAAGAACGTATTAATATTCACAAATGCCCGCTTGTATTGACTAATACATACATTAAATCGCTTCATTCGCAAAGCGAGTTTCCTATAATGCCTGATAATGTGCCAGGAGGGAGCATAGTCAAGCGTGTACGATATAACGTCTCACCGCGTCTGAAATCAGACACTGGCTTGGTGTTTTATTCCCGTTGCTTAATCTATTCCTTGGGTCCCTCATTTGAGGGGCTTTTTTTGCTCGGCATCAGGAGATAAACATGAATCCGTTTTATCAAAAAATAAATGCCCCTAGCCGCGAAGTGCTGGAGCTCGTTCTAAAAATCGCAGCAAAAGTTGAAAACCATTCCTCAACCATCGCGGCGTTCGTATGCGCCGCCAATGATGCGCCCGAAAAACGCGTCAATATGAGTTCCCCGGAAGCTTACAATGTTATTACCCGATCTC
>OLSH01000627.1_pt1 | contig 27114 bp, 12 predicted proteins | sample 1643221 | NCBI WGS metagenome assembly OLSH01 (sample SAMEA3136681, study PRJEB25190) | human gut metagenome | biome: human gut; feature: human-associated habitat; material: faeces | place: Austria | collected 2013 | reverse complement strand
AAGTACAAAGGTAGGCTTATTTATTTGCGCTTGTTGTTCCTATCTATATAGGCAAGCAGCGCTATGATGAACATACCAAATGCCAGCATCAAAGATAAGGCCTCATATGTAGTCATCAGCACCACCTCCCTTCTTCTTATGAACTGGGAGGCTGCCACCTCTGTACACAGATTGCTCCGTACAAATATAATATCATGTATTGTTTTTAGTTACAATAATTAACTTAAAAGGATGAAATTTAAATTATCACAAATTAGGAGTGTAATAATTTCTTGACCATTACGTTACGTCACCCATTATGATACTATTAACTGATAACGGAATTAAAAGAAAGGGTATCTGAATATGAAAGGAATTATTCTAGCGGGAGGATCGGGAACCAGATTGTATCCGCTCACAAGGGTTACGTCGAAACAGCTGCTGCCGATCTATGATAAGCCGATGATCTACTATCCTCTGTCTGTGCTGATGAATGCGGGGATCAGGGAGATCCTGATCATCTCCACACCGGAAGATACACCGAGATTTGAGGCGCTTTTGGGTGATGGTCATCAATTTGGGATTGAACTGGCTTATGCGGTACAGCCGTCACCGGACGGTCTTGCCCAGGCGTTTATCATAGGAGAGGACTTTATCGGGAATGATAATGTTGCAATGGTGCTGGGAGACAACATCTTCCACGGACACGGGCTGACAAAAAGGCTCAAAGCCGCCGCGAATAAACAGATGGGGGCTACAGTATTCGGTTATTATGTGGATGACCCGGAGCGGTTTGGCATCGTAGAGTTTGATTCTGACGGAAAGGCTATCTCCATTGAAGAAAAGCCAGAACATCCAAAATCCAATTACTGTGTGACAGGGCTGTATTTTTATGACAACCGGGTCGTGGAATACGCCAAAAAGCTTGCCCCATCTGACAGAGGCGAGCTGGAGATCACAGACTTAAATAAGATTTACCTTGAAAACGGTGAGCTGGAAGTGACTCTGCTGGGACAGGGATTTACATGGCTGGATACAGGGACCCATGAGTCCCTGGTGGAAGCGACGAATTTCGTAAAAACAGTGGAGACTCATCAGCACAGGAAGATTGCGTGCCCTGAGGAGATCGCATATTTACAGCACTGGATCACAAAAGACCAGCTGTTAAAAGATATTGAACCTTTAAAGAAAAACCAGTACGGACAGTATCTGCTGGACGTAGTGGATGGAAAGTATATTGACAAGTAAGGCGGGAGAAGACATATGAAGATTTTAGTGACCGGCGGGGCCGGATTTATCGGAGGGAATTTTGTACACCATATGGTGAATAAATATCCGGACTATGACATCGTAAACCTGGATCTGTTTACCTATGCAGGCAACTTGGAGACATTAAAGCCTGTAGAGGACAAGCCTAATTATAAGTTTGTCAAAGGCGATATAGCGGATGAGCCGTTTATCATGGAACTTTTTGAGAAGGAGAAGTTTGACATGGTGGTGAATTTTGCCGCGGAGAGCCATGTGGATCGTTCCATCACTGATCCAGGGATCTTTGTGACGACCAATGTGATGGGAACCAGAGTGCTCTTGGATGCCTCCAAAAAATACGGAGTAAAACGGTATCATCAGGTGTCCACTGACGAAGTGTACGGGGATCTCCCCCTGGACCGCCCGGATCTGTTTTTTACAGAAGAGACACCTCTCCATACATCCAGTCCATACAGCAGTTCCAAAGCCAGCGCTGATCTGTTTGTTCTGGCGTATTACCGGACTTACGGCCTTCCAGTGACCATCTCCAGATGTTCCAACAACTATGGTCCTTATCATTTTCCAGAAAAACTGATTCCTCTGATCATAAGCAGGGCATTGGCCGATGAAGAACTTCCGGTCTATGGAAAAGGAGAAAATGTAAGAGACTGGCTGCATGTGACTGACCATTGCGAAGCCATTGATCTGATCCTCCACAAAGGAAGACCAGGGGAAGTGTACAATGTGGGCGGCCACAACGAGAGAACAAATCTGGAGGTTGTGCAGACGATTTTAAAAGCGCTTGATAAGCCGGAAAGCTTGATTAAGTTTGTGACGGACCGCCCGGGCCATGACATGCGCTATGCCATAGACCCGTCTAAGATAGAGACAGAACTTGGCTGGAAGCCCAAGTATACATTTGATACAGGGATCAAACAGACGATCGAGTGGTATTTGGATCACAAAGAATGGTGGCAGAATATTTTGTCCGGCGAATATGCAAACTATTTTGAGAACCAGTATGGACAAAGGTTAGAACAGGAGTAGAGTATGAGGGTTTTAGTGACAGGAGCAGCCGGGCAGCTGGGACATGATGTCATGGATGAGTTAAACAAGAGAAACCATGATGCAGTCGGCGTGGATGTACAGGAGATGGACATCACAGATGCCGATAAAGTAAATCAGGTCATCACGGACGCACAGGTGGAGGCCGTTATCCACTGTGCCGCTTACACTGCGGTAGATGCGGCGGAAGATGATATTGAAGTATGCAGGAAGATCAACGCAGACGGGACAAGAAATATAGCGGAGGTATGCCGCAGGCTGGATCTTAAAATGATGTATATCAGCACGGACTATGTATTTGACGGGCAGGGAGATAGGCCGTGGGAGCCGGATGACGAAAGACACCCTCTGAATGTATACGGACAGACAAAGTACGAAGGCGAGCTTGCCATTGAAGAAAACCTGGATAAATATTTTATTGTACGGATTGCCTGGGTATTCGGAGTGAATGGAAAGAACTTTATCAAGACCATGCTGAATCTGGCCCAAAACCATGACAGGCTCACAGTGGTCAATGACCAGACAGGGTCCCCAACCTACACATATGACCTGGCAAGGCTTCTTGTGGATATGATTGAGACAGACAAATATGGAAGGTATCATGCCACAAATGAAGGGCTGTGCACCTGGTATGAGTTTGCCTGCGAGATCTTTAGGCAGGCAGGCATTGAGATCCAGGTGGATCCCGTGGGCAGTGAGGAATATCCGGCAAAGGCAAAAAGGCCGGAGAACAGCCGGATGAGCAAAGACAAACTGACAGAGAACGGGTTTGAGCGGCTTCCTTCCTGGCAGGATGCCCTGGCAAGATATTTAAAAGAAATTCAGTACTAGGAGGAACAAATGGGAAAGATCAAAGTGACAGACTGTGAGATAGAGGGGCTGTATATTATAGAGCCGGCGGTATTCCCGGATGAACGTGGATATTTCATGGAGACATATAATCAGAGGGATTTTGAAGAGGCGGGACTCAAGATGAACTTCGTCCAGGATAACCAATCCATGTCGGTTAAGGGAGTCCTTCGGGGCCTTCATTTTCAGAAACAGTATCCCCAGGGAAAACTGGTGCGGGTTGTTCGGGGAAAAGTGTTTGATGTGGCAGTTGACTTGCGGAAAGATTCCAAAACGTATGGGAGATGGTTTGGAGTAGAACTCTCAGCAGAGAACAAAAAACAGTTTTATATTCCGGAAGGATTTGCCCATGGTTTCTTGGTGCTTTCTGAGGAGGCGGAGTTCTGCTATAAGTGTACAGACTTTTATCATCCTGGAGATGAGGGTGGAATTAAGTGGGATGATCCTGAGATCGGTATCAAATGGCCGTTACAGGACGGAACAAACTTGATCATATCAGAAAAAGATCAGAAATGGGACGGATTAATTGACACATTTCCGTTTTGATCTATGATTAATATCATACAAGGATAATAGGAATTATATACAAAATTTAAAAAAGCCATTAATCAGGTTAGAATTTCTGATTAATGGCTTTTTTGCTCATATAAAATAAAGTCTAAACAAAAATATGTAAAAAAAGTTACGAGAGTTTATTGTGCAATATGAACAAGACTAGAGTTGATTTGTTATCTTTTTGACAAAATATTGACTTATTAATTGACATTTATCAATGATAATACTACAATCAAGAAGAATTCAAACATTTTATATGCAATCTGTGAAGGAAAGGTCACAGGTTTTCTTTGCATTTCTAAATAAAAATAAAAAAGGGGCATAAAGTCCGTAGGGGGAACGGGATTATGAAAAAACGAATTAAGCAGGTCATTTCTATGATTCTGTCACTATTAATGGTGATTCAGAGTCCAAATTTTTCAACACTTATCAAAAATGTAAAGGCAGATGAAGTGCCGGGGCTGCAGGTCAGTTTTTCCTGCCATCAGGAGCCGGGCACTAATGTAACGATGCTCAAAAACGGCGCGTCAGAGGAACTGACGGGCCAGGTTGACGTTGTGGGTACGTCTTCTGGTTATGCCAAAGGCACGAAAGTCACAGTCGCGCTGCCTTCATTTTTCTATGACAGTGAAGGAAACCTTCAGGTATACGATGAAAATGTCAACCCGGAGGATGTAAAGCTGGGGATGCAGGCCAATGTCATAGAGGCAGACAGCTGGCAGACAGAGGACGGAAAAGCTTTTGACCAGGATACGGTTTACAAAGGAAAGATCGTATTTGTAGCCAGCAATGACATGAAGGGCGGGGAGTCTCTCACCTTCCGCATCAAAGTGAAATTTTTTGGGGATGTGCCGGAAAAGACACAGGGCAAGGTCACCGGAAGTTCTTCCTATAATGAATATTATGATAAAAATGGCAACAAGATCGCGGATGAATGGAAGTCTCCGGGGGTAGATGAGAATGCCATTAAAGTCTTTGTAAATACAAATCTTTCATGGGAAACCATCTTTGAAGATTCACCGGCTGTTCCGGCTTGGAAAGAGTACAATTATGCGGATCATTATGTAACGGTAAAGAATACCTCAGAGGCATCTGACAGCAATGGTCCCAAGGATGTATCCTTTGATAAGATGAACCTGATGTTTGAGGTGCCATTCTGTTCTTCTGACGGTGGAGTAGATGGCATCTTTACGAGAGATATCGCAAAATGGATCTACAAAGACGGGAAGGTCACAGAAAATAAAGAACCCAATAATCCAAATACCTGGAAGAACACAGAGTTCATAGGCAAGGAGGACGAAGGGGGTGTCCTCGTCTATGATGTAACGGATCTGACAGAGGATGAGATCAAAGAGGGAAAGCTGGGAGATCCCGTTCCCTATTCCTATACGGGAAACGGTCAGATCGCGGTAATCCATGAGGAAGAGATCCACGCTAAAAATTACGCAGAAGCCCATCCGGACAAAAAACTGCATCATCAGGCGAAATTTCTGGTTAGGCTTCCATTTACAAACAACATCCAGTTTAAGGGAAACAGTACGGTCAATGAGCTTCAGACAAAACTGGTATCCACGATTATTTTTGGAAAGCCGGAGATATACTGGTCTAAGACCACCAATGCCACGGCTACATTCACCAAACCGCAGCCGGATTATGCTGCAAAAAAGACAGCAGAATCTGAGGCTCCTTACAATAAACAGGTTTATGTAAACAGCCTGTCTGAGTTTTACATAGAAGGGTTAGAAAACAAAGGAAATATTCCTCTGTTTTCCCCGAGAGTGACGGATACTATCCCAAGCCATTACCTTCTGGACGGCCTGTTTTATGAAGTTCCGGTGAAGGATGCAGCGGAAGGAAAAGATGCTTTTCTTGCCAAAGAACATCCATTTCAGTATGAGATCACCAACCAGAATACCGGTGAAAAAGAGTGGGTGGATTTTTCGCAGGCAGTGACTGAAAAAAAGATGGAAGATCATGTGCGCTGGGGCTTTGAGGGAGTAAAAGGAAGGCTGCCGAATAATGCCACCGGAAGGGTCCGAATCAATCTGACAGAAAAAATTAATGCACATACAGTTCTGCCTGGGAAGATTGTGATCAGCGGTTATCCAACCAACAATGTCACGATTCAGAATAAAGCAGAACTTCAGTTTGATTACAAATATTATAAAGTAAGCGACGGAGACAGCAAGGGCGACTGGGTCATCAAAGAGCAGGAGCCGTATAAAGTTCAGGCAGACATGGTGTTGACTCCTCCTGAGATTGACACGGTAGTGACTGCGGTCCATTCAGAAAAGAAGGATGGAGAGAGCGGGACGACGGTCACAGAGGGAGGAAGCAGCCGGTCCCCATATAACCAGACCGTTTATGGAAAGTATGACCGTCAGGGAATGGATGGTTATATTTTGAGAGCTGGAACTCAGTCAAAAGGGCCTATCGCGCCGGGTTATATCCAGATGAATGTTCCGGGTGCGGCCAATGACAGAGGATATGTGACGGAACATGTATTATTGAAAAAAGAACTCTTGGATGCCATGATTAACACTTCCATTGGGGCCAGTGAGGATGACCAGAAATACCCGTCCGGCACCCTGATCCTCACAGACATCAATAACCAGACGAAGAAGATCTCATTAAAAACGCTGGTTCAGGGGTATGCGGACAGTGACGGGAATGTGACTTTTGACAGATCCTTTTGGAAAGGGGATCTGGACAATCTGAAAAGCATCCGCATTGAATATGATTTCTTTGCAGGCAATAAGAAGATCGAGAGCGGTAAAGAATTGGATGCCCAGACCTATATTAAGGTGATGGGAACCCTGAAGGATTACGGATCACTGACAGCCAACGGAACAGTTTCAACCAATTATCCGGGGTCTTCTTCCAGCACTGTGACAAAGACTGGCAGCGGAACCATCACCATTGAAGGTGTGAACCCTGAGATCACAGGAAATGTCTACAATGAACCAACCAGCACAGAGGCCTCTAAGCTGGGTTCTATCACTGTGCCGTATAATGAAGACGGAGCAAAGGCAGTTTTCCATATCGGAAATAAGTCTCATTCCGAGATGAATCCAGGGGAATTCCTCATGACTCTCCCGGCCAATTTAGTGGACGGCAAAACGGTAGGATTTCTGGCGGATGAGATCACCATCACCGATATAAAGAAGTTTGGTTCAATCTCAAAGATTGAGTTCTATGATATTGCCAATAACACATATGCAGGTTCAGCAAAGGAACCTGATTTTGTCCTGTCAAAGGAGCAGATTCCTGCACCTGCATCAGGGTTTATCACGATTCCGAAAAGTCTGTGGAAGAATTCTGTGACCAATGGGCTTAAGTATGTGCGGATCGTATTTGAACCGTTTAACGGAATGGAGAACACAGATAAACTGGATATCACGGTGGGAGGCACGGCGGATTTTTACGGAACCTCATCCTTCCGTGGAGAATGGTCCTGCAAGGACCCGCTGAACATGAACAACCCTGCCAAGACAGCCAGTATGTCAATGACGGTGAATAACCCGAAACCGGAGGTCAATGTCCATCTGAACCCTTACTATGATAAGGCGGAGGTTAATTCAGAAAATAACAGCAGTATGGTGGACGGAAACATCATGGGTCTTGCTATCCCGTATGAAAAAAAAGCGACTTTCGCTTTTTGGTTTGGAAACAGTGCTGCCAATGATGCTCCGGCATTTGATACCGCCATCAATTTTACGGAACTGAATGCGGGAAACCAGATTTCCCAGGAAGAAGGAAAAGGTTTCTATGCAGAATCGATCCTGGTGAAAGAAAAACTTCTGGAAGCTGCTGACGTTAAAGAGATCACGGTTACGGGCTCCAAAGGGAGCAGGACGTTTATCTACGACAAAGATACCAAGGTATTTCAGCAAAAGGATCAGCCCTCCAATGTTTTTGCGAAAGGAGAGAAAGGCTGGACATTCCCCAAGGAAAATATCACAGATCTGGGTATCCTCAAAGACATAAAGGTGTCTGGGGGAACCATGAAGGGGGGGAAGGCACCTGCTGCGTCACAGGCAATCGAGGTGACAGGGTTATCGGACATTCAGATGCGCAAAATTAACCAGGCGGCAGCAGTGATCACAAGCAGGCTTTATACAACAGAGAAATCCTTTGACCTGAGCAATCAGGATGCGGCAAGACTGCTTATCAGTCCGATGTATTTTGACACAGCGGTAGATGCCTATTTTGTAACGCCGGACAACAAGACCACCAGATATAATAATGGTGCCGAACCTTCAGAGCATAAGCGTTCTACCTCGAATTACAGCGATGACTCCAGCTTTGAGATAGGATATAAGGCATTGGGAAGCATTGGAGTGGACTTCCGCCAGTATCTGCAGGATACGAAAAGCGGCCCTCCAGAAAGGCATAATACGCAGGAGCAGAACATCGATTCTACATACTCCAGATATAACATTCAGAACTATGCCTACAATACTCCGGCAGATCTGAAGATGACGGTCAATCTGCCGGCTGAGGGATTTGAGACCTACTACCTTAAGGTGGATCCCAGGGTGAAGGACTATATCAACGAGATCAAGATCACCCGGGCAGACGGATCGGAGTATACGATCCAGGACCCGAAGGCAGTCTGGGAGGCAAATCAGAATGCCAAGAGCTGGAATGGAAGTGATGGTTACTGGAGGATTAATCTGTTGGACGGACAGCCCAACTATCAATCTGACAAAGAGGGAAATTACTATCGGGATCCGAAAATGACGGCAAATGGAAATACTGCGGTAAAAAAAGCAGAGATTTCATTTTCCATCAATCAGGAAGAGTTCGAAGAAAAGAATGGTACGAAAACTGCCAAATCACCGGATTACGGAACCTGGTATAACCAGGACAATGTAAATACCCAGAATACCTTTGAATTTGTGGGAAGGTATTATAAGCTGGGCAGCTATAATGCAACGGCGGATACACAGATGTCCATCGGCGGCGCAAAAAGACCCGATGGCACCACGACTGCGGTCAGGACGGAAGATACTGACACTACCAAAAACAACGGTTATCGGTCCGACTGGTCTTTTAAAAACTATTATTACACCTATAACATCAACGGATATCACAGCGGTACCTATGAATATACGGCAAGACACATGAAATCTTCAGTGCCTATCGTGGTCTATGACGACGCAAAGATGTATTCACTGAAGGGTGTCAATCTCCATCCGGAGACAGACAAGAAGGAGTCCTATCCTTATGGAGCTACTGGATGCTACAGTATGTCCTTTTACAGGTATAAAGCAGGATATTACGGAGCAAACTGGAATGGCTATATCCCGTACATTGATAATGCGGTGCTGGAAGATTCTCTGCCGCCGGTCACTAAGGACAGTAATGGAGAGTTCAAAGGCTTTAAGAGCACTTCTGTGCAGATGAAGACAAAGCTTTTGGACCGGGTTGACGGAGAGATCCTTCTGACGCTTTCTGACGGAACTGTTATCAAAAGGAATGCCAGTGATTTTAAGAACTCAGATAAAGCGGATCACAAAGAGATCAGAGTATTCTATGAAGGGGAAGACAATGTAAGCCAGGCTGTGGACGGAGTGGATATTGTCCTGAAGACAGGGCAGTATCTGTCAAAAGTCAGGCTGCAGGTGAAAGACATCGCAGGAGACGGTGACTTTACTAAGACAGAGATCGACGGGGTTAAAAAGGAAACAATCTTTGATGACAAGAACGAACCGCTGATCAATATCTACGGGCAGATCCTCGCGCTGAAAGGTGACGGCAACAATGCGGGAGTCAATACGGTAAACACGAATACCTTTAAGAATTACGATCCCTCCGGTACAATTGTCAACGGAGTGACAGAGACAGGAACCCTGCTGGCCAGAAGAATACCGTTAAAGCCGGGATATAAACTGACTGCAGACCAGACAAAAGGATGGGATTATCAGGCCTCTAAAAATACGGATGGTCAGCCTGAGATGAAACCGGAGGCGTCAGCGTTCACCATACATCTGGAAAACGCCGGTACAGACGATGGAGGAAATGATCCCGCAAACTCTGAGTCAAGGGACGCAGATATCAGCGGATTTACATTCGACCAGAATCTGGACACCCGATTCCGGCTTCAGACGGTCAAGATCCCGAAATCTGTCTTTGACTCTGACAAGTGGCATGTGACTCAGTTCAAGATCAATGACGGAACCCATTCCGGTACTGATAAAGGGGTGGATGTAAAAGACAAGTTCAGCCAGAAGACCATTAACGGAACTGACTATTACGTTTTAGATGTCTCCAAGCTGTTTGTGGGGGATGATGCCTTAAAAACATCCACCTATACTATAAGTGGTACAGAATTTACAAAATGTTATATCCAGAGTTTTACAATTAAGATTGAAGCGAAAGAGACGAATGCGGAACACTATGATAACTTCCTGAGGCCGAAACAGGCCCTGGATGATCTTGCGTTTGACGGTATCTTCGCTGACCGGACCAAAGACGACATTGCCAATGATGTGTGGAATGAGAATTCTATACCGACAGTGGGCGGAAGCGGCACCCATGACTATTTCTATACAAGCGGCATTCAGAATAAGATCACTGGATTTGAAGCAGAGTCTTCAACATTCGGCTATCAGCTGAGCACCGTAACTGCAGCTCCGACAGCAACGGAGACAGTGTATAACAGAGTATCCCATGTGGATTTGACACAAAAACGGGAGGACGATGCCACAAAGTCACCGGCATATGATGAAAAGAACGGGACAAAACAAAAGGTAGACCAGGATCATATCATCCCCGGGGACAGAATCGAATATCAAGTGAAGGTATCCAATAAATCTGACAAGGAAACCGACGGCAGTGAAAGTAATACTCCGTTTAAGAATCCGTCTGTCCGGGTAACTGCACCGGTGGGCATGAAGATCGTGGGATGGAAATATACAAAAAATACATCCTCCGGGATCGGGGATCTGAAGGGAGAGCTTCTTGAGAGCAGCAGTTCTGTGTCCGCCAGAACCCCGGCAGCAAACGGGACTCTTGAGGCACCGGACTCTAAAAACACATACCGGAGTCTTGTGATCCAAACGGACACGGAACATGGTGACCAGTACCTTAAGCTGGGCAAAGACTATACAGTGACCGTGGTGCTGGAGGCTAAAGATGAATTCTCTGGAGCGTTTGAGGGCAAGAGTGTCCAGACGAGTGTATATGCAGGAGGAGGCCAGAGAAACCATTATTATCCTTACTATTTTGTTAACAGAGATACAAACTCAGCCACATCTTATTCTTCCTGGTGCAGTGACGCATTCGGAAGTGCGGTGATGAAAAAACACTGTGCGGAAAACAGCTCCGCTGTGGATCTGTCTTTTAATGGCGTTACAGTTCCGGCAGGCGAGCTTGCCAGCAGTGTGTCCTTTATGGACGCCGGGTCTCCTACTATAAAATACTCAAATCCTTCCTCCACGGAAGGCGGTACGACTTGGGTCAATGATCAGATGGATGTTGATCTGACGGTGTCAGATATCAAGAATGCGACCATGCATGAACTGAAAGAGACTGGAATCAGCATAGACCTCTCAAACCTGACGGTGAAAGATGAACAGAACTTTTATCTGAAAGATTGGCCGGAAGCCAAATATACGGTAAACGGAGTCCAGCATGACGCTGTCTTTTACTTTAAATCCGACGGGGACACAGACTGGAAAGCCATGGACGATGCCTTTAAGACGGATGCCGGCAATATGAAAAAAGTAAAACAGATCCGCTGGGTCTATGAGGATATCCCAGCGGCAGAAGGCAGCAATGTATATAAAATGCCAAATGTGGTGCTTCACGGTACAGCCAACTATATAGATGAAAACGGGACATCCGCAATCAACAAAAATAACAGCACTATGAGCGGTATCCTGGATATTGATTATGGACATGAGCATTATAAAGTGTCTGATGACGATAAGATGGAGGCACATCTGCTGGCAGGCACAGACCATACATTTACTGTATATCGTCTGCTTCCAAACATGCTCGCCGATGTTCAGGCATTTGACAAAGAGGGCGATGCCAAGGTGGTCTATGCCGAGAATAACAGCAAGAATAAAGCGGCATACCGTCCGAATGAAACCTTTTGGTATAAACTTACGGCGTGGAACAAGTGGACAGAAGACAGTTCAAGGCGGGGAGCCTTGGAACATCCGGTACTCTATGACAAGATACCGGAATATGTAGATGCCCCAGATCCGGCCGATGTCACAGTTCTTTGGTATAATAAAGACGGCAGTCTAAAGCAGGACTCTGACTATCAAAAACCAGCAGTCACGGTTTCTGACATGGAGGATCTGGATATCGGAGGAAGCCAGGAATTCCAGAAGGTGACGTCTGCAACAGACAGAAAACCGACGGATACTGCTACCAATCCAGCGAAAAAGATTCACTTTAAAGTTTATAAGTATGACTTTGGATCCCAGGAACTTTCCAGAGGTGAGCGGATCGAGATTGTCTATAAGACAAAAGCAAGAAAAGACGGACTGCCTATGGCAACCTGGAGTGACACAAAAGAAAATGCTTATCTTCCACGCTACGGAGAGTACGCTGACGGTCCTACGCCGAATGCGGACGCCACAAAATCAAAGACTATGGACATGGATAATCTGATTCATGACTTCGGAGTCAGCGGAACACCGGGTAAGGGCATTGATGCGGGAGAATTCCTGAATGATTCCTATGCCTATATTCCGGGACAGATTACTGGTGACGGCGGCAGATTTTTTGACTACGACATCAATTCATCATCCAGGCAGATGTGTTATACCAGTATGTCTGTGACGGATCCTTCCAAAGAGGCGGCCTCCATCTCCTACCGGAATAGTACCGGAGGGGGAGGAACTGAGAGTGCCTACTACAGGTACTTGACGACGGGAAGAATTGTTTCCGGAACAGGTTCCGCAAATATGGATAAGTGGAAAAACGTCATGGACGATGGGTACCACAATACGATCTGGGCAGAACATGCACTGCATCTGCAGAAAGCATGGATCACCGGAAGCAGTGATATACAGACAGATAATATCTACTATGATCAGGCAGACATCAATTACTCCGGGGGAGGCGGACATTATCACAATGTCCCCAGCTACGACCAGCAGACTGCGGCATTGGAAGCCGAAGAAAAGTATACAACAAAACTGTACGCATTTAATTATGGAGACTGGGATACAGACGGTGCAGAGTTTACCTATGTGATGCCGAGAGGTACAAAACCAGTGCTCAAGGACGGCAGACTTGAGGTTGATGCGCGGATGAAAGACGGCACGAAAGTTACAGTGCCTGAGGAGAACATTAAGATTCTCCAGCAGCCGGGAGACACGGATATCGGGGCACTGGCTCCAAAAGAATGGGCAGATCCTGTCCACAACGATTCATACTCTGCAAAAACCTACAACTCAGCAGATGCCAACGCAAAGTCCTGGGTGATCCGGATTACAGTCCCTGAAAAGCTTACCAGGTTCTGGAATAGAGGAACCATGGACGCTTCTAAGCAGCAGCATTACCAAATGTCTGTAGAATTTAAGTCTGAGGTAACAAATGAAAACTTAAATGAGATGTGGTACGACAGGCTTTATGTACGGCCTGTGGACCTGGACTCTAAGGACAGTGACGTTCCAAACACCATGTACCATCAGATTTACGATAAGAATGACAGCATGGATATGTCTGAAGCAAATAAGAGCGGTACGATCCAGTGCAATGACCCGGAAAGCGGGGTATGGTACTGCAGCACCTGCAATACAGACGCTTACTATAATCTGTTGTCCCCATGGCCGCTGTATTTAAAGGGTAGAAATACATATTCCCAGGCAGTGGAGAGAAAAGACGTGGGATTCTCAATCGGGTCAAATGATGGAAGTGCTGACAACACCAAGTATGCGGTAACCGGTACCCGGGCAAAACAAAGGAAACCTGTGGTGCGTTTCTGGGCCGAGTACGGCAAGAGGGATTCAAATGATATATTGACGGCAGACCAGTGGTATACTCAGGCAGAGACAGAGGTCAAACAGCTGAATATCCGCCTGGAGAATGAATATATACTGGCGGATTATAACCACGGAAGCGGAAGCGGCGCAGACAGCAAAAGAAATTACAACTATACGACTAACGGCGGGGCAAGGGGAACCTTGTTTAAACCGACAGTGACGGTTGTTCTTCCGTATGGGGTCCAGCCGTTGGATGAGGACGGCAATGTAATCCATGTCAGACAGGACGGCACGGCTGCCCAGAACCTTGACTGGGAGATGGAGCAGAAGGTCTGGTCCTCCGGGGGCAGGCTGGCCGCCGACACAGATCCGGACCTGCCGGCAGACTTGAAATCCAAATTTGACACGGAGATCAGGTATATGGATGTGGACGATGATGGAACGGAGGCAAAACGGTATGTGATCAAGTTTGTACCGAAGGCGGGCACATCTACGGAAGATGTGAGACTCCTTTCAGGTCGGTCAAGGAATATAAAGATCAACGTGGTTGCCGCTGACTATGCGGGCAACTGGCCGAATGGAGCGGATAAGACGAAGGACTGGGACAGCACCAGGGTCTATATGGGCAGCCAGCACAACCTTTTCCGTTATCTGACGGATGAACAGATCGGCGGGGAAAACAGCGGCTATGCTGTGGGTGTTGACACCAATCAGGGTTATTATAACCAGGATCCGAGATTGGATGCGGTCAGCCCTGATTATGCGGCCAGCACATACCGCACCGGAAAGACCTATTATGACAATAAGGCGATGGGCCAGAGAGCTATCGGCCGTATGACGTCTTATTTTGAGGGGGATAAGATCAACCTTCAGGATACGGGACTGGCAGATTCCCTGTTCTTCTGGCAGACAGGAAACGGGGACGGTAAGTATACAGACTTGAATTACGACGGCAAAAAGGAATATGGGGACGAAGCTGACGGTTCCGTTCTCCAGGATCACGGAGTCATGAATACCGCAAAGCTGTATTCTAAAAATCCGAGACTCAGCCTGACGGCAGGGGTATCCGGCAGCAGGACGGGAAGTTCCTACACTGCCGAGCCGGATAATAATACGGGGAATTCCAACAAGCTGGCACCTTTGCAGTTAGCTTACGGGGATAATCTGTGGTACCGTTTAAAGACAGAAAACCATCCGGCATATAGAGACAGCGGTCAGACACTGAAAGATTATGCGACTACAGGAGATGTGACTCATTCTGTCTTTACTATCAACCATACACTGCCGAAGGCATTGATTTATGACGATGACAGCAAGATTGAGAGTTATTATATTGAATATACGGACCAGAACGGCAATAAGCAGACCTTAAGCCAGTCAGACATTGAAAGCAGTGATCCGGCCAAAAACCATGGCTGGAAGGTTCAGTTGGAAGTTAAGAAGGTTAAGGACCAAAACGGAGATTATGACCATCAGGAAGTGCTGGCCAATATCACTCCCGGACAGGAAGCGGATGTGACTTCAGAGAACATACACAAAGGAAAACTTCCGGCAGGCGCGCTGAGGACAGGAAAAGACTTCTCCTTAGTGCTCAGATCCAGGATCTCCGAGCTTCCGGAACCGGAAGATATCCTCAAGGATCCGGATTACTGGCAGTATAATTCTGAGCCCAGCTACCTGGATCTCCACCATATGGACGGAGATTTCATAGTTGGCGGAAACTTTAAAGAACGTCCGGTGGAGACCGTTGCCTACACAAACCAGGTAAAAGACAGTGAGGGTAATGATTACGATTACGACAGGGTATATGATGAGCGGTACAGCATGGCGAAAGCCGCTGGTATCAGGATCACGAAACCAGAGATCTCAGTGAGGACCGATACGAAGGATCCGAGAAGAATTTACCAGAAGGACGACATCACACATGACATCCGTTCTTCTGACGCGCTGTATAAGACAAAGGATGTCTTTACCCTTTTGGTAGATGAGGCGACAGTGCATAAAGGAAATCTGGCACAATTTATTGTTCAGTATAAGATTCCGAACCGGGCGCCGAACACAATGAGGGATGGGCCGGCGGAAGCGTCAGATCCAAAGATCGGCGTCTCCGTAAAACGAGTACAGACCGGAAAGTGGGAAATTCCTCAGGACACCAAGTGCAATGTAGATATCGACAAACTGAAAGAGCATTTGAGAGTGTATGTAGACGTACTGGATATCGACAGCGGAAGTTCTAATGTGACAGACGAAACCGATAAAAGTATGAAATGGGTCCGCCTGAATCCGGACGGAGCAAAGATTAATGAAAACAAAGTCATTGAACTGACCGGTAACTTAAAGAAATATTCTGAGAAGGGCGCCATTGACGAGATGAGATGGATCGTTGCCTCTGATGACCCGGTACACTATCCGGTGCCACAGGGATTCCGGCTGGATGTGGACGCAGATGACAGTACGGCGGACAAGGAAGATGTATCTGTGGTGGAGAAGAAGAAAGCTGCAGACAATGGATATAAAACTGACAAGATGCACGCCGATACCTTTACCGACAGCGTTAACAAAAATGCCTTGCAGATCGCGGTACAGATCGGTTTGGAAGAGCAGACGGAGATCAGCAAGTTCCCGAACTTCTTTGCCAGCGGATGGGGCAAGTACAGTGATACCCAGTATGCAGGCCTTACGGTGAAGGATGACCGGGCAGGGGTTGAGATATCTTCACAAAACCCAAGCATGGACTTGAAGCAGGGGCTTCAGTATCTGAAAAAGCATGTGGACGCAGATAAGAATATCTCTTATGAGTGGGATAAAAATATCGCGATCAACCTGAAGAACAGTTCTAAGCTGAAGCAGACAGTGCAGCTGATTAATGCCAGTGACACCATGATGAAACTGCCGTCGGACGATCCGGAAAAATCTAAGGAAGACAACATGTCGAGGCCTGAGCTTGCGGTGGGACTTCCGTTCATCGCCAATATCGATGAGATGAAGTTTGATTATGTGCCGTATGAGCAGGTGGAAAGTGACAAAGACTGTCCTTTGAACCCGGATTATTCTGCCAAAAATGCAGAGACAAAGAACAGGTTTTACTGGACCTGGAGAATCGTTAATGCAGAGGATGAGACGCAGCCGCCGCATACACAGGATTTGAAGTTAAAGGCGGGAACACCGGAATTTTACCGGAAGGCAGTGGATACGAGCAGAGACAGAAACCTGGTGACCTGGAGGTTTGACAATGACCTGGCACCGGGAGACAAAATCGTGATCGACTATATCTACGAAATACGGGAACCGGATATCGGAGTACCGCAGGAAGACATGACCACGAAGGTATATGGAACGAAGGACGGTTCTTTCCGGTTTTTCATTACAGATGAGGATGATGACGAGCAGGCATCCCTGAGGGTCGATGTCTCCGATGTAAACAATGACAGCAACACGACGGACAAAAACCTGGCGATCTCAAGCAACAATATTGCGTTTGAGGCGTTCAGCACTCTGACCAGAGGAAAGAAGGTCGTCACGGAAGTGGACGATTCTTATATGCTCAATACGAAACCGCTGCCAGTACAGGAGGGAGGAAAATATACCTTCTCAGATATCCTGACCAATTCAGATACAACGTCCAACTATTCTGTTCCGATTTTCTTTGATGTGCTGCCGTATGACGGTGATAAAGCTATCACGGGAAGCAAAAACGCAGATGGGACTTATACATCCCTTACAAGGGAATCCCAGTGGAACGGATGGATTGATTTAAAGAGTTTTCGGATTGAGAAATCTGATACGGGCGGAACCGCCCAACTAGATAAAAGTAAATATGAAGTCTTTGTGGGTCCAGTGAAAAAGAATGGGGATGGAAGCTATTCCCTGTATGACATGAAGAATATGCCGGACGTCAACGAGCGTAGTACGAAGGAATACTACCAGGCCATTGCCGATGACAAAGATAAGCTGAACGAGCACTTTGTGAACGTGCAGGATCTGCTCAGTGCAAATCCAGACAACATGGAAGAGATCTGCAAGGGTGTCAAGATGTTTATGGTGCGTTTTACGAACCAGACGGCTGACTTCGGGCCTTCCACCAGCTATGTGCTGAAATATGATATGGAAGCGCCGTTAAACCTGCCGTTTATGCGCGGGGATGCGGATCCTGCCAAAAACGGAAACGATTCTGACCCTTATGTGGGATGGAATACCTTCGCGTTCTGGGCAAAAAGAGACGCCCCTGTTGATTCCGCCAGATCCGGTGTAGTCCTTCAGGCACCGACCGGGCGGGGATATGTAGGAGACTATGTATGGAATGACTTAAACGGAAATGGTAAGCAGGATGAAGCACAGTATAAAGAGGCAGAAAACGGAAGAATGCTGCCGAGCAAGTGGACTACGGACCTGAACGGAGACGGAAAGGCAGATGATCCGGGAATAAACGGAGTAAAAGTAGAACTGCTCACGGCGAGTGGAAACCCATGTAATGTGGACGGAGATGCGGTGATCAATAAAAACGGCCAGGACTTTGTCATGGATGAATCCACCGGTGATGTCAAGAATGATATTTACGGCGGACCTGTGACTACAAAGAAACAGCCGTATTCAACCGTGACCAGAAGCGATTATTGGGGCAATCAGGGTTATTACATCATTGCAAACCTGAAGCCAGGAAAATACAAGCTCAGATTTACCATGCCGAACCAATATGATGATTATCAGCTTTCAACTCCGATCACAAAGACAAACACAAAAGTTACCACCGGGCATAAAGGAGACGGCGGTCTCACAGCAGAGACGTATACTACAGACAGCTTTGATGTGAAAGCCATTGACCTGTCCTCTGAGGCGGCTGTCAAGGCATATGATAAGCAGGCAGTGGATGCGGATATCGGTGTGACAAAACCGGTGCGCTATAAAGGAATTGTCTGGAAGGATCTGATCGATGATGACGGAGCCAATCATGAAGATACTGATTTTAACGGAAAGATCGATCCCGGTGAAAAACTGCTGGAAGGGGTGAAAGTGACAGCCCATGAAAAGGGCAGTACAAAGACTGCCGTTGGAATGGATGGAAAAGATTTGACAGCGCAGACGAATGCAGACGGGGTTTACCAGTTTGATATGCTTTGGCCGAACAAAGAGTACTATTTTACCATTGACGAATTGACTGTGGACGGCCAGCTGATGAAGACTTCCCCGGTACGGCTCACCAAGAATCCTCTGAAGTACAAAAATGACAACGACGGAACTATGACAGCTTCCGGAAGCAAAAACATTGCCAAGACAGAGAACTTCAAGGCAGAGATTCCAAGGGACTCCACTACCGGACATCCGGTCTACGACAGTGATGGCAAGCGGTATGCAGTTTCCGAAGGAATCAACTTTGGACTGGTACTTGCAAAAGCCGGATATATCGGAGACTATGTCTGGGACGATGCAAACAGAAACGGCATTCAGGATGAGAATGAAAAACCGCTGGAGGGCATCAAGATTAAATTGGAGGCAAGTTATTATGACCCTGCGCTTAAAAAATGGGTGAGAATTGAGAAATATGATAAAGAGACCGAATCTACAGAGGAGGGTACTTATTATTTCTCTAACCTTCCGGTTTCCACGGCGGTTCCAGCAGACAGCGGACCGGATGTGGATTGTCTCATGGGGTACCGGCTGGTTGTTCCTGAAATGAAAGAGCAGTATATTTATACGAAAGCGGCCCAGGGAAAAGATAAAACCAAGGACAGTAATTTGTATTCTGACGGATATGTCAAGGAGCAGAAGGTGCCTTATATTATCCTGGCGGAGGAGATTAAGAAATCAGACATCACAGACGCCAACAAAAACTCCGTGATTTCCTACAACCAAAAGTACTATGATACACTGAACGCTGTTTTTGACCGGGACTATGATATTGGTCTTCTTCCTTATGACAAAGGAGAGATTGAAGGACTGATCTGGAACGACACAGAGGATAAAGACGGACTGCAAGCCGCCCACCATAAACCTGTAGCAGGGCGCACCGTATGGCTGGAGCACAAAGTGGAACCTAAGGAAGAAGAACCCGCACCGGACGGAGGAACGACAGGAAATGACGAGAGCCAGGATCCGGATGCAGGAAAGAGCAGAAAGAAAGGAAGGGATGGAAGTATCCAGGCAGGCACCAGCAGCTATCAGGAACCAGTCATGCCGGAGGACGACACCTACGAAACGGTGGCATCTGCTAAGACAGACAGCAAAGGTGTCTTCCGGTTTAAGAATCTGGATATCTACAATAAGGAATTGGATGCTCCGGAAAAATACCGGATACGGACAAAGAAAAATAATGATGAGGATTTGACACTCCTGAAGGAAGGAAACGGAAAGAACAAGGAGATCGACAGCGACTTCGGTCTGTTTGACGAGGAAGACCGTCTCCATGCTATATCCAACAGCTTCCTGCTGGTAAACCCGCTGGAAAGAGAAGATGCTTACGGCAACGGTTATGATTATATCACTGCCCGGGACGAAAAGACCGTGGACTGCGGTATCATTAAATACGAAAATCGTGTGAATCTGGGAGACACCGTATGGAATGATGAAAACCAGAATGGTATTCAGGATGAAGGCGAGAGGGGCATCAAGAATGTCAAGATGAACCTTTACCGCTATGACGCAGAGGGTGATACATGGCAGACAGTGAAGGACCTGCGGGGTACGAGCAGCATCAAGACAGACAAAAACGGACATTATAAGTTTACTGTTCCGGTGACAGACCTGAATCCAGGCTCAAAAGACTATCTGAAGCCTTATCGTTATAAAGTTGAAGCTGAGACGCCGAACGAAGCATTCCTCACCAAAAGGAATGCAGGGAAGGATACGGAACTGGACAGTGACGGGTGGTATGTAGATGAAAACGGACAGCCGTCCGGACAGGAGACGATCACAGGTCTTGTGGGAGCGAAAGAATTTGATTTTGTGAGCACCAGGATGCTGAAACTGAACGCAGAGGAAGCTGAGAAGCTGGGGCTTGAAGAGGATGCAGACAGGATGTTTGAGGCTGTTGACCTGAATACGGTCAGAGACGACGAGAGCATTGACTTTGGGTTCTATTATGAAAAGGAAGAAGAACCTTACTACAACAAAACAAAGGATCAGACTCCAAAAGCCCAAAAGAGACCGAAACGCCCAATCCGGGTACGCCGTGTTCTTAGGACCGGTGACAGCAGAAAACTTTATATTTTCTTTATTCTCATTGCGGCATCAGCTGTGACAGCGGTCGTTGTGTACAGAAAGAAAAGAAAGGACGAAGAGGTATAACAGAAAACATCCATCATAGGCGGTTCTTAAGTTTGTGATGGATGTTTTTGCGGTTATCCAGACAACAGGAGGGAGAACATTGGAGAAGGCAAAAGAGTTTTTAAAAAATAAAAAGAATCGGACTGCTGTGGCAGCCGCCGCTGCGGTGATCCTGGGCATAGCTATGTATTTTGGACTTAGCCGGGGAGGGAATAATGCACAGGTGCTCTATAAAGCAGAAAAAAAGCTCCCGGACAAAAAAAGCAGCGAAATGGTCATTGGGATTCAAAACTATCAGGGCGGTCTGCACCCGGCCTTTGCTGAGTACTCAGGGGAGAAGGCTCTTTCAGAACTTTTATTTTCACCGCTGATCAGGATCAATGCCGACGGCACAACAGAATATGTCCTGGCAGACAGCGTCGACGTTTCCTCTGATCACAAGGAATATACTGTGAAATTAAAAAGCGGCTTAAAGTACAGTGACGGCTCAAAGCTCACAGCAGACAAAGTAAAAAAAGATCTACTGCTTTTGGGCGACGGAAGATCATCTTTTGCCTACAAAGACTGCTTTGCACGGCTGAAAGGCTACGACAGCGGAAAACTGACTCAGGCAGAGGATTTGGAAGGGATCCGGGTTGAGGATGATACAACCTTGATCTTTAAGTTCACTGAGGCAGATCCGGCCAACATGTATCTGTTTACAGGAGGCATCGGCGAAGTGAGCGACCGGAGCAAAAATAAGTATCTGTATACTGGTGCATACAGACTCAAGGGCCAGCCGGCAAACCTGCCGATTGAGCTTAAGGCCAATCCAGAGTTCTATGATGGAGAAGCACAGCAAAAAAAATTAACGGTTAAAAATATCAACAGCAATAACATAGAAGAAATGCTCACAAAAGGAAGGGCAGATATCGCACAGTTTCAGGCAAACAAAAGCTTGATTGCCAGCCTGAAGAAATCAGGGGTCATCAGCCTTTATTATGGAAGCAGCGACATTCAGACGGTCCTTGATTTCCATCAGGGTAAGAAGTCAGCTGTCAATAAGAAAGAGGTGCGCCAGGCGGTTTGTTATGCATTTCAGAAGGAAACGTTCGTAAAAGAATCTGCAGGCGACAGTGCTTCACAGTCCTTCTCCAATTTTAAAGAAGGAAGCTTTCTTGCGGGGAGAGAAAAAGAGGCATATCCTTATTCTAAAGAGGATGCGGTAAAAACCCTTGAGCGTGCAGGATATAAAAAAAATAAAAAAGGAATCTTTGAGAAAGAAGGAAAAGAACTGTCTCTGACATTAAAAGCTGACGGGATTTTATATGCGGATCTATTTGTAAAACAGTTTTCCAAGGATATGAAGGCGGTTGGAATCAAGGTCCAGACCACAGATACGTCAGAATATGATCTGTATTATCACAACACGGCAGTACCTGGACTTACTTCAGTGGGCGGATTTCTGGACGAGAGGAATTTCCAGGATGAAAAAATATCAGCATATGAGAGTAAGCTTAAAAAAGCCGGAGATCTGAAAGAAGCGGGCGGAATCTGCCGGGAGTTGGACGAAAAGATCATGGAACAGGCCCTCTGTATGCCGGTTTATGCGGAGAGAAAATTCACTGCGGTAGGCAACGGAAGCCACAATATAAAAGTAACAAACGTAGAGCAGCCTTTCAGTGAGCTGTGGAAATGACAATAAAGTTGGACAGAGATAGACCAGAGGAGGCAGACGTGTCTGTCTCCTTATCTTTTGTTATATTCCTTGATTTCATTTTATGTAGACAGAACTTTCTTTTGGGTCAGGGCATAAACTAGAGTGAAGAAGTGAATACAAAAGTTGACTTTTTTGATAGAAAAATGTACGATTAATTTCAGATGTCTTGTATTGACAAGGCTTAAGATGGAGTTTATACTATTTCATATATTACATACTAGAAAAGTATGAAATAAAGAAGGGACAAGAAATGGATTGGTTATTTATAGAACGAAACATACCTCTCTATATAGAGGCAACAAAACTGACATTGGGGATCGGGGCTCTGGGAGTCGTTTTGTCAGTGGTGATCGGATTCTTATGTTCCATGGTTCGCTATTATAGAGTTCCTGTGTTAAACAGGATTGTAGGGATTTATATAGAGCTTTCCAGAAATACGCCTCTGTTGATTCAGCTGTTTTTTCTCTACTACGGTCTGCCGAAGATCGGGATCAAGCTCAATGCTTTTATCATTGCCGTCATAGGACTGACCTTTTTGGGAGCCAGCTACATGTCCGAAGCTTTCCGGGGAGGACTGGAAGCGGTCAATAAGATTCAGGAGGAATCAGGTCTGAGCATTGGCCTTACCAAGTTTCAGCTGATGCGTTATATTATCCTGCCGCAGGCTTTGGCTATCGCCATGCCGTCGGTGGGGGCCAATGTGATCTTTCTTTTGAAGGAGACTTCTGTGTTCAGTGCCATTGCACTGGCAGACTTAATGTTTGTGGCCAAGGATTTGATCGGAATGTACTATAAAACAAATGAAGCGTTGTTTATGCTGGTCGTCGCTTATTTGATCATCTTACTTCCGATATCTGTGATTTTTAGTTTGTTAGAAAGGAAGGCTCGCTATGCTGGCTTCGGGAATTAATATTTTATTTGAAGGGAAAAACATGGTCCGTCTCATGTCAGGTCTGGCCGTGACAGTTAAGATTGCCCTGATCGCGGTGGTCCTGTCTCTGGTTTTCGGAGTGATCTTCGGGATCATCATGACTTCCAGGAATTTTATCGTTAAGGCAGTGTGCAGGCTTTATCTGGAGGCGATCAGGATCATACCGATCTTAGTATGGCTGTTTTTGTTTTATTTCGGATTAACAAGAGCGCTTGGCATTCATCTGGAAGGAGAATTTATCTCCATTGTGGTATTCACCATGTGGGGCACGGCGGAGATGGGAGATATCGTTCGGGGAGCCGTAACTTCTATGCCGAAGCACCAGACAGAGAGCGGCATGTCACTGGGACTTACGAAGCTTCAGATTTACCGCTATATTTTAGTCCCGCAGACGGTCAGGAGAGTGCTTCCGGGTGCGATTAATCTTGCCACCAGAATGGTGAAGACTACATCCCTTGTAGTGATCATCGGCGTGGTGGAAGTGCTGAAAGTCGGACAGCAGATCATCGAGGGCGGAATCCTGAACACCCCCACAGCACCGCTCTGGGTCTATGGATTTATATTTTTCTTATACTTCATCCTCTGTTACCCGATTTCGATCGTAGCAAAGAGGCTGGAAGCAAAATGGCAAAGTTAGGAGTTGGCAAATGGGTAATCAGTTATTGAAAATCAGTCATTTAAAAAAATCATTTGGGGAGACAGAGGTATTAAAAGATATCTCTTTTGATATAAATAAGGGAGAGGTAGTTGTCATCTTAGGCCCTTCCGGGTGCGGGAAGAGCACCCTGCTTCGATGTATCAACGGCCTGGAGGAATTCCAGGGCGGGGAGATCAGCCTGGACGGACAGAACCTTTCGAATGGGAAAGTGCCGTGGCATTTGATCCGCCAGAAGATCGGCATGGTATTCCAAAGCTATGACCTTTTCCCGCACATGACCATTTTGGATAATATTCTGCTGGGGCCGGTAAAGGCTCAGAAGAGAGATCCCAAGGAAGTGAGAGAGATGGCCGTTTCCTTGTTAAAAAGAGTGGGACTGGAAGAGAAAAAGGATTCTTATCCGAGACAGCTGTCAGGAGGACAGAAGCAGAGAGTTGCCATCGTAAGATCTCTCTGTATGAATCCTGAGATCATGCTGTTTGATGAGGTGACAGCCGCTCTGGATCCGGAAATGGTAAGAGAGGTTCTGGATGTTATGCTGGAGCTTGCAAAGCAGGGTATGACCATGGCTATCGTGACCCATGAGATGCAGTTTGCAAAGGCTGTGGCGGACCGTGTGATCTTCATCGATGAGGGCCGTATTGTGGAACAGAACACCCCGAAGGAGTTTTTTGAACATCCGCAGACGGAACGGGCACAGAAGTTTTTAAACATGTTTAATTTTGAGGAGATGAAAAAAGATGAAAAAATTTAGCAAGATTTTAGTGGTACTGGCAGTCCTAAGCATGGCTATCGGCCTGATGACAGGATGCGGAAGTAAAAAGTCTGACGAAAGCGACAACCAGTCTTCCGTGGAACAGATTAAGAAGAACGGAAAGATCAAGGTTGGTGTATTCAGCGATAAACCGCCATTTGGTTATGTAGATAAAAACGGAAAGAACCAGGGGTATGATGTGATGCTGGCCCGCCGTCTGTCAAAGGATTTATTCGGCGATGAAAACAAAGTGGAATTTGTGCTGGTAGAGGCGGCAAGCCGTGTGGAATTCCTCCAGAGTAACAAAGTGGATGTGATCCTCGCCAACTTTACTGTCACCGACGAGAGAAAAGAAGTCGTAGATTATGCTCTTCCATATATGAAGGTGGCTCTCGGTGTGGTATCACCAAACGGAAAAGTGATCACGGACGTCAAACAGTTAAAAGGCAAGAAGCTGATCGTAAACAAAGGGACAACGGCAGAAACATATTTCACCCAGAAATATCCTGACATTGAGCTTTTAAAATATGACCAGAACACAGAAGCTTTTAACGCGTTAAAGGACGGCAGAGGAGCCGCGCTGGCACATGACAATACGCTTGTTTATGCATGGGCAAGAGAAAACAAAGGATTCACCACAGGGATTAAATCTCTGGGAGAACATGACTTTATCGCGCCGGCTGTCAAAAAAGGAAATGATGATCTGAAGAAATGGCTGGACGAAGAGATCACGAAACTTACAAAAGAAGGATTCTTCGAGAAGGATTATAAGAAGACACTGCTTCCGGTATACGGAAAGACCGTTGATTCCGATACCATTATCATGAATGAAAAAGAATTAAAAGAATATAAATAAGATGGATCTGCCCGGGAAATATTGATTGTCTCCCGGGCAATTTTTTTTGATGATCTTTCTAAAATGGGGTAAGATCACGCCTCCTGACTGGGAATACATCAAGTGGCTTTCATGTGGAAGGAACCATCGGTGGAAGGCGCAAAGCTTGAGGTCAGGAACTCAGAAGGAGAAGAGGACATCGTTGGATACCAAAGACAAATGTAAAATATTGACAAGTTGAATCGGAGGAGATATAATAAAATAAAAAAATTAGGAGGGCGCCATGTTAAAGTTAGAGATAAAACTAGATGAAGCAAAAATTAAGTCAGAGCATAAATATGATGTAATCAGTATTTATCAAACTCTTGAAAAGAGTTTTTTTAAGTATGATATTCCTATAAATAAGGAAAAAAATGGGACATTGGTTTTTTACGGAAGAGGACATGCAAGAGACTATGGTGCCTTTGGAGCTGTCATAACTTCGCTGAAAGAAAAGGGTTGGTTCATGGACTATGTTATTAAGTGGGTATGGTATAATAGTGACGATGGGCTGAATGAAGAAGATTATTCTGTGGAGGATGTGCTGTACCACTATACAAGGAGAATAAGTGTTGCATGATGTCAGATCGTGAGAAAAAGTTTTACAAGGCAGTTTATTTTGATTTAAGTACCAGGGCTTTGGAAGAGAACTACTCCAGGCAGAGTCCTCAAAATGCATATCACCTAATTCGTAATTTTTTTCAAAAAGAGAAGTTTTCCCATGTCCAGTATTCAGGATATCATACTACATTTAAAACAACAGATTTATATGTGTATGATTTGATTCGTACAATGTCAGCGGAATTCCCATGGCTCCGTCTTTGCATCAGCAATTTTGAAGTGACGAATACAGGACGGAATCACGATTTGTTGGATTTATTTACCGGTGAGGCTGAGGAGATGGAGCCGCTCCCGTAAATTTAAAAAAACTAGTTGACGTTTTCGGTACCATATGATATATTACTACAGTATCACTGCCGAAGACAGCAGGTGCCGCAAGGCATAACGTAAACTACCTGCCGAGGATGATGATTAGTCAAAAGCTAATTGTGCCCTTTGTCTTTGCGGACAAAGGGCTTTTCTTATATTTAGATTCCACGCGGCGGTACACTAAAATAAATCAAGGAGGTGCACCATTTCATCATGGCAAAAGTAGAATTAAAACAACCTATCGTTAACGAAATCAAAGAATTGCTTACAGATGCACAGTCAGCAGTTTTAGTTTCTTACCGCGGTATCTCTGTAGAAGAAGATACAGCAATGCGTAAGGAATTAAGAGAAGCAGGTGTAGA
>OLSH01000616.1_pt1 | contig 27563 bp, 23 predicted proteins | sample 1643221 | NCBI WGS metagenome assembly OLSH01 (sample SAMEA3136681, study PRJEB25190) | human gut metagenome | biome: human gut; feature: human-associated habitat; material: faeces | place: Austria | collected 2013 | reverse complement strand
TTAGGGCACTGAAAAGTGCCCTTACAAAGGGGTATGCCCTAAATTGAGTGCTTACGAAAAAACAATCTTTAATAGGCTAAATATTATTGATCTCGATCGGTTTGTATGTATTAATATGTTGATTTAAGAATCACATCTAATACCAAGTAAGTAAACTTTGAGAGAATACTATTTGCAACTCAATTTGCAATGGATTGTATAATTATTAAGTTGTACTAAACTTGTTCTACTCATGATAATTGATAGCATTGAAGCTTGTTACAAAATGTGTGACACTTGCCTGTAATAATTGAGTACCCCTTTCTCAGTAGACTCATCGTTGTCTGTCATATAATATACTTATTGGATAAATATAAAAATGAAAAAGCAGCCTAGATTCAGTGTGACAATTCCTGCATATAAACGGAAATATCTAAAAGAATGTATTAAAAGCATTCTTTTACAAACTTATACAGATTTTGAAGTTATCATTGTAAATGATGCTTCACCAGAAGATTTGGCTTCTATTGTGAACGAATTCAATGATAAACGGATACGATATTATACCAATGAAAAGGGATGTGGTGCTGTAGATGTGGTTGATAATTGGAATATTTGTCTTGGTTATGTTACAGGAAATTATCTCATTTGTATGGGTGATGATGATAAATTGCTACCTAATTGTTTGGAGGAATATAACAAACTGATAGTAAAATATCCAGGATTGGGCTTATATCATGGGTGGACAGAAATCATCGATGAAGAATCTAAGGTCACTAGGATGCAGGAGGCGAGACCTTTATTTGAAAGTGTATATTCTGCCATATGGCATAGATGGAATGGACGTATTCAATTTATTGGCGACTATTTATTTGATACTAAAATCTTACGTAATAATGGCGGTTTTTATAAGTTGCCTTTAGCTTGGGGTAGTGATGATTTGTCAGCTTTTATAGCTGCAACTCATGGTGGTGTAGCAAATACGCAAATACCTGTTTTTCAATATCGAGTTAATACTTTAAATATCAGTAATACAGGGAACTCGGATATAAAAATGGACGCAGTATTACTTTATGAAAAGGCTATAAGCATTTTACTTCTTAAGGAATCGGATTCAGATGATATAGTGTTTAATACCTATAAACAAATGTGTAATAATGAATTGTATCATACTATTGTAAAGAAGAAGGTTCATGAAATAAGGATGAGTATAATAAGAGAAGGTTTTGCTAGATGTTTTTTTTGGTTTAATAAAAAGCAAAAATATGGATTAAGCTTCACTCTTATATGTTGGAGTTTGTTGGACGCTCTGAAAACTATACTATTTTCAAAGAAAAAAAATCAATATAAAGAGAATTTATGAGCCTGCTTTTATCAAATGACTAAATATTATCGCTGTTAATGAATTTATAGTAAGCAATCTTATGGAAAAAATACGAATGTGTTATATCTTTTATGAGAGTATGCTATCTAAGTGTATACATTGTTAATGTGCAGATTAATAACAGAAATAATTAATATGAATAAAGTATTCTTTTACCCTCCTGCTCCTAAAGGTGGCTATACGAATCCATATATTGTTAACTATAAAAATGCTATCAAAAAGGATTTTAATGTACTAAATATGGATAATCAAGTTAGCCCTATGCTTAGTTTGACATTTTTATTGTATTCTCTAAAGGCTGATATCTATATAATTAATTGGTTAGAAAGTGTATGCTTCCTTAAATTGGGGATTCTACAATTTCTTTTAGCCCGGTTAGGGCTTAGGATTATTAAATTACGGAAAAAGAAAATCATATGGATGTTTCATAATATACATCCACATCAAGGGCGCAGTAAGTTATCTAGCAAAATTCAGAAGATATTGTTCAAGCAATCAGAATTAATAATAACACATTCATCGGAAGCCACTATGTATGCTAGAGAGAAAACAGGTAAAAAAGTTCTTTACAAATGCCATCCTGTAAAAGAAATAAGTGTAACTTCACAATATGAAAATAAAAGAATAAACTGTGATGTTTTTATATGGGGAACCATACTGCCATATAAAGGCGTTTATGAATTCATCTCACTGGAAGAAATACAACAGTCTAAATTAAAAATAATAATTGTAGGAGAATGTGCTAATAAAGAATTAGCAGAGAAAATAAATAGTCAATGCAATGATAATATACATTTTGAAAATCGTCGTGCAAGTTTTGATGAATTAGCTCAATATATACAAAACAGTAGATATACACTTTTCCCTTATATCGGCGATTGTGTTTCTAGTTCTGGGGCCTTAATAGATACAATTGTTTTTGGAGGAACGCCAGTAGGTCCTGATGTCGGTGCATTTAAAGATTTAAAAAAAGAGGATATTTGTCTAGTATATAGAGACTATACGGAATTGGTAAATATAATACATTCTAGCTGTACGATATCAGAGACACAAAGATCTCTGTTTATTAAAGCTAATTCATGGAAAGCTTTCTCGGAGTTTTTAAAAGTAAATCTTAGTATTAATTAGTTTAATATAAATCAATTTAATAACATCTTGCTAAAGTCCATTTCACTCATATCTAACGATGATAGCTGTATTTGATAAAACTTATGAAAAGCATATTACTCTTAACTACAATTTACCCTTCTCCTGATATAAACATTGCAAATAGCACAAATGTAGTTCATTATTTTGCTCGTGAGTGGGTACAGTTAGGATATGATGTAAGAGTTGTATTCAACTATCCTGTGTATATACGTATTTTACATTGGGCGGGAGCGTTGTGTGCGAATCTGCTTGCGAGTAAATTTAATACTTCTGTAACAGTACATTACACTAGTAAAGACTATGTATTTGAAATGGACAGTGTAAAAGTGATTCGTATGCCATTATTTAAACCTTTGCCCCATGGTGCAGTACCGAAGAAACATTTACATAGGCAAGTGAATAAGATACATAAATATCTGTCCGATGAAAACTTTATTCCTGATGTAATTGTAGCTCACAATTTTTATCCTCATATTCCAATGGTGAATGAACTTCATGACAGATTCTATCCTAAAACAAGGACTGCCATTGTAATTCATAAACAAAATCTTAGAATGTTGAATCTGATTGAGAAAAAAGAAGAGCAAATTGATAAAATAGATCTTTGGGGATATCGTTCAATGCCTCTTAAAAAAGAGTTTGAAAAAGTTGCAGGGAAAAGAAAGACACATTTTATGTGTTATAGTGGAATTCCTGTATCATTCTTAAAGGAAAAGGTTGAAAGAAATTTTGCAGAACCTATCACTAAATTTGTGTACATTGGTTCATTTATAACTCGAAAACATGCGGATAAGGTATTGGAAGCCCTTCATCAGCTTGGTAAGCCTTTTTATCTTGATCTGGTAGGTGAGGGAGCTAATCGAAAAAAGTTGGAGAAGATGGTTTATAGCTATGACCTATGGAATAACGTTAAATTCTATGGCTTTTTGCCGCGTAGACAAATTCCATCTGTTTTGAAACAAGCAGAATGTTTTGTAATGATTAGTGAGGAAGAAACTTTTGGCCTTGTTTATCTTGAAGCCATGGCTATGGGATGCCTGACTATTGCTTCTAGTGGGGAGGGGATGGACGGTATAATAATAAATGGTGTGAATGGTTTTCTTTGTAAGGCTGGCGATACACAGGAATTGATTGATGCAATAAAGAGGATTGATGCATTAAACTGTAAAGAGAAAAATCGTATATCACAGAATGCTCGGCAAACGGCTTTACGCCTTACAGATGCAGAAGTGGCTAAGATATATGCGGAAAGTTTATTTGACGGGTTATAATTAACGGCAAGGTTACAGAAGTAATATCTGCTGCTGACTATTGAATTTAAATCAGAGAAATCGTAAAAAAACGAAGTCTATTTTTAACGTTTATCATATCGAGAACACTACAAGGTGCTTTCTAAAACAATATTCGTCAAAATTGGACAATAATAATAATATCCTAATGATAACAGTCTCAATTGTTACTTATAACACAAATACCGAAGAACTGGCTCAGTGTCTGCAGTCATTGACCTCTCCACTGGTTTCCACGATTTATATTGTTGACAATTCTAATCAAAAGTATATAGCGGATTTTTGTCTGCAGTATCCAAACATAGTGTATGTCGGCAGTGAAAATGTGGGCTATGGAGCCGGGCATAACCAGGCAATACGGAAAGTTCTTCAGACAAAGGAGAAATATCATTTAGTGCTCAATTCGGATGTGTATTTTGAACCTTCAGTATTGGATAAGTTGGTCGAGTACATGGATGCTCACTCTGATGTAGCACAAGTGCAGCCTAATGTTATCTATCCGGATGGAGAAATGCAATATACTTGTAGATTGATACCGACTCCGGCGAACTTGATATTTCGCAGATTCTTACCAAAGTTTATAGTGGAAGAGATGAATCAACGCTATATGCTGAAATTCAACGATCATAAAAAGGAAATGAACATACCTTATCATCAAGGTAGTTTCATGTTCTTCCGTATTTCTTGTTTCGAAAAGGTAGGTCTCTTCGATGAACGTTTTTTTATGTATCCTGAAGACATAGACATTACCCGACGGATGCATAGATACTATCGTACGATGTTTGTTCCTGATGTTACCATTGTTCACGCCCATCGCGCTGCTTCTTACAAATCAAAAAAGATGCTGAAAATCCATATGATAAACATGGTCAAGTATTTCAATAAATGGGGATGGATGTTTGATAAGGAACGGACTGAATGGAATAAACGGTTACTGAAAGAATTAGGATATAAATAAAAAAAAACGGCTTTTATGAACTACATTATTACCGGTGGTACCGGCTTCATAGGTACGCATCTCACCAATCTTATCTTAGAAATGTATCCCGCTGCTAAAGTTTATAACCTTGACATCGTGAAACCCGGTACACCAAATCCGGTGGTGAAAAATTATAAACCAGCATTGCGCGGCGGAGAGAAGCTCCGCTCTGTTTTTGTAGAATGTGATATATGTAAGCCTATTGAAAACTTACCTTTTATTCCTACTCCGGAGGATATTATCTTCAATTTTGCGGCGGTGCACCGTACACCGGGACATCCTGATTTGGAGTATTTTCGGACGAATATTCGTGGGGCAGAGAATGTAGTGGCTTTCGCAGAGCGGTATGGTATTAAGAAGATAGTTTTTACTAGTTCCATTGCTCCTTATGGTGCGGCAGAACAATTGAAAGAAGAGACGACACTGCCTACACCGAACACTCCTTATGGCATATCTAAGCTAGTAGCGGAGAAGATACATATCGCATGGCAAAATGGAGATGTTGCAAATCGGCAACTAACAATCGTCCGTCCCGGTGTGGTATTCGGCAAAGGTGAAAATGGTAACTTTGCACGTCTCTATTGGGGGATACGTAAGCATACTTTTGCCTATCCTGGAAGGAAAGATACCATCAAGGCTTGTATATACGTAAAGGAATTGGTGCGTTTCATGATGTATCGTTTGGAGCATCATGAACAAGGTGTAGAACTTTATAACTGTACTTTTGACCCCGCTTATACAATAGAGTATATAGTGGAGGCCATGAAGAAAGTGACAGGATTGACGCAGGTGGTTCCTTTTATCCCAAATATGCTGATTATGCCTGCTGCAACTGTAGCAAAGTGTATAGGTAGTCCCATGGGTATTTGCCCTGCACGTGTAAAGAAACTTCGAATTTCCACGAACATCAGTGGAAGGAAATTGGCTGCAAGCGGATATAAGTTCAAATATTCCTTTGAGGAGGCTTTGGCTGACTGGTTTAAGGACAATGATAAGCAAGGATTAGACTAATGTTGCATATTAAAATGAAGTATAAGTAATGGAAGTAATAAAAAACATCATTGATGGGGTAGTGATATTAGAACCTCGTGTGTTTAAAGATGTACGTGGCTATTTTTTCGAAAGCTTTTCTCAACAGGAATTTGATGAGAAAGTGATGCCGATAAAATTTGTACAGGATAATGAAAGTATGTCAAGTTATGGTGTGATGCGCGGGTTGCATTATCAAAGGATGCCTTACACGCAGAGTAAGTTAGTGCGTTGCGTGAAAGGTGCTGTGCTTGATGTTGCTGTGGATATAAGAAAAGGAAGTCCAACCTTTGGTCAGCATGTAGCAGTGGAACTGACAGAAGATAATCACCGCCAACTTTTCATTCCGAAAGGGTTTGCCCATGGCTTTGCTGTACTTAGTGAAACCGCCATATTTCAATACAAGTGCGACAATTTTTACCATCCTGAAGCAGATGGGGGGATCTCCATTCAAGATGAAAGTCTCGGTATAGACTGGAAGATTCCGATGGAGGATGCTCTTCTTAGCGAAAAAGACTTAAAACATGCTTGCCTAAAGGATGCGGTTTTGGACTTCGACATCAATGACAGGTTATACTGAATTAGATTATCTGTGCAAAAATACGGGTGTATTTTGTTATGTGGAAGAGCTTGAAGTCTGTGATAATGAATGACTGAAATGAAAAAGCGAATTTTAATATTTTGTTTTATCGCTTCTTGGACGCTCTCACTTAAAGCTCAGTTTACCTATGGCACTACAGGTCTATTGAATATGCCAACGGCCGATATGCAACGAGATAAAACACTCTTGTTCGGAGCCGGATTTTTAGAAAAACATGCCAGTTCGGCTAGGTGGTTCTACAATACGTGGAATTACTATCTTAACATAACAATCTTTCCTTGGCTGGAGGTTAGCTATGATTGTACTTTACATAAGGCAGTGAAGGATGATTACGGCATCGGAACTTCTGGCTTTTGGGTGCCAGGTACATATGGCAAATTTGCTAATCAAGATCGCAACTTTGCAGTGCGCCTGCGTGTATGGAAAGAGGGCTGGTGGAAAACGTGGACACCGCAAATTGTGGTTGGCGGTAATGATGCACTGCATAATTCGTGGGAACAAGGTAGTAAGATAGGAACTACGGATCAGAAAACAAATGGTTTTTTGAATCGCTATTATGTTGCTGTAACTAAGCATATTGAATTTTTGAATATAGGTGAGTTGGGAGCCCATCTCGCGTACATGTATAATCGCCGTTCGGATTATTCACTGAATGGTATTGCGGTGGGCGCTAACTTTCGATTTAATCTGGAATATGAGGAGTCTGTCTGGAAAAAAATCGTAAACGGATTGAACTTGATGTTAGAAGCTTATCCTGCGGATGGACGCGGCTTTTTGTACAAGGATAGCTTTGAACCGCAAAAGCATTTAGACCGTGGCGTATCTATCGGAAAATATGATATCAATGTAGGCGCTTCCTATTCTATCTGGAAGGATCGTATAAACTTTATTGGTGAACTTTATGGATGCAAGGATTTCTCAGGCGGTATTCAGTTTAAGATACATCTGAAATAAATCCGAAAAGAAACTTGATGCTATTTCCTTTTCTTTTAATAAAAATGTATTTACTATGAAATCGTTGACTACCGACCAGACCGAGTCCATCCGCGACGTCGCCATAATAGGCGATTTTCTGCTGTTAAACTTCTCGATGCTGGCAGTGTATTTTCTGCTGAAAATGGTAAATGCGCCAACAGTTGCTTTTCCATTGAAGACTTATCTGGTAATGTCAAACCTGTGCTACGTGCCTTGCATTTCAATCTTCAAAGTGATTCTACACTATCGGATTGTTCGTCCTGAACAGATTGTAGGACGTTTGCTGGGAACTGTGGTCCTGCATGTCGTGGTGTTTTTAACGGCATTGGCTTTAATAAAAGCCGGAGACTTTTCACGTGTTTATCTCCTGTCGTTTTATGCGCTGTTCTTGCCTCTACTTGTAGGCTGGAGGTTGACTTTGAGACATGTAGTGAAGCTTGTTCGCAAGCGTGGTAAGAATGTTCGTACGGTTGTGCTGGTTGGCGGTGGAGATAATATGAACGAACTCAATCAGGAACTAAGTGATGTGACTTACGGGTATAGGGTGAAGAAAGTTTTTTTCACTAAGGAGGGTGTAGGAGGTGAAGCTTTGTCTGAATCTTTTCGTCAAAAAGAAATGCAAAGATTGAAGGAGTGGCTTTCCGTGAATGAAGTTCATGAGTTGTACTGTGGGCTTTCTGCCGTATATAAGGATGATATTTTATCAATTATCCGTTATTGTGAGAATAATCTGATTCGTTTTTATAGTGTGCCTTCCCTTCGCAATTATGTGAAACGGCAGTTGCAGCTGACTTTACTGGGGGATGTGCCTGTGTTGTCTATTCGCTGTGAACCTTTGCAGAAACCAATGAACCGTTGGATGAAACGGTGTTTTGATTTACTATGTTCTTCTTTGTTCCTGATAACTGTCTTTCCGATATTATATATTGTTGTGGGAACGATCATTAAAATCACTTCTCCGGGACCTATCTTTTTCAAGCAGGATCGTAACGGTGAAAATGGGGAGATTTTTCAGTGTTATAAGTTCCGCTCAATGAAGGTGAACAAGGATTCTGATAAAATTCAGGCTACGAAGAATGACCCGCGCAAGACAAAATTCGGCAACTTCTTAAGAAAGAGTAATCTGGATGAGATGCCTCAATTTATCAATGTCTTTAAAGGGGAAATGTCTCTTGTAGGTCCTCGTCCCCACATGCTGAAGCATACAGAAGAATATTCCCAGCTGGTGGATAAATATATGATGCGTCATTTGGTGAAACCCGGTATTACGGGCTGGGCACAAGTGACAGGTTTTCGCGGGGAGACTAAAAAGGTATCTCAGATGGAAGGACGTGTGAAACGTGATCTTTGGTACATTGAGAATTGGACTTTCTTGCTGGATCTTCGTATTATGGTGATGACAGTGGTGAATATGTTCCGTGGAGAAAAGAATGCTTATTGATATGAATTATAAAGAAATAGATACGCAGCGTATCATTGACTACATAGGGGCGTTTGCTAATGGAGTTTCGGTGGATGATGTCATTTTGCACTCCGGTGCCGATAAATTAAGAGTATATCCTGCTCTGTTTGAACTGGAGCAAAGCGGATGGCTGGAAGTGTTGGAAAGGGAAGAACTAGGAGCTCCCTCAATAGTCCGTAAGAAGAAGGTTTAAGAGAAGAAAAATGACAGGTAACGGCGGTTACTTTGTTTTAGGCGGCAGCCGGGATTGCTCTATAAAAGGAGTGGTTCCGGCTGTTTTGGTAATAATGGACTATAGAAATTGAAGTGAAGCGATAAAGATTGAAGCTAAGAACCTATATGATTACTGATTGATTTATTGCTACTTACAACTTTTCTCAGAAAAACTGCTCTCGGTGTCTTTTTTCTTTCTTTTATTAGAGATTTAATCTTCACCTTTGCATCATCGTTGATCAGCGAAGTGAATTAAAAACAGAATTTAAATCTCTAAATGAAAAAAGTATGAGTGTAATTTTTAGAACGGTGGAGAGACCGTCCGACCCTCGGGTTGAGAATTCTCCCAAAAAGTATTTTCCGCAGTTAATAACTTTAGGACAGACTGTAGATTTGGCATTTATTGCTCAGAAGATGCAGGATCGTTCTTCACTCTCTATTGGTGATATCAAGAGTACCATGCAGAACTTTGTGGAGAAGTTGAAAGAGCAACTGTTGGAAGGTAAGACAGTGAATATTGCCGGGTTGGGTGTGTTTTTGCTGGCTGCTAAGTCGAAAGGAGAGGATAAAGCCGAGGAGGTAACAGCTAAAAGCGTGGAAAGTGTCCGTATTTTCTTTCAGGCTAACAAAGAGTTGAAGATAACCAAGGCTGCTACGCGTGCCGGTGAGAAACTGGATTTGGTCAGTTTGGATGATTACCTGAAAGGACTGGCGAATGTTCCTACGGGAGGTGGATCAGACAGTGGCTCGGGTGGTAACTCTGGTGGCGGAGGACTGGATGAGAATCCACTCGGATAAGGAGAACTAAAAAATAAAAATTGAGAATGAAAATCAAGAAAATCGCTATGAAGAAAACGAATTGGAAGGTGATTTTAAAAGTGATTATTGCTGTTGCCACCGCCATTGCAGGCGTGATTGGAGGGCAAGCAATGACTTTCTAAAGTGATACAGTTTATAAAAAGAGAGAAGCCGTTATCTGAATTTTTAGATAGCGGCTTTTTCGTAATATAGTGAGTTGTAGAAGGATAAATAAAGTTTTTCTTTTATTGCTTTTCCGGTAATTTGTAGTATCTTTGTTTCAAGAAAGGAGTATAAACATGAAATCTAAGACGGAATATCAGAAAATACTTTGCCATTATTTTGAAGAAGTGGCTAGCCAGCAAGGAGTCACAAGAATGGCTTTGTTTGGGTCTGTGGCTCGTGGTGAGCAAAATGAAGATAGTGATGTGGATGTGGCTTATGAAGGGACGCCCAATCTCTTTTTGCGTGTTCGTATGAAAATGGATTTAGAAAAACTCTTTGGATGTAAGGTGGACTTGATACGTCTGCGTAAACAATTCTCGGGTACTCTGTTTGGTGAAGAACTTGATAGAGATTTGATTTATGTATAAGGAGGCACGTATTTACTCTCTGCTGGAAAGAGTGGAGCATCGTATTGATGCAGAGGAAATATTTAGTGTGATAAAAAATGATTTTCCGGTATTGCTTGAAACTGTTCAAAGGATGAAAAAAGAAATTTGATTCTAACTATAGATTAATAAAAAATAGAAGCCGCTATCCGAATTTTCGGGTAGCGGCTTCTTCGATTAAAACCACCCAACAAACGCTTGTAACAGCCCGATGTAACGTGAGTGAAAGATTATGAAACATACATCGGTAAAGATGTAATATCAGCGAAAGAATGTGTAAAATGATTATAGGTATCTCTTGGATTCGATACTGTATATTTGCTGTCGGTAAATTTTGTCTTTTCAAAAACAATAATAAAAAAGGATATAACTATGCGAAAACATTTTTGTCTTTTTCTGCTGGCATCTATTTTCTACAGTTATGCGACTCTTGCGCAAAACGCTTCTGCCAAAAATCCGGTGGTTCATGCCGATGTACCCGATATGTCAATGATCCGGGTGGGAGATACTTATTACATGAGTAGTACTACCATGCACATGGCTCCGGGAGTGCCCATTATGAAATCTAAAGATCTTGTGAACTGGGAGTTGGTGAGTTATTGTTACGATATACTGGCCGATGTGGATGCACTGAACCTAAATAATGGTAAGAATGCTTATGGCAGTGGTACGTGGGCAAGCTGCATTCGTTATCATAATAATATGTTTTATGTGTCGACGTTCTCCAGTACTACCGGGAAGACCTATATATATACTACGAAAGATATAGAGAAAGGTTCTTGGAAAGCAATTTCTTTTAATCCTTCCTATCATGATCATACTGTTTTCTTTGACGATGATGGTCGTATTTATATCATCTGGGGAGGTGGCAAACTGCATATAGCGGAACTGAAACCCGATTTATCCGGGATCAAAGAGGGTACCGAACGTATCTTTATAGAGAATGCCAGTGCTCCGTCAGGAGATAATGTCGGATTACCTGCCGAGGGTTCACAGTTATTTAAAGTAAATGGGAAGTATTATTTATTTAATATTACTTGGCCGAAAGGAGGAATGCGTACAGTGGTTATTCACCGCGCTGATAATATAAATGGTCCTTGGGAAGGTAGAGTGGCTTTGCAGGATAAAGGTGTTGCCCAAGGCGGCTTGATAGATACGCCTGATGGCAGATGGTTTGCTTATCTTTTCCGTGATAATGGTTCTGTAGGCCGTATCCCTTACCTTGTTCCGGTGAAATGGGAAGATGGATGGCCGGTTCTCGGAATAAATGGAAAGGTTCCGGAAACATTAGATCTGCCGGCAAGTAAAGGACTGATACCGGGTATTGTTGCCTCGGATGAGTTTACACGCAAGAAGAAGGATGCGGCTTTGCCGCTGGTTTGGCAGTGGAATCATAATCCGGATAATTCTCTCTGGTCAGTTAGTGAACGGAAGGGATATCTGCGACTCAAAACCGGACGGATAGATACTGATTTCCTGTCAGCAAGAAACACGTTGACACAGCGGACGATTGGTCCGGTATGTTCAGGAACTACTTCTATGGATGTGTCTGATATGAAAGAAGGTGATTTTGCAGGGCTTGCACTTCTCCAGAAGAAATATGGATTAGTAGGTGTAAAATATGAAAACGGGGTAAAGAAGATTGTAATGGTAAGTGCGCAGACTGATAAACCGGAAGAGGTGGAAAGTCTGCCACTGAACCAGAATACAGTATTCCTGAAAGCCGAATGTGACTTCACAGATAAGAAAGATATAGCGGACTTCTACTATAGCCTGGATGGCAAGAAGTGGACAAAAATAGGAAGCCAGCTCAAGATGGCTTATACTCTCCCGCATTTTATGGGATACCGTTTCGGACTATTCAATTATGCTACCAAGGCTCCCGGAGGGTATGTGGACTTTGATTATTTCCGTATAAGTGACAGTAAATGAGATAGCGAGTAATTATAAATCATAATTGATATTAGATATGAAAAAGGTGAAATCGACGCTTTCCGTGGGTAAGCGCATCATTTTGTTGTCACTTTGTATGACAATGTTTTCAGTGGCAGGTTTTAGCCAAGGGGCTAAAGGTAAAAAGGTGAAGGGTGCTCCGGTATTCCTGCAGGCGGTTTATCAGGGGAATGATCAGGTGTACAACGAGAATCCGTTGCAGGCCGGTGAGTTTTATAATCCTATTTTGCAAGGTTGTTACCCCGATCCGTCCATAACCCGCAAAGGGGATGACTACTTCCTGGTGTGTTCATCGTTCGCCATGTTCCCCGGTGTGCCTATCTTCCATTCAAAGGACTTAGTGAACTGGACGCAGATAGGCCATGTGCTGGACCGTACTTCACAGTTGAAAGTGCATGATACGGGTATCAGTGCCGGTGTGTATGCTCCGGCCATCAAGTATAACCCCAATAATGATACTTTCTATATGATCACCACCCAGTTTGCGGGGGGATTCGGGAACATCATTGTAAAGTCGAAAGATCCTTTCAAAGGATGGAGTGATCCTATCAAGTTGAATTTTGACGGTATCGATCCCTCTATCTTTTTTGATGATAATGGCAAGGCGTATGTGGTTCATAACGATGGACCGAAGCGTGGTGAAGAACTCTATAACGGACACCGTGTGATTAAAATCTGGGAGTATGATGTGGAAAACGATCAGGTGATTCCCGGTTCGGATCAGGTAATTGTGAATGGTGGTGTGGATTTATCCAAGAAACCTATCTGGATTGAAGCTCCGCATATCTATAAGAAGAACGGACGTTACTATCTGATGTGTGCCGAAGGCGGTACCGGCGACTGGCATAGTGAAGTAATCTTTGTGAGCGACAGCCCGAAAGGACCCTTTATTCCTGCTCCCAATAATCCTATCCTGAGCCAGAGATACCTGAATCAGAAACGGAAGAACATGGTGGACTGGGCCGGACATGCCGATTTGGTGGAAGGTCCTGACGGCAAATATTACGGTGTATTCCTGGCTATCCGTCCGAATGAGAAGGGCAGAGTGAACATTGGCCGTGAAACGTTTATCCTGCCGGTTGACTGGTCGGGAGAATTCCCTGTCTTTGAAAACGGATTGATCCCGATGGAGCCGAAGTTGAAAACACCTAAAGGAGTGGAGAATAAAACCGGAAAAGACGGTTACTTCCCCAATGGCAATTTTACGTTCACTGAAAACTTCACATCTCCGCAACTGGATTACCGCTGGATTGGTCTGAGAGGTCCTCGTGAAGAGTTCATCTCAGTACTGAAAGACGGAGGATTGCAGATTATTCCTTTCCCGGTGAACATAAAAGAGGTGAAGCCTACTTCAACCCTCTTCTACAGACAGCAACATAATAACTTCTCGTTTACTACCACATTGCAGTATGCTCCGAAGACAGAGAAAGATCTGGCAGGCATCACTTGCGTGCAGAGTGAGAAATTCAATTATGTCTTTGGCTTGACAAAGAAGGATAAAGATTTCTATATGGTGCTGGAGAGAACGGCAAGAGGTAAATCCGGACTTGTTGCAAGTGCAAAAGTAGATGTGAAGAATCCCATTCAACTGCGGGTAAAGGGTGAAGGAGATGGCTATGGCTTTTATTATTCAACGGATGGAACCAACTTCGTACAGTTGGGAAATACCGTACCCGGTGATATTCTTTCAACGAACGTGGCAGGTGGTTTTACCGGCTGTCTGATAGGTTTGTATGCTACTTCTGCGAATGATATTGTGGTGAACAACCTGAAAGATGCGTATGCTGATTATTTCACTGTGGGCTGTGCGATAAATATGGCAAATCTGAAATCACCTCAACAGATGGCACTGATTACTTCCAACTTTAACAGTATCACTGCAGAGAACGATATGAAACCTCAGCCTACGGAGCCAGTGGAGGGACAGTGGAACTGGGAGAACGCTGATAAGATAGCCAACTTTGCCCGTGCCAATAAAATAGGGCTTCGCGGGCATTGCCTTGTCTGGCATGCCCAGACTCCGGACTGGATGTTCCATGATAAACAGGGAAATTTGGTTTCCAAGGAGGTACTGTTTGAGAGAATGAGAAAGCATATCCATACGATTGTAAATAGATATAAGGATGTTGTCTATGCCTGGGACGTAGTGAACGAAGCGATGACGGATGATCCGAAAGCGGAAGTGCCTTATCGTCAGTCTCTTTATTATAAGATTGCAGGGGACGAGTTTATAAAGAAGGCTTTTGAATATGCTCATGAGGCGGATCCCAAAGCATTACTTTTCTACAATGATTATAATGAGACCAACCCGGCGAAGCGTGACCGCATTTATAATATGGTTAAAAGCATGAAGGCTGAGGGAATACCCATCTCCGGAATCGGAATGCAGGGACATTATAATACCCTTTCTCCTACGGAGGATGAGTTCAGAAAGGCTATCGAGCTTTATTCGCAGGTGGTTGATAATATCCATATCACTGAACTGGACGTTCGTATAAATACGAGAGAGCAGGGAGGACAGTTGAGTGTGAACCAGGACAACAGGACGTTGGAATTGACTCCTGAAGCGGATGCGGCACAGGTAGCCCAGTATGATATGCTGTTCCGGGTGCTGCGCGAATACAAGAATGTGGTTAGCAATGTTACTTTCTGGAATGTATATGATGGTGATTCATGGTTGGATCGCCGCCATGGTAACCGTCAGCGTAACTATCCGCTTCTGTTTGACGAAAACTTACTGCCGAAATCGTCGTATTATAAAGTGTTGAATTTCTAAATAAAGGTATTTGCACAGTCAATAATCCGCTCTATATCTTCATTCGTCAGTAATGGAGATATAGGGAGGCTTAACTCCTCATTATGGATGCGTTCCGTAATGGGGAGTTGTTGCATTCCATATTCTTTTTTCAACGCTTCCTGGCGATGGGGAGGGATGGGGTAATGAATTTGAGTACAAATGCCGTGACTGTTGAGATAACGTTGCCATTCATCCCTGCGGGGAGAAAAGACGGGGAAGATATGAAAAACATTGGCTTCATTGATATCATTCGTATGGACAGTACTCTGTAATTCCAGACGCTGCCAGTCGATTCCTTCTTTATATATTTGCGCTATTTCCCTTCTACGGATATTATCCTGATCCAACCGGGGGAGCTTCACGGAAAGGACTGCCGCCTGCAACTCGTCCAGACGGCTGTTTATACCTTGATATCGATGGACATATTTCTCCGTGGAGCCATAATTGGCTATGGAACGCACTGTGGCGGCAAGTCTTTCATCGTGAGTAGTTATAGCACCGCCATCCCCTAATGCCCCTAAATTTTTGGCAGGATAAAAGCTGAAAGCAGCGGCATCTCCCAGATTACCGGCACGCAGAGGCTGATTTCCTTTCCCCGGTAAACCTTTGTTCCAGACAGCTCCATGTGCTTGTGCAGCATCTTCTATGACTTTCAGTCCGTGGCGGTTGGCTAACTCGCATATTTCTTTTATGTCAGCTAAACGCCCGTACAGGTGGACGGGCAGTATGGCACGCGTGCGGGGAGTAATCAGTGTCTCGGCATAGGCGGCATCTATATTGCATGTTTCGAAAGAAGGTTCACAAAGCATCGGTTTCAGACCGGCACGAAGAATGGAAAGCAGGGTGGCAATGTATGTATTGGCAGAAACAATAACTTCATCTCCTGCATTCATCACTCCCAGTTCCCGGTAAGCCAGAAATATCAAAGTAAGAGCATCCAGACCATTCCCGGTGCCAACACAATAAGAAGTACCGCAATAAGCAGCGAACTCCTCTTCAAAACGGGCTGTAGCTTCACCGTGCAGGTACCATCCGGAATGGGAAACACGCAACAGAGCATCCGACAGTTCGGGTTCGAAGGAGGCATTGATCTTTTGCAGGTCTAAATACTTTATCATAAGCGTAATTCGTAAACGTCATACATAATTGCTCTTGCACCGAAACCTTCTTTTTGGAAGAGTAATCCCTCGTTCAACATTTGTCCGCCGTGTTCGGTAGATATGCCAAAGTCGAAGTATCGCTTCTGCGCATAACGGTCGTATATTAATTGGTGGAAAAGCAGGTCGAGCGCACCGCATTTCTTTCCGCGTGGGGAAGCTGCGATGTATTGCACGTGGGCTACCTCGTCAGTCTCATACACAATGCATCCACCCAACGTTTCGGCTTCATCGCATACACGGAAAAGGGAGATCTGGCGGGGAAAATGGCTGTGCAGACGGGTAATCTCCTCCAGCGAATGTACGGGAGAGACACCGTATCGTTCGTGCAGGTTTTCTTCCAGTATCGGCCAGAAAGAAGCAAAGTCCTCATCTTCTGCAATTGTCAGTGAAGATGCCAGGGCTTTTTTCAGTTGGCGACGGCGGAGAGTACGGAAAGGCAGGCGGTCGTCCAGTGGAATGACGGATGAGATGCTCCGTGCCACAAGGGCTGCACCCAGCCGGGTGAGGACATAAAGGTCTTCTTCTGCAGGATAGCGATGATAGATATGTGGGATGGCACGATAGACTATCGACTGCACACTGCATTCCTTATGCAGATAATCGAGCGCGGCATGAAATACACTTTCTACTTGTTGCAGGGTGATGGAAGGGGAAAGGAGCATTCCGCCATACGTCAGTCCTTGATGGGAATGGAAACAACTGCCGGAAAGATTACCGGGAAACAGGGCTGTTAACTTCCGGTTGCAGAAGATCAGCAGGGAACAATCCTGGAAACGGTCGGCATGATAATCCATATAGTCACGCAGCAAGAGGAACGTACCGTTTTTAGAGCGGCGCACGAAGCGGTCCCAGCGCTCTTTATCTCCTGCCGAGTAGCGGATTATATGCCATTCCTGGTCGGTTGCCACACTTATTTCCATGTATCTGCCTGTCTTTTATATTACTTTCGGAATTCAAATATAGGTATATTTTTAAAGTTTTGCATCTGTGTCAGCTTGAAAGGCTGTGTGCGTAACTTACGTATATTTTAATAACGTAAGTTTCGGCGGTTTATTATTTATGTGAATCATCAGGAGTTGAATTGGGCTCATAACTGAAAAGACATGAATCAATAGATACGCGGACGACGCGGATAAGGCGGACGAACGCGGATTTAAAAGGCTGCGCTATACTATTAATAAATTAAAGTCCGCGTTCGTCCGCCTTATCCGTGTCGTCCGCGTACCCATTTGATTCAAAACCGCTCCGAGAGGAGTTAAAAGCCGATACTACGCTTTATGCCTTCCTTTTGGTTATGAGTAGCAGCACTATCATCCCGAAACTTAAAAATATGCCTGAAAACGAAAAAGTTCATCTTTTTTCTTTCCGTCAGGACGGGATAAGAAAGACAATTCGTTATATTTGTAGCAATTTAAAAACCCGAACAAAATGAAAAGAATAACTTTGAAATTCATTCCCGGTGTACTTTTGGCAGCTGCATTCCTGCTAAGTTCTTGTACTTCTGCATATAAGGTGACGAAGTCAGAGGGAACCATGGTGGCGATTGACTCTACTTGGGATGTGAACCCGGATGCTGAAGCGGTGGCACTGCTTGCTCCTTATAAGGCAAAAGTTGACAGTATCATGTATCGTGTGGTGGGTACTGCGGAAATGAGTATGGATAAAGGAGCTCCGGAGAGCTTGCTTTCCAATTTGGTAGCGGATGTACTGCGCAATGCTGCCGCACAAGTGCTGGGTGAGCCTGCTGACATGGGGCTGATAAATATGGGTGGTTTGCGGAATGTGCTGACAGAAGGCCCTATCACTACCGAAAATATCTATGAGATATTACCTTTCGAAAATTCTCTTTGTATATTGACTATGAAGGGAGCCTATCTGAAAGAACTGTTTAATAATATCGCCGTGCGTCATGGCGAAGGCGTCAGTGGTGTGCAGCTTCTGATTACAAAAGACGGGAAACTGTTGCAAGGTACGGTTGGCGGGCGTCCGATAGAAGACAATCAACTCTATACGGTTGCTACAATCGACTATCTGGCTGACGGAAACGACGGGATGACTGCCTTGCCCCAGGCTGAGAAACGGGAATGTCCGGACGGAGCCACTTTGCGGGGCCTGTTCATGGACTATGTGGAACGTCAAACTGCTGCCGGAAAGAAGATCACTTCCCGTCTGGAAGGTAGAGTAACTGTGAAAGATGAGTAATCCTGCTCACCGAGAAAATAAATCATAATTCATAAATCAGAAATCATGAAACGATATATTCTTTTAACGTTGGCAGTCTGCTGCCTTCTTCCGGCATCAGCACAACAATCTACCCGGGAAATCTCCGAGGAACCCCTTTGTCTGCTGGCTCCCGACTCTGCACAGAAAACCAAACAACTGGTGATTCTGCAAACAAGTGACACACATAGCCGCATTGAGCCTATTGCTGTAAATGCTGCCGACCGCTATGCCGGTATGGGCGGAACCGTGCGACGGACCACCTTTATTAAAGAGGCGCGCAAGGTGAACCCTGATCTGTTGCTGTTCGACTGTGGAGATATCTCCCAGGGAACTCCTTACTATAATCTGTTCCAGGGGGAAGTAGAAGTCAAGATGATGAACCTTATGGGCTACGATGCCATGACGATTGGTAATCATGAGTTTGATTTCGGTCTGGAGAATATGGCACGTCTGTTCCGTATGGCAAACTTCCCGGTGGTATGTGCCAACTATGACGTAACAGGTACGGTACTGGAAGGACTGGTGAAACCTTATACTACTTTCAGTCGCAACGGATTGAAGATCGGTGTCTTTGGTCTTGCTCCGAAGATGGAAGGATTGGTGCAGGCCGATAAATGTGAAGGTGTGGTTTATAATGATCCGATAGAAGCGGCACAGAAGACGACGGATCTGCTGAAGAACCAGGAAGGTTGCGATGTTGTTATTTGCTTGTCGCATCTGGGTTATCAGCTTAAAGGTGCTCCTTGCGACGAAGAACTGGCGCAGAAAACAAATAATATTGATGCCATATTGGGCGGACATACCCATACTTTCATGAAAGAACCCGCTATCTACTTGAATAAAGACGGTAAGAATGTACCTGTGATGCACACAGGAAGAAGTGGAATTTATGTGGGAATGTTGAAACTGACACTTGCAGAAGAACGATAGAATAGAGTGAAGGGTTACATAATCAAAGAAATGAAAAGAATAATTCTCTTGTTGTTAGCTATCCTTTTATGGGGTGGCACATCCTTGCTTCATGCCCAGGCAGAAGCCCCTTTTCTACCTTCAGCGGCAGATGCACGTTGCAAACAGTGGGTAGATTCCGTATTTTCCGGTCTGAACCTGCAAGAGAAAGTCGGGCAGTTGATTGTCACCACCTTCCCGGCCAAGGCGGATAAGCAGAAAAAAAAGCAGATACGTGATCTTGTGAAGAAGTATAAGATCGGAGGTCTGCTCTTTGCCGAAGGCACGCCGGAAGAACAGGCAATACTGACGAATATTGCGCAGAAGAACTCCAAAGTTCCCGTTATGATCACTTTTGACGGTGAGTGGGGGCTCTCCATGCGTCTGGAAGGTACACCTTATTTCCCAAAGAATGCGGCTCTGGGCTGCATTGAAGACAATCAGCTGATTTATGAATACGGCCGTGAAGTGGCACGGGAGTTTCGCGAACTGGGTGTGCACGTCAATTTTGCACCTGATGCGGATGTGAATACCAATCCTTTGAATCCGGTGATTCATGTACGTTCGTTCGGTGAAGATCCGAAGAAAGTAGCCGAAAAGGTGCTGGCTTACAGTCGTGGATTGGAAAGTGGTGGCGTGCTGTCCGTAAGCAAACATTTTCCCGGTCATGGAGATACGGACGTGGACTCGCATAAGGGACTGCCGGTGCTCTACTATAATCGTGAACGTTTGGATAGCGTCGAGCTGTATCCGTTCCGTGAAATGGTGCGTGCCGGATTGGGCGGTGTGATGGTAGGTCATTTGCAGGTGCCTGCTTTGGAACCGGACGCCAAAACGGCATCTTCACTTTCCAGAAATGTAGTAACGGGATTACTGAAAGATGAAATGGGCTTTCAGGGCTTGGTGTTTACAGATGCGTTGGATATGAAAGGTGTTTCGTCTGTGCCCCAGCTTACTACAAAAGCCCTACTTGCCGGAAATGATATGGTACTGGTGCAGTACAACACCGCAAACGCTGTACAGGAAGTGCTGAGTGCAGTGAAAGAGGGTGTTCTCTCTGAGAAAGAAGTGGAAGCGAAATGTCGTAAGATACTTACTTATAAATATTTGTTAGGCTTGCGCCGGCCACGCCCGCAGTTGCAAGTTAGCGGAATGAGCTATCGTATCCATACGGATGAGGCGAAGGCTCTGGTAACCAGGTTGCGCCAAGCCTCCGTTACGGTGCTTGGCAATCATTTCGGGATATTGCCTTTGACACCGGTCGGTGGTGCTCCTATTGCTCTTCTGAGTATAGGCGAAGGCAAAGACAGTGTTTTTGTGGATGAGATGAAGAAATTATCTCCAGTTCCTATGGAGTGTTTTCGTTTGACAAGAGAAACGTCGGAAGATGGCCGTCGTGAACTGGCGCGTAAGTTGGCGGACTATCGGCGTATAGTGGTCAGCGTATCGGGAAAAGATGCCGATGTGGTTGCTTATGCCGATTTCCTGGCGGGATTGGACTTGTCCGTGCCGCTGGTATATGCTTTCTTTACGTCTTATCGTGGAATGCAACCGTTAGAGCCTGCTTTGAACGAAGCCAGTGCCGTAGTGCTGGGACATTCTTCCGAGGCGGATATCCAACAGTATGTGGCAGGTGTCATCTTTGCCAAAGTGCCTGCCCAAGGCAAACTTTCCATGAGTATCGGAAGTCTTTATCAGGCCGGTGAGGGAAGTGTGATCACTCCGGGGATGAAGCCGGGAAGCATTATTCCCGAGGATTTGGGGATGAAGTCCAATGAGTTGCATCGCATTGATGCTATCGTTCGGGCAGGATTGGCTGCCGGAGCTTTTCCCGGTTGCCAGGTGCTGGTGCTGAAAGACGGTCAGACGGTGTATGATAAATGCTTCGGTATACATTCCGATAAGGATACCACTGCTGTACGTCCTACGGATCTGTTCGACCTGGCTTCTCTGACAAAGACTACCGCAACGCTGCTTGCCGTGATGAAACTTTATGATGGCGGTAAGTTGAAACTGACGGATAAGGTTTCCCAATACTTACCTTTCCTGCGAAGTACGAATAAGAAGAATATTACAATTAAGGACTTGCTTCTTCACGAGTCCGGCCTGCCGCCTTATATTCGTTTCTATCTGGAGGCTATCGACCCAAACTCCGTGCATGGACCGTATGCCCAAAGTTGGGTGGATGAATGGCATCGCACGCGGGTAAGTGAACATAGCTATTATTGTTCGGACTTCAAGTTCAAGAAAGGACTGGTGTCGGAGAAAGAATCGTCGGTTTACAACTTGCATGTAGCTGATAAGATGTGGTTGAATAAGAGCTTTAAGAATACCATCCTGCAAAAGATTGCCCGTTGCGAAATGGACAGTAAGCGGTATGTGTACAGTGATCTCGGCTTTATCCTGTTGCAACAGGTAGTAGAGTCAATTGTCAAGTTGCCGATGGACCTCTATCTGGCTAAGGAGTTCTATGCGCCTATGGGCTTGCAGCGTACCATATACCTGCCTTTGCAGAAATACTCCAAAGAAGAGATAATGCCTACGGCTGCAAACGACTTCCTGCGTCGTCAGGACTTGTGTGGCTATGTGCATGATGAGGCTGCTGCCTGCATGGGTGGCATATCCGGTAATGCCGGTCTCTTCTCCACTGCCTCCGAAGTGGCTAAAATCTATCAGATGATATTGAACGGTGGCGAATGGAACGGTAAACGCTATCTGAGCGAAGCGACCTGCCGCCTGTTCACTACGGAAACTTCCGCTATCAGTCGCCGGGGATTGGGCTTCGACAAACCTAATCTGAAGGATTTGAAGAACAGTCCTTGTGCTGCCTCTGCTACCGCTGCCGTTTATGGGCATACCGGTTTCACGGGGACTTGCGTCTGGGTGGATCCTGAACACGGGACGGTGTACGTCTTCCTCAGTAACCGCCTGTGTCCCAACGTGTGGAATACGAAATTGGGTGAAATGAATATTCGCACGGATATACAGGAGGTGATTTATAAAAGTCTGAAATAGCCGGAACATAGAAATACGGGAGACACGGGAAATACAGCGTTTTTTACTAATTAGTCGAAAAAACTCTGTGTTTTCCGTGTCTTTGTGTTTGAAATACTATAACTTTGGTAGCCTTAATGTATAGATAATAATGAAGAAACTATTCCTATTCCTCTTGATACTATTCAGTTGTTGTGCCCGTTTTGATGCTCAGACACATCGCTTGCCGGCACCGCAATCTCCTGTTGCGCCTGTTGAACCTATCCTGATGCGTCCCTTTACCAATGATGCCCGCTGCCGGCAGTGGGTGGACTCAGTGCTCAACAAGATGAGTCTGAAAGAACGTATCGGACAGCTATTCATTTATACCATTGCCCCCCAACAGGATAAAGCGAACCGCGACCTGTTGCGCAAAGTAGTGGACGACTACAAAGTGGGTGGCCTGCTTTTTTCCGGTGGTTTAATGGAAAACCAGGTGGCACTGACTAATGAAGCGCAGAAAATGGCGGATATTCCGTTGATGGTTACCTTTGACGGTGAGTGGGGACTTTCCATGCGTTTGCGGGGTACACCGGTGTTTCCGCGAAATATGGTTCTGGGCTGTATACAAAACGACAGCCTGCTCTATGAGTACGGGCGCGAGATGGCCCGGCAGTGCCGTGAGCTTGGCGTGCAAGTCAACTTTGCTCCCGTGGCAGATGTGAATATCAATCCGAAGAATCCCGTTATCAATACCCGCTCTTTTGGAGAAAGTCCGGTGAATGTGGCGGATAAAGTGATAGCTTATGCACGTGGGCTGGAAGATGGCGGTGTACTTTCCGTAAGCAAGCATTTTCCCGGTCATGGAGATACGGATGTGGATTCGCATCATTCATTGCCGAAGCTGTCGTTTTCGCGTGCACGTCTGGACAGCGTGGAGCTTTATCCGTTCAGAAAGGCGATTCAGGCCGGACTGTCCGGTATGATGGTGGGACATTTGGAAGTGCCGGTGCTTGAGCCGAAACGGGGGGTGCCTTCTTCGCTTTCGCGCAAAGTGGTGCATGATTTGTTGACGCAGGAGATGCAGTTCAAAGGGTTGGTGTTTACGGATGCACTTGCCATGAAGGGAGTATCTGCCAATAACACGAGTATTTGCTTGCAGGCGTTGCAGGCCGGGCACGACCTGCTGCTTGTTCCCCGGCGGATAAAGGAAGAGGTGGAAGCTATACTGGATGCCGTGAAGAGCGGTGAGTTGACAGAAGCGGAAATCGAAGCGAGGTGCCGGAAGGTGCTTACCTATAAATATGCTCTCGGATTGTCGAAGAAACCTTTTGTCCGTCTTTCCGGTTTGGGAAACCGTATCAATACGGCACATACGCGTGATCTGATACGGCGTCTGAACCAGGAGGCGATCACTGTGCTGAGAAATAAAAACAATGTGCTTCCATTGGATGCGGATACCCGTGAAGTGGCGGTGCTCAATGTGGGGGATGCGAAAGAGGTACAGCCGTTCCTGAAAGAACTCTCCGGATATATAAATTCCACCGGGGCGGAAGGAAGTCCCACCGTCTTTCAGCTGAAGAAAGACTTGCAGCCTGCTGCACGCAAGCTGTTGCGTGATTCATTGTCACAATATAAACGTATTCTTGTCTGCGTCACGGAACATCGCCTGGCATCCTACCAACCCTTCTTTGCCGAGTTTACTCACGATGTGCCGGTGGTTTATCTGCTTTTTATTCCCGGTAAACAGATGTTGCAGATACGCCGGGCAGTGTCGGCTGCGGATGCCGTAGTATTGGCGCATTCTTCGATAGATGATGTGCAGTGCCGGACAGCCAAAATACTTTATGGAGATGCAACAGCCGACGGACGCCTTTCGGCAAGCATAAGCAATTTGTTTGCCACAGGTACGGGGCAGGTTATTACTCCGAAGACACCGCTCCACTTTGTGCCCGATGAGTATGGAGTGAACTCTCGTCTGCTGACCCGTATCGATGAGATTGCGAAAGAAGGGATTAAGGAAGGTGCCTATCCCGGTTGTCAGATCGTGATATTGAAAGATGGAAAGGAAATGTATAATAAGGCATTCGGAACGCATACCTGGCCGGGCGCTTCTGCCAACAGACTTTCTGCATCTGCTATTCCGGGTGCTACCTTGCCGGTATCCCCGACGGATGTTTATGACCTTGCTTCGCTGACAAAGACTACGGCAACACTGCTTGCCGTCATGAAGCTGTACGATAAAGGGCGTCTGAATCTTACTGACCGTGTGTCGGACTATCTGCCCTGGCTTCAGGATACGGATAAAAAGGATATTACTGTCCGGCAATTACTGTTACATGAGTCCGGATTGCCTTCCACGTTGTTATTCTATCTGGAAGCTATCGATAAGGAAAGTTATGAAGGAACTCTTTTCAAGGCAAAGCCCAATGCCGCACATTCCGCACAGATTGGTGTACGTACCTGGGCAAACCCGAAGTTCAAGTTCCAGAAGGGGCTGATGTCTAAGGTACGGACGGCAGAGCACACATTGCAGGTCTCTGATAGCTTGTGGCTGAATCGCTCCTTCAAGGAGGCATATCGGCAGAAGATTATAGAAACTCCGTTGCGTGACCGCCGCTATAGGTATAGTTGTGTCGGCTTCATCCTGTTGCAGCAGTTGGTGGAAGCGCGTACGGGAATGTCGATGGATGCTTTTCTGGAGCAGGAGTTCTATGCTCCGATGGGACTGAAACGTACCGGATACCTGCCGCTGCGAGGTGCAGCTACTGCGGGAACGGCTTATGCCGGCATTGTTTCCGGTGGTCATGCTCCTCTGTCGAAAGCTGAAATTATACCTTCTTCCTTTGATCCTTTCTTGCGGAAGACTGTTCTTCAGGGCTTTGTACATGATGAGTCGGCAGCCTTCCAGGGTGGTGTATCGGGTAATGCCGGACTATTCTCTAATGCAACGGAAGTAGCGCGAATTTATCAGATGTTGCTGAATGGTGGTGAACTGGATGGCAAGCGTTATCTGAGTCCGGAGACTTGCCGTGTATTTACTACTACGGTTTCGCGCATCAGCCGCCGTGGTCTGGGATTTGATAAGCCCGACCGTCAGAATCCGGCAAAGAGCCCATGCGCTGCTGCTACCCCTTCTACCGTCTATGGTCATACTGGCTTTACGGGTACTTGTGCCTGGGTAGACCCGACGAACGGCCTTGTTTACGTCTTCCTGTGTAATCGCATTTATCCCAATGTATGGAATACGAAACTGATGAAGATGGATATTCGTACACGAATACAGGAGGTGATGTATCAGGCGGTGAAATAGTTACGAGTTACAAGCTACGAGCTACAAGTACCATGCGGCATAATTGTTCGGCGCAGCAACTCGTAGCTCGTAGCTTGTAACTCGTAACTACAAAAGGGAATAGCCCCCCGCTCACGCGGCCGGTTATTCCCTTTTTTCACGTCTTGAAACAATCAATTAATACCAGTCAAACTTATTGTGTTGCAATGCAAATTATGTTAGAATGCAATACCCAGGCGTAAACCGAAGTTGCTCAAACCATCTACACTGTATGTGAACAAGTCGCCCTTGTTCGTGCCGTAGCTATAGTAAGCGGCAACGTGCAGACCCGGACCATAAGCCCATGGGTAGATGTTGATACCAATTTCCGGTGATACGTAGAAGCCCCAGGTGCTCTTGTTAGCTTCGTACACATTGAAAGTAGACTTGATTTCGGCATATTGAGGACCTACTTTCAATCCAACGTAAGGTTGGAAAGCGCTACCGCGGTCGAAAGTATAACGTCCGGCAAGGCCGAAAGGCAATTGGAACAATGTGTGCTGTTGGTCAGTATTGATGCTACCGCCTTCACCTACGGGAAGTGTCTGGCGACCGAAGTATTCGTGGTTGCTGTGGTAGGCCAGGAAGGCACCAAGAGCAATATTCGGAGTCACATAGTAACCGCCTTCAAAACTCATACCCCATCCGCTGGCTTTATCAGCGAAGTGGTTGCTCAGGGGGAAGTTGAATTGCCAATCGATGTTGGCATAACCGTTATCGGTTAATTGTGCCTTTGCCGGCATGGCGAAGACGAGAGCCAGGGCAGTGATTGCCAGTACTCTCACGGAAAGATATTTTATTGTTTTCATACTTGTTATTGTTTTTAGTTATGAGATACTTCAGGCTGTACCTCTCTACTTAACTATTTACTACAATTACTTATTAGTAAGGTAGGAAGATTGAGTGTAGGCTTGGTTCACACCTTCAACGGCCAGTTTGGTGTTTACAGCTGTAGAACCGCTAAGCAATCCGCTCATATAGCTTGTCCAGAGTATGGGCAATTTTTCCTTTTCGCCTTGAGTGGCTTCCAGGTTGAGGAGCTCGGTGATGAATGAACCGGTGCTGTAAGTATAGGTCACGGCATACGGGTAGTACCATCCGCCCCAGTTACCCCAGTAAGGTGCATCCCAGTAGCCTGGGTAGTTCCACCACCATTCGGGACGTCCGTAGTCATTAAAGTAGTAAGTGCTCTTGATGTAGCTGACCTGCAAACCGAGGTTGGCTTCTTCACGATCGTCTACACGGACAAAACCGCGATTGTTCATATTGGTAGCGTAGGCTTGCAGAATCTCCTGAGCGCTCTCGTCTTTCCAGTATTCAGCTTCTTTCTTATCACCGATGATAAGGATGCTGTCCGGCATGTAGTACGTTTGGAAAGCTTTGAAATCAGCTTTCGTGTCATAGTTGGTATAAACCAGATACTTGTTGTCCAGCTTATCCGTGTCAGGGTCTTTTTCGCAGGCTGCGAAAGTCAAGACCACCAATAATAGGGGAATTAATTTCTTCATACTTTTATAATGTTTAGGTTAAATATAAAAATCCTGCCCTGGTACCTCAGGCTTTTGGTACATGAACAAGATAAAAAATAAAAGGTTCAGAAGGGGGTATGTTAAAATTGTATTCTTGGTGAAAAAAGTCTTAAGAAAGGGAACGCTTGTTGTACTAAATCCCGCATACGTTTTAGCTAAAGTTTAGCTATATGTATGCGG
>OLSH01000608.1_pt1 | contig 28062 bp, 27 predicted proteins | sample 1643221 | NCBI WGS metagenome assembly OLSH01 (sample SAMEA3136681, study PRJEB25190) | human gut metagenome | biome: human gut; feature: human-associated habitat; material: faeces | place: Austria | collected 2013 | reverse complement strand
TATTTTCAGCCAATTCACGGGCTTTGCGCTTCTTTTCTATCTTTTCTAATTCCTTAATCTTCCTCCAGCTGGATAATTGTTCCTCCCCGCTCTCAAAAGTTGCATCTCCAAACACATGTGGATGGCGCCGGATCATTTTTTTACACACTCCGTCCACCACATCGGAGAAATCAAAATCTCCGTGCTCCTCAGCAATCCTTGCATGCATCACCACCTGAAGCAGCACATCCCCAAGCTCCTCCTCCAGATTCAGCATGTCCTTTTTCTCAATGGCTTCCACCACTTCACCGCTCTCTTCCACAAGACATGGGATCAGGGATTCGTGGGTCTGTTTTTTATCCCAGGGACACCCATTTTCTCCCCGGAGTTCCTCCACCACCTGGATGAAATCTTCTATTGAATACCGTTCTTTTTCCTGCATACTGCTTCACCCTCCGTTTTCTTATTATAGTATCACATTTTCTGCAAATGAAAAGTTATTTATGCTATAATAGGAAAACAAAGAAAGGAAGAACTATGATTAAATTAGGAGAAAACCAAGAACTTTATATTGTAAAATTTGCCGATTTCGGCGCATATCTAAATGACCAGAAAGGAGTGACTGAACAGAGCATCCTTCTCCCCAAAAAGCAAGTGCCGGAAGACGCCGCTGTAGGAGACTGCCTGTCTGTGTTCGTCTACAAGGACTCCAAGGACCGTCCAATTGCCACCACATCCCATCCGTTGATCACCATAGGGCATCTGGCGGTGCTCACCGTAAAAGAGGTCACTGACATCGGTGCCTTTTTAGACTGGGGTCTTGAGAAGGACTTATTCCTCCCCTTTAAGGAACAGACCTCCAAAGTAAGACCGGACCATTCCTATCTGGTACGGCTTTATATTGATAAAAGCAAACGGCTGTGTGCATCCATGAAGATTTACCAGGCCCTGAGCAGTGAACATGACTATGAAAAGGATGACTGGGTCTCCGGAACTGTGTACAGCATCAATCCTGAGATCGGTACCTTCGTCGCTGTAGATGACCAGTATTTCGGGCTGATCCCACTCAATGAACTGCACACGAAGCTCTCTGTAGGAGATACCGTCAACGTCCGTGTCATCCGGGTGCGGGAGGATGGTAAGCTGGACCTTTCCCCAAGGAACAAGGCTTATCTGCAGATGGATACAGACAGCCAGCTGGTCATGGAGACAATCAAAAGCTATGACGGCATCCTGCCGTTTACGGATAAAGCGTCTCCGGATGTCATCGACAGGGAATTGGGGCTCAGCAAGAACGCATTCAAACGCGCTGTAGGCCGTCTGTTAAAGCAGGATAAGATAGAGATCAAGAACGGAACAATCCGCACAAAATAAGCTGACAAGGAGCCATCGATCTATGAAGTATTTTAAGTCACCTGGCTGTTTCTGCCTGATGTATCTGTTTGTTTACTTTTTTATCTCCCCACTGCTGCAGTTTGCCCTTCAGGACCGCTACCTGTTCATGATCGTCTTTTACCTGCTGGTTCTTTTGCTGGCGGCAGGCTATCTGAAACTGTGCAGAGAGGATATTAAAACACGCCTCCGCTTAAAACCTCTGAAGCCCAGCGCCGCGCTGCTGACGGTCCTGCTGGGATTTACGATCCTTCCGGCCATCAGCCTGATCAACAACCTAAGCCAGCTGTTTTTCCGCGACTTTGTCTCATCCGGTATCACCACGTCCGCACAGCATCCATGGCTTTCCATCCTAGCACTGTCAATCCTCCCGGGAGTCGTGGAGGAAGTCCTGTTCAGAGGCGTTATCTATTCCGGTTTGAGAAAGGCCCGCCCTATTAAGGGAATTTTTCTGACGGCACTGTTTTTCGGCATTGCACACATGAACTTTAATCAGTTCAGCTATGCCTTTGCTCTGGGACTTGTGCTGGGGCTGCTTCTTGAGGCATCCGACAGCATTTATTCCTGTATGCTCCTTCACGCTACATTTAACGGCTTCAGCGTCATTATGAGCATCATCTATGGGCTGACCGGGCACTCGGCTTTACTTGACCAGACTCTGACTACGGCCCAGAGGATCCAGAGCATTGTGATCCTGATTCCTGTGAGCATCGGCTTTCTGGTGCTCAGCGCCCTGATCTTAATCGCCATCGGACGCATTTCCAAGCGTTCCGGATATTTGAGAACATGGCTGGACAAAGATACCAGGAGAAGCTGGCCAAATGAAAAAGCCGCCAGTATATCCTACTATGCGGCTTTGATCATCAGTTTCGGCTATGCGGTTTTATTGGAGATCGCATCTCATGCGTCCTCTTACTTGTGACGGGCCTGATGTTCATTCCATGTCTCCAGAGTCTTAATACAGTGATAAAACATATGGTTATAAGGAGTTGGGATTCCCAGCTCCTTTCCCATTTTTATGACAGATCCCGCAAACATCTCTACCTCGGTTTTTCTTCCCGCCTCAATATCCTGCAGCGTGGAAGGTTTCCCGTAAAACGGAGCCCCTTCAAAGTAAGTTCTGTGTTCTATAAGGTCCTCCTCTGTCAGATTGATCCCCTTTTTGGAAGCGATAGCGATAACTTCCCTGGCAGCCTGTTCCCTCAATTCATTGGCATCCTCGCTGAACGTCCAGATGCCATAGGGCACGCGCAAGATGGCAGCGCTTTGGTTCTCACTGACATTGGTCATAAATTTATGCCACATGTTCTTGAGCATATCCTTCGGAATCTCATATGATATCCCAGATTTTTCAAATAAATCCCTGACAGCCATCACCGTTTCTGACAATGTATCGTTATTTGCGTTTCCAAACGAGATTTTGCCCGAACCTTCCGGAAACGTAATTTCATTTCCCTGATGAAGAGCTGGGATGCGGATCACGGAGTAAAGCACTTCGTTGTCTGGATAAGCCGCTTTGATCCGCTCTTCACTTTCCACTCCATTTAGAAGGGACATGATCACAGTATCTCTGCCTACTATGTTATGGATATCTTCAATCGCTTGATCTAGGGCTGTAAACTTTACGCTCAGGATGACAAAATCCACAGGCTCCATCGTCCATGATGGGTCCGCAGTCTGAAACTTCCACTGCTTTCCGTTGATGACGATGCCGTCTCTTTCCAGGCGCTCCCTGCGTTCTCCCCCTGCAATGACTTTAAAATGTTTTTTTCCCAGTGCTTCACAAAGTTTTGGCGCTGCGAAACCTCCGATGGCCCCAAGGCCGATGAGCGCTGCATTCTTTATTTCTCTCATAACAGATTCCCTTCCTTATCTACCAGATAATAATTCAGATCGCAGTGGCCGCTTTCCGTGTTGGCCCCGTCTATGGAAGCCTGGTCCGTAAACTGCCACATATGATACTGGTACGAAATATCTGGCTGTTCTTTTTTTGTATAGTGGGCCACCCACAGCTTATAGTCCTTGATTCCTTCATAGTCAAAATACTGATTCAGAAAATAGGCGTTGGAGTAGACCATAGGCTCATAGCCGGCTTTTTTGATCTCTTCGCAGAAGGCCCTTGTCAGGGCTGTCACATTTTTCTTTCCCGTTTTCATGATACTTTCTTCCTCTACGTCATAGACTACGGGAAGCTTCAGGTCCGAGGGGTCAATATCATACTTTTTTAACAGCGAAAGACAATGCTTTGCTTCCTGTTTTGCGGACTTCACGTCTTTTGCATAGGAGTAGTAATAAACTCCACAGTGGATGGAGGATAGTCTGGCATTGCGGTAGTTGGTACCGAACATAGGATCCTCTGTTTTCTTCTTCTTTTCTGCAAGTCCAGAACCAATCTTTAACACAGCGTGGTTGATCTGCTGGTCCTTGACCTTCTTCCAGTTGACTTTTTTGTTATACTTTGACACATCAATCACCTTGATGTGGCCGTTTTCCACCTTCGTCTTAATCGGAAAACCGATGGTCTGGATAATCCAGATAAAAATAAAAGTGACAATAAAAAGAAACGTGCAGATGACTGCAAGTTCCTTTTTATTTTTCTTAGAAAATTTGAACATATAAGTCCTCGTTAATCTTTGCTCTCAATTGCGTGCACAAATGTACGGTTATCGTCTTGTTCATAGCTGCATGTGACAAATGTATAAAGTTTTTTTGTCTTCATGACCATCTTTTTTGGTATTTTGGACTGGATATCACTCTGTGTCAGGATCTGCTCCAGATACTCCTTCATATCTTTTCTGTCTCCGAAGGTGATCGGGATCTTTTTGTCTGCTTTTCTGGCATAGGATGAAATGACTTTGAGGTCCTTTTTCCCTTTCGGAGTATAGAGTGTAATGGTATCCTGCTTGTTGATGAAGCTCTGCTCCCGGAATTCCATAAGATCCGCGAACATCGACCCGTTTCTCATGTGGTGGCCGTAAATGATATTATGTTCTGAGTTAAAATCCTTATCCCCATTGCAGTCCATAAAAACAGCCCCCGAACTGTTTTTTGTGCCCTCAAACGTTGTATGCAGATAATAGTCATTGTCTTTGCCGAGGACAACCGGATAATCAATCTTGGTCTCCTTTGCATAGACCCAGCCAATCGTATCCGGATTTATCTTTAACAGCTTATTAAAATCAATGACTCTTTCTTTTCCTTTTGTCTTGACTGCTTCCTGCGCTATCTTATCATATTCGTCGTCTGCTTTTTTATATTCCAGAAAATATCCTATAAGTTTCCAGCCGCTGAATAAAAATACTACAATACACACAGCCAAAAGTATGTTGGACAATGTTTTCTTCATGTAGCGTCCCTCCCCAAAACCTTATTTGGTTTCAGTATAACATAAAAAGAACCAGCCTTCCTTAGGGAAAGCCGATTCTTTTCTTAAAATTTATTTAACCGGACGCGCGATCATCTTGATGCACCTGGTATATTTATAATTTGCCTCGATGACACCCACTCTGCTGTTGGCCGCATGGATGATCCTTCCGTTGCCTATGTACAGCGCCACGTGGGAAATGTTACGGTATCGTCCATTTCTTGTGTAAGAGTAAAAGATCACATCTCCCGGGAGAAGCTTGCTGGCCTTTAGCCTCTTATAAGAGATCACTTTTTTGTGCCGCTTCATGTACTTGGCTTCACTGGCTGCAACCGGTGCGTAGGAACGGCTTCCGAAATGTACGCCGTATGGTTTATAACACCGCCAGATCAAAGAACTGCAGTCATAGTAACCCCTTCTCATTCTTCTTGCCTGGCTGTAACGGCATCCCTTTGCTTTCTTTGCCTTTGCGATGGCTTTTACCGCCTGATAAGAGGTGACCGCAGCCTTATAAGTTTTCTGTTTACCGTCTGCTGTGACGTAAAACTTGGTCGTCCCCTGTTTTTTTGGATATATGACCAGCTGTCCGTTCTGGATATAGGCATTTGCCCTGCTTCTGTTCACCGTTACGGACACCTTGCTGTCTGCACTCAGTCCCTTGATCGGTATTCTGGAAGTCCTTTTTTTAGCCACTGTGCCGCTGCTCTGGGCTAGATATGGGTTTGTGACCTGTACATCTGCGCTCACCACCTGGCTGCCCACTACAGCCTGCACATAAGTCCTTCCGGCTGCCTTTCCTTTTATATTTCCGCTGCTGTCCACAGCGGCCACACGTTCATCTCCGGATCTCCACACAACCTTAGGTGAAGAGGCATTTTTGACTTCTACTTTCGCCTGTGCAGAAACTGCCACAGTAACCTGGGAACGGTCCAATGTGCATTCCTTTTCCCACACAGCTGTCAGCTTGAGATCTCTCTCCGGCATTTCATCGGTATCAAAATTCCAGAACTTCATCTGGCCTGCAGTATCCTGAACTCTCCATCCCCGAAATACGTATCCGTCTCTTTTTGGCGTTTCAGGCTCTTGAATGCGTTTCCCGGCCTCTGCCTGGAGCACTGACTTGGAAACAGAGCCTCCCGCTGCATCAAATCTGACCTGGTATGATTGCTCCTGTACTTTATCTTCCTGGACGTTCTCGGTGCTGGCAGACATAGACGGTGCCGCAGAGACCGGCATGGATACCGCCGTCACAGCCAATGCCATGGTCCAGACCGTTATATATTTTTTTAAGTTCCTCAACTCTCTCTTCCTCCGGTAACTTTTATTTCGTAAGGATTTTGTAATAAAACTGTTAAATCTTCTTCATAATATCACGAATATTGTCATGAAACAAGATTATAAGGAAAGGAATACCAAAAAATACAATATTCCTTGTTCTTTCGTTTATGTTCTGTCTGCTGCTTTAAGCTGCAAGCTTTGTTACAGGTATATTTTAAGTAGTGTATCTGGTAAAATAACAGCGTAGGACGCTTTTCCAGAACCGAGCAAAGCTCACAGAGAAAAAGTAAAGGAGTGATGAAATGAGACACACATTTTTTGAACATCATTTAGAACGCACCAGGCCGGAGGATATGATCAAGATTACCTCCTATCTCAAAGAAGACCTGCTGGCATGCGGGATCAAGAACGGCATTGCCATTATCCATTCCCCGCACACAACAGCCGGTATCACCATCAATGAAAACGCGGACCCCGATGTAGTCCACGATATGCTCTACGGTTTTGGCAAAATCTATCCTGAGCAAGACAGCCATTACCGGCATATGGAGGGGAACTCCCACGCCCATCTAAAATGCTCCACCGTTGGTGCGTCACAGACCGTCATCATCTCACAGGGTAAGCCTGTGCTCGGCATATGGCAGGATCTTTATTTCTGTGAATTTGATGGTCCCAGAAACCGGAGCTTTTATATTAAGATCGTGGAGTGCTGAGAAGAGTGAAAGGGGGACTTATGATAGATTATGAGCTGAGACAATGGCGATATGAAGATGCTGAGGATATTGCCCACTATGCAAATAATAAAAAGATTGCCGCCAATCTGCGGGATGCTTTTCCGTATCCGTACACCCGGAAGGATGCAACAGATTATGTAGAGTCCTGTATTCAAAACAAAGACTCTGGACAGCTGTGCCGTGCTATCTGTGCAGACGGCCATGCTGTGGGCAGCATCGGCATCTTCCTAGGCAGCGATGTATACAGATACAGTGCCGAGCTGGGGTACTGGCTGGCAGAAGACTACTGGGGACAGGGAATCATGAGCAGTGCGGTAAGCAGGATCTGCCGTGAAGCATTTGAGACATTTTCGATTGTGCGCATCTATGCAGAGCCCTTCGCCCGCAATACAGGCTCTAGAAAGGTGCTGGAACACTGCGGCTTCCAGCTGGAAGGAATCAAAAAAGACAGCATCTATAAAAACGGTGAACTCACGGATTCCTGTGTTTATGCATTGCTGAACAAAAAGACTTCTCCTGTATGAGCGCAAAATGCGTAACGCCCGTAGGTCTTTTTTATTCCATAGGGAGAATTTTCCTATGGAATAAAAAATCAGTGCCGGAATTCCTTCCGGCACTAACCTGCTTACAATATGTGCTCTGTAACCGGCAGAGCATTTTAAAAAGAGAGGATTAAGTATATATGAAAAACTATGTCTTAAGTATACCAACTTTTCCTCTTAAAACAATATATAGAAAATAAACAATTCTAAATATATTATAAACTATTGGCTGTCAACGCCTCTTTTTTTATAGATAATGTTAAACACTACAATGCCGATCAGAATCCATACGAGACAGACTGCGTAATACTTCAGATTGCTTCCGGAGAGGAATGCCGCTTTTTGGTAATATTCCCTGTTCATGATCTCAACAAACGCGTTTGTCGGAAGACAGAACGCAATCTTTTCCAGAACGTTATTCATCCCCGCAAACATCGGTGGCAGCATCAATAAGAGCATCAACGGCGTGGAGATCGTCCCGGTGGACATCTGATTTTCTGACATGATGCCGACAGAAGCTCCCAGAAACAGGATCCCTATGGATGCCAGAGTGGAAATGAGCAGGTATCCCGCAAAATACTTCATGCCGATCCCTACGATCAGGAAATTTGCAACAGAGACCACTTCCATCAGAAGGAGCACTACAAACATCTTGCTTGCCAGAAACTCCATGGCTCTCACATCAGACATGATCAATGTCCGGAGAGTATTCTTCTCTTTCTCTTCCGCTACCATCATACTGAGCAGAGAGATCGGCGCACAAACCAGATTCAGCACTTCACAGAGAGCCAGAGGGTAGATCTGTCCCGCCTGGTCTCCGATGGGCAGAACCTTTGTGTAAAGCACACAAAACAAAATCGGAAGGAGAAGGATAAAGAAGGCATTTTTATTGCCTGAGAGCATACGGAAATCCTTTTTCATCAGTGCCTTTATAATTCGTCCTCTTAATTTCATGCTAATTCCCTCCCTGTCAGATCTAAGAAAATAGTTTTTAAGTCGGGTTCCACTGAATGGATGGTCACAATCTCTTTGTCTGTACGGGAAAGTTCACTGGCTATGGATTCTTTGTCTTTCGGTAACTCTTTTACCGTGCCGTCTCCGTAGAGGACCCGCACCTTGTCTTTTGCATACTTGATCTTTAATTCCTCAGGAACACCGACCTCTTTGATGCTCCCCTCATTGAGGAATGCCACTCTGCTGCAGAGTTCATCCGCTTCTTCCATGTCATGTGTGGTGAGGAACACTGTCGTTCCGTTTTTGTTCAGGTCTTTGATGATATTATGTACATCTTCACTTGTAGACGGGTCCAGATTGGCCGTTGGTTCGTCCAGAAACAGAAGTTTAGGTTTGTGCAGGATAGCCCTGGCAAACAGCAGCCGCTGTTTCATTCCGCGGGAAAGCTTTTCGGCCTTTTTCTTTTCGTCACCGGCAAGATGGAGCTGTTCCAACACCTCTAGAATCCTCGTTTTCGGAAGCCTGTAGATCTCCGCAAAGATCTTTAAGTTTTCCTCCACAGACATCTTCTCATAGAAACCGCTGTTGTCAGATAAAATTCCAATATTCTGGTACAGTGCGCTGACATTCTTCATGGGCTCCATTCCCATGACAGAAATCTGTCCTGTATACTGGGTCAGCTGTGCACTCAATAACTTGATGGTCGTTGTTTTTCCAGCACCGCTGGGTCCTAGAAATCCAAAGATTTCTCCCGCGGATACCTTTATATTGACATCGCTCAACGCCTTTTTGTCCTGAAATGCAATGCCCACGTGTTCCATTGTAATGCAGTCTTGATTCATGTAAATACCTCCTCGTTATATTTGCATTCTATTGTATTTTAGGGGTGGATACAATCATTATTTGATAAATGGATACATATGGATCATGAAAAGAGCTGCTAAAAGCCATAATATTTTCTCAGTCCTTCTATTCTTCCTTTGCTTAACGGGATCTTTTTATCTTCCCGCTGAGCTCGTCCATTGTCATAGGGCACTGGAACCTGCTCTGTCTCACATAGAGGTAATTTTTCCTCTGCATACTCTCGATATAATCGGTCTCCTTCCAGTTTGAATTTCATGCTCCTATCCTTTTTACTACTTGGATTTTTCACTGTTTCTCTGGGAAATATCATATAGATCTGTACGTCGGTTTTTTAAGGAAGGCACCTGCTTTTTGACCTGTGCCGCTTTCTCTGTATCGATTGTCAGCACGATAAGCTCCTCACCGGAGCCGGCCTTTGCGATCTTTTTACCAGAAGGATCAAATGCAAGGCTTCTTCCCATATAGTGTTCTTCGCTGTAGTGACAGCAACCGATGGCAAACACGCCGTTCTCAATAGCTCTCGCCCTGAGCAAAGTCTCCCACTGCATAAACTTATCTGGTCCGTCCACCCATGCTGATGGGTAGACTAACATATCGGCACCCTTTAATGTCTGGATCCTGGACGGCTCTGGGAATCTCAGATCATAACAAATCCCCAGACCAATCTTTCCGAACGGAGTATCCACCGGCTCAGGCAAGGCATCTCCCGGCATTGTATCTTCCGACTCCCTCCAGGAGAATGCATCAAACAGATGGGCCTTCCTGTAAACTGAACGCACAGTTCCATTATCATCTATGAGAACAGCAGTGTTAAAGCACTTCCCGCCGCCTTCCCGCTCCGGTTTCTCATTCATTCCAAACAGAATCCATTGCGCATATTTTACAGACAGCTTTTTCATCTCTCTGACAAACGGTCCGTCAAGAGACTGCGCTCTCTTGTAATACTCTGCCCTGTCCATAGGGTAATATGTCATAAAGTACTCTGGAAAGATCGTAAACTTCACATTTTTTTCATATCCTTCCCGGCAGAACTGTTCTGCTTTCTGAAGGTTATCCTCCGGCTCTGCAGAGGATCTGCACTGGACCATTGCAACAACGGGATTCATGTCCTTCCTCCTAATCGATATTCAGATTCTTTTTGTATAGCCTGTAGTTTACCCAATTATTAATCAAGTACTGTACCACTGCAAAAAACGGTACTCCCAGGAACATCCCTAAAGGTCCGAAGTAAGCACCTCCCACTGTAATGGAAAACAGGATCAGGATTGGGCGGACACCAGTAGAATTGCCCAGGATCTTCGGTCCCAGTACCAGTCCGTCAAACTGCTGCAAAACCAGGATCATCGCAAGGAAGATCAGTGCTTTATACGGACTCACGATAAACAGGATAAATGCGCCCGGAACAGCTCCGATAAACGGTCCGAAATATGGGATCATGTTCGTCACTCCAACGATGACACTGATCAGCACAGTGTAGGGAAGATGAAGGATGCTCATAAGAAAGAAGCAGAGACATCCGATGATCAGGGAGTCTAGTGACTTTCCGATGATATATCCGGAAAAGATGTTGTGACACTCTTTCAGTCCGTGGATAACCGGCACAGCTGCATCATACGGAAAAACAGCGAAAATGATTCTGCGGCAGGAGCTTTTTAAAATCTGCTTATCTGCTGTCATATAGATGGAGACCACAAAAGCGATAAACAAATTAAATAACCACTTCACAAATGATATTGAAAAATTATAGAGCATTGGAATCGCATCCGTCAGCATCTGGTTGGACAGCTGCACAAGCTTCGGCAGGCTTTTGGTCTCAAGTGTGTCCATCAATTCAGGAGGCATCAGTCCGGAACCGCTCTCCTTGTAGTGATCCAGCATCCCCATGATCTTATCAGAGATCACCGGGATCTGATTGGACAACTCTTTGATACTGTCATAGAGCTGAGGAACAATGAAGATCAGACAGATGGTGAGTGCCCCTACTAATATAATGTAGGTAGTAAGAATCGCCGCTGCCCGATTAATCTTCTTTCTCTTTTCACCGAATAATGTTACAAATACTTTCTCATTAAAGAAACCCACAACCGGATTCATAACGTATGCAATCAGAAAGCCAATAAAAAACGGAAAGATCGTATCCCACAGATCTGTCAGGATACCGATGGTCGATGCCCAATTATTCACCAGACGGAAAATAATACATCCGATCAAGATCACGACGATCGAATAAATCGATATGGTAAAGTACTTTTTATTGGATTCAAATTTATTATTTTTCAAATTTTACACTCCTTCTTCTATCCCAGGGCACAATCAAATTTTGGGTTTATTCTAGCACAAAGATGCGGAAAAGTATAGGGTCCAGGGGCTTTTGCTCTTCTTCTTTTCCTCTTAATCAGATTAAAATATCGGCTTCTTTTAACGGCCGACAAAAAAATACAAAAAAATTTTCATTTTTCACTTGCAATTATCAAAAACATCATATATAATAATCCTTGCGTTGAAAAAGCAGCGCACAAAGAAATAAGCGTGATTAGCTCAGTTGGTAGAGCACCTGACTCTTAATCAGGGTGTCGAGGGTTCGAGCCCCTCATCGCGTATTAAAACACTATTTTTGGCTTGTTTGGGGCTGGGGATGGTGTTTTTTGTTTATATTTTTATTTGATAAAACCGTTTCCGCAACACGCAAAAGAAAAGGAGCCACATATGAACATTGATCTCACTTCCAGTCAATATGCCCAAAAGGCCATGGATTTATTTAAAGAAGGCTACAACTGTTCCCAGTCTGTATTTCTGGCCTTCCAGGACCTCTATGATATGGACAGGAAGACCGCACTGAGATTGAGTTCTTCTTTCGGCGGAGGTATGGGAAGACTCCGGGAGGTCTGCGGATCCGTCAGCGGTATGTTTCTTGCTGCCGGTATCCTGTACGGATACGATTCCCCCACTGACCGCCAAGCCAAGACAGAGCATTACAGGCGCATCCAGGAACTTGCCCGCTCATTTGAAGATGTAAACGGCTCCATCGTCTGCCGCAAACTGCTGGGCCTGGAGCAGAAAAAGGAAACCTACGTCCCTGAGGAACGCACAAAAGATTATTATAAGAAGCGTCCCTGTGTCCAGATCGTCGGCTGTGCCGCTTATATTATGGAGGACTATATAAAAAGCCACCCCTTCCTTCCATAAGAAACACAAGACTTTCTTAATGTTTGTTTATAGGATGTTTAGAATTGTTTAGTTTCTATACATTGTATTCGGATATAAAACTGATATACTTAAGACATAGTTTTTCATATATATTTTAATCCTCTCTTTTCATTAGAGACCCCGCAGGCATGCGGGGTCTTTTGTTTGTAACAAATGAATTTTCTATTTTCTATCGCCACATAGTTACCCCATATTATAGGTTTTCTGGGCAGAAAATGCTGTCAAAAGAACTTTTCGCTCCTCCAACAGCATTTTGTCTATTCTATATCATTATTCTTATAATCCAGTTTTCTCAGCGATGAATTTTCTTGCCTTCATGGCATATTCAAGCGGATTTGCCTTGGCCGGATCCTGTTCTGCCTCTACCAGCATATATCCTTCATATCCTGAATCTTCAAGCACCTTAAAGATCGGATCAAAATCAATACATCCGTCACCCGGTACCGTAAACGCCCCCATACGCACACCATCTAAGAAGCTTAAGTTTTCTGCTTTCACTTTTTCTACGATTTCCGGACGGATATCCTTAAGATGGACATGTTTGATGCGGTCCACATATTTTTTCACCATTTCAAGAGGATCTGCCCCGCAGTATGTAAAATGCCCTGTATCAAATAACAGATTCACATATTCAGGATCTGTGTTTGCCATCATTCTTTCCACTTCATCCGGGTCCTGTACCACAGTTCCCATATGATGGTGGAAGGTTAAGCTGATGCCGTATTCTTCTTTTGCGATTTTTCCTAACTTATTCATTCCCGTACAGAAGGTTTCCCACTCTTCGTCATTCATCACATACTTATGTCCAAAGATCGGAGTATCCAGCATACCCTGTACACTGTGGCTCTGTTCAGAAGCACCAATGATCTTTGCTCCCACAGCCTTTAAGAAACTCAGTTGAGCGCGGAACTCTTTTTCCACCTCTTCAAACGGCTTTGTGATCAAAAATGATGAGAACCACTGATTGCAGATCTCCATTCCCCGGAGTTTCAGGGCCTTTTTTAGAACCTCTGGGTCCTTTGGATATTTATTTCCTACTTCGGAACCAGTGTACCCTGCCAATGCCATTTCACTGACACACTGCTCAAAGGTGTTTTCTTTTCCAAGATCCGGAAGATCATCGTTGGTCCAAGCGATCGGGGCAATTCCTAATTTTACTTTTTCTTTGTTAAACATAGCACTTCTCCTTTATCCGTGTTCTTTTTTGATCTGAATAAAGGATACCACGGTAGAGGATCAAAAAAATCGGGAATATTTTTAGCTTTGTTGTACTAAAAATAGATATTCCCGATTTTGTGTCTTATTTTTAGGACCTCCTGCGGTACTCTGCCGGACTGATACCATTGAGCCGTTTAAATGCCTTTGAAAAATAGTGATAATCGTTAAATCCCGATTCCAAAGCCACGTCCTTGATCTTGTAGCTGGTATTTTTCAGCAGGTCCTTTGCATATTCCACCCGTAGTTCCAGAAGGAAACCAGAAAACCCTATCCCCATCTCCTGCTTAAACAGATAACTCAGGTAGGCAAAATTAAGGCCTACTGCATCTGCCACCTCCTGGAGCCCTATCTGCTCCTTAAAATGCTCCCTGATATACTGGACAGCCTGTCTGATCTGCGTTCCAGCGCTTTCCGGCACCTCTTTACCCACTCCCAGGAAGATCTTTTTTCTGTAGTCCTCAAATATCTGTTTAAGCTGCTCCACATGGGTCAGCTTAAACAGCTCTTCCTGGCTGTGTTCCGTTCCTACCGCCGTGTCCAGCCTGCGGATCCACCGGAAGATGATCTTGGGATCTGTCCTCAGCTCCCGGCACATGTCTATGACCTGTCCGAATTCCGCCTTCATCTCCTTTTCCCTGCGTCCCGCGGCATATTCCCTCGCATGGCTTAGAAGCTCCTGGGCACAATCTGGCATCTTTGTGCCGATAGCCTTCTGGCTGTCAAAATACAGAATATCACTGTCCTCATAAAAGCTCAGCTTGATCGTCTCCCTTGCCTGCTGGTACGCCTGGCGGATCCCGCCCTCACCGATGCAGATGTTGCTGACCCCGATGTCATAGTCATAGGGTTCTTCCTTACAGCACTGGAAACAGGCAGAGGCCACACTAGTGAGCTTCTGCTTCATCACACTGCTCCTGCTTAGATCCGAAAGATCCAAAAAACAACAGAAGATTCCTCCGCCCAGAGAGATCGTCTCTGCCTTGCAGCTCTCTTCCCCCAGGAGCATTTCCAGCTGTTTGGAAAGCCGCTCGATAAATCCCGCCGCATACTGCTCTGTCTCCGCCGGAGACTGGCCGTCCTTAATACCCATCCACCCTGGTATGAACATATTTACAACAGCGCTGTTCATGTATTTTCCTTTAATGCCGGCTTCCTTCCGCCTTTCCTCCCTCTCCTTAAGACTCATGTCCCCAGCCAGGATCTCGTTAAAAAACCGGATTTTTAAGGACTGGCTTCCGGCTCTGATGAGCTTCTTTGTCCGCTCCTCATCCGTGTTCTGCTTTTTCATGCTGTCCATATGGTGCTCCGCATTTTTCAGTACCTCAAAAAGAGAATCCTCATCTAAAGAATTTTTTAGCACATATTCATTGGCTCCCAGCCGCATGGCCTCTTTCACATAATTAAAATCATCATGGCAGCTCAGAACGATAATATATGTAGACAGGCCCATCTCCCGCACCTTCCGTATCAGATCGATTCCATCCATCAGAGGCATGGAGATATCGGTTACGATAACATCCGGCGGCTGCTCCTTGATCATACCCAGGGCCTCCTCGCCGTCCCGGAGATCCGCGGTGATCTCATAGCCTGCTTTCTCCCAGGCATCCAGCTGTTTTAAATAGCTCCGCACTAAAAAATCGTCATCTACAATGATCGTTCGGTACATGGCGTTTCTCCTTTCACACTGCATACAGATTCTGCTCTTTGTAAGCCGGAAGGTAAAGATATGCCGAAGTTCCGTCAGAATTGCTGTCATATCCAAGGCCGGCATTATTTCCGTAATACAGCTCCAGTCTCTCGCGGACATTGGCTACCCCGATCCCGCTGAGCCCATTTGTTTTTTTCGTCTTCTTTGTCAGTAAATCGTAAATCTGTTCCTGGGTCATACCCCGTCCGTTATCTTTGACACTGATACAGAGATATTCCTCCTCAATCATAGCTTTAATCTCAATCCGGCTGTTATCTTTTTTCATATCAAGCCCGTGAAGGATGGAGTTCTCCACCAGCGGCTGCAGGATCAGACGGGGTACAAAACAGCTTCCTGCCTTCTCGTCAATCTCATACTCCACATCAAAATGCCCGTCATACCGAATCTTCTGCAGATGGATATAATTGTTCAGGATATGCAGCTCATCAGAAACCGTAACAAAGGTCCCTTTTTTGTTGACGCTGGCCTGCAGAAGCTCCACAAAATCTCCGATCAGATTCCCAAGCTCCTTTTCGCCCTTCAGCAGAGCTGCAAACTTTATGGAGTTTAATGTATTGTACATAAAGTGCGGGGTAATCTGGTACTGGAGCGCTTCCAGTTCCGCATCCTTTTTAAGCCCCTCTTCTCTGATCAGGCGCTCAATGAGCTTTTCAATCTGGTTCAGCATGTTATTGAAGTCGTTGGAGAGTCTGCCGATCTCATCGTTTGTGTGCACTTCCACCCGCTTATCCAGCTCTCCCCCGCTGACCTCATCCATGGCCTCCGTCAGGTTCCTTAACGGTTCATACATGGCTCTGGTAGCAAAATAAGTAGGAATCATGGAGATCCCAAGAAACAGGAATAAAAATGCCAATAGAAAATACTTAAGCTGATTCAGGTCGCTTAACACCACGCTTTTTTCCACAGTGATAAAGAAACTGCATCCGGTGAACACCGTCTTATAACTGATCCCTATGACTGCAGGATATCTCTTGTTGACAATACCGTTTTGCTGGACATTCGGGAAATCGCTGTTTTTATATAATTTCCCCATGGACTCCGCATTCTTTGTGGAGACAATGGCATTTTCCCTGTTCAGCAGTACTGCCTCGGAGGATTTGCCGTCGTTTAGGATATCAAGGTATTTATAATAGATGGCCCGCTCCTCGATATTGCACATAACATAGCCGATGGTCCTTCCTTCATCTGACGTGAGCGGTTCAATAAAAGACAATACTTTTTTCTGGTTTCTTACCGGATCCGTTATGATCACCGGATGATCCTTTTGGGCAACCTCCTCCACACTCTTAAGGATGGACCGCTTTACCTTTTTATCGTAAATAGGATAGTCTTCTGATGTTACAATGGTCTTCTGCCCCGGCATCACCAGATACACGGAACCGATATCACTGTTCCGTTTTTTAAACCTGCCCAGGATGGATGACATCTTTTCCAGTCTCCCCACCTTCTTTGTTCGGGAATAACTCTCTGCCTGGCTCACAAGTTCATCGTCATCAGAGGTCTGGAGCGTGATGTAATAGATCTCCTTCATGGCATCATCAAATGCATTTCCTACCTGTTCTATACGACCGTATAGGTTCTGTCCATAATTGTCTTCGATCATCTGGGTAGACTTCAGGTAGAACACCAGAGTGATCGCTGATGCGGTCAAAAGCGTGATGCTGATAATCGCTAAGAATACTTTACTCCGCATACTGTGTATCATGCCCTGCCTCCTCTCCCTGCCCAGATATCCTCCGCTAGCCTGAGCCGACATGCCAATGTCAGTTCAGGCTAACGGTAAAGCTTGAAAAATATCTATTTTCCATACTTTACATAAACAATTTTTTCTATATTTAAATTATACCTTATCGTGCAAAGCACGTCCACCCGAAGGGTATAAAATACGGTGTGCCCTGTGGGAATGAGTTATTTACCACTATTTCCGTCGCGCTTTTGAAATGCGCTCCTCCAATAGTGGTAAATAACTTTTGAAAAGTGTCACCCTTCTTTTGACAGAAGCCTTTCTCCAGCAGATATTACGTCCATTTTCTACATGATTGGAGTGAGGCATTCTAAGAGCCGAACGGAAATCATGTGGAACATGTCATACCTTATCGTGCAAAGCACGCCAAGCCCGAAGGGCATAAAAAACCGTGTGCCCTCCTGGGTATGAGTTTTTCTCCATTGTCTCCAGTCGGCTCTGGAAAGGCCTCCTTCCGACAATGAAGAAAAACTATCGTAGGATGGCACCTTCTGTTTAACTGTCATCCTTATCCAGCAGACACTACGTCCATGTTCTACATGATTGGAGTGAGACATTCTAAGAGCCGAACGGAAATCATGTGGAACATGTCCTTTGCACAAAAAAAGTGTCAACTAGTACTGGATCTTTGCAGTACAGCCCTTTTTCCACGCTTCTGTTGTGGCAAAACCGATCTGTGTGGATTTTGTGCCGTCATATACGGTCACATCCGGCTTTGTGCCGCTCTGGACACAGTTAATGAATTCCTTCATTTCCAACAGGTATGCCTCTGCAAACCGTTCTGCAAAACCGCTGACACATTCTGTCACAGCTCCGTTCTCATCGTAGATCATACACAGGTTCTTTTCCGGTATAGGACTGATTCTCAGGCTTCCCTCTGTTCCGATGATCTCTGTCTCCACATGATATCCATGGGCCGCTGTACGCCCAACATGTACAAATCCCAGTGCACCGTTCTCACATTTGTACATGGCTGCCCCCGTCTCGTCATCCCCTGCCTCCCTGAATTCGGGATGTTTAAACGTGACCCCTGCAGCGTAGACTTCCACCGGATCGGATTCCAAAAACCAGCGCATTAAATCGATATCATGGATTGCCATGTCGATAAAAATACCGCCGCTGGTGGCTGCAAATTTTACTGCTCCCTCCACCAGAGCTTCCGGGTCGATCCCTGCCGCTTTTACCATATACGGCTTACCAATGGCTCCCTCCTGGATTTTCTTTTTCGCATAAGCGTAGGATGGGTCATAACGGCGCATAAATCCAAGAAAAAATGTAAGCTCTGGGTGGCGTTCCACCGCGGCCTCCGCTGTTTTACATTCATTGACCGTAACCCCGAGAGGTTTGTCGCAAAAAACATGTTTTCCAGCGTCCAATGCTGCTTCGATCTGCCAGCAGTGTTCTCCGCTCGTGGTCACCACCGCCACGGCATCAATGTCTGCTTTATCTAACATCTCATAAAAATCTGTATAAACATCGGTTACCCCGAAATGTTCTGTGGCATATTCCAATTCCTCTGGCGCGATCGAACAGGCCGCTGTAAGTTCCGCGTTTGGAATCTTGAATGCGATATTCTCTGCATGTAATTTCCCTAATCTTCCTAAACCAGCAATACCTACTCTTACTTTGTTCATGGTAAGTTCTCCTTTTCTGATCAATCTTGTTAGTCCTGTACGGCAGATAAACTTATCCCTGCCTTCAGTGCTATTTTACCTTTTAGAACTGGGGAGTGTATCTATGGATTTTTTTAGATTTGATTCTTATTTTTTATAAGCCGGGCAGCTTATCCTGTGCACGCTGAAAAAAGAGATCCTCCGTTGCCTGAGGATCCCTTTCTCAATGTACTTTTTTTAGTTTTTGGGTTTTATTTTTAGATCTGCCTTGATAATCTTCTGCACTGGCTGTTTGATTCCCTTTTTTTCATTCACAATATACCGGATAGTCTCATAACCGATCTCATAACCTGGTTGGTAGGCCAGGGCAGCGATCCTTCCCTTTTTGACGGCATCCAATGCGTCCTCCTGTGCATCTACGGTGGCAATCAGTACCGGCTGATCCTCCAGATACTCCATAATACCCAGAGCTGTAACAGCACTGGTGGCAAAAATCCCGTTTAAGTCCGGATGCTCCTTCATGAGTCTTGAGATCTCCTGCTCTGACATCCTCTGATTGCTGTACCCGCTTTCTGTAAAGGCTATTTGGATATGTGTGTTCCTTTCTATGTAGTCTTTAAATCCTTTGAGCCTGGCTGCGTGGGAACTCTGCTTCAGATTTCCTGAGATAATGCCCACTGACCCTTTTTCTTCCATCTGTCCTGCCAGATACTCTGCCAAATCCCTGCCTGCCTTTTCGTTGTCGATGCCAATGTACGGGACTCCCTTTTCCATGATTTTGGTGTCATAGGAAACCACCGTGATATGCTTCTTTTCTGCCTTCTTTAAATATTCTTTTGCATTATAAGAATCGATAGGCGACACTGCCAATGCGTCAATGTCTTTTTTCAGCAGGCTGTCGATCATCTGCTGCTGTGCTTTTTCATCCGTCTCCGTGTCAGGCGACATAATAATGACCGACACGCCAAGATCTGCGGCAGCCTTTTCCATGCCGGAACACACAGACATCCAGTATTCGCTGTCCCTGGACTTGGTTACGATACCGATGACGTATTTGGGGTTCTCTGTCTCTAGGGACTTCTCCTTGTGGCAGCCGAGCACGCTTCCAGCAAGCAACAAACATAAAAGGACCGCACAGGCAGCACCTGGTCTCCTCCGTTTTCCGAATCTCTTTTTCATTGATCTCCACCTCTCAGGAATTTTGGGCTTCAATTCTTTCCGCTAAGTCGTTTAAATAGACCCACCGTTCCATTTTTTCATTCAGCTGTTGTTCCAATTCCTCTTTTTGGGCTGTCAAGTCTGCAAGCTTTGTATACTGGCTGGAATTCTCCTCCATTAGCTGCTCCACCTCTGATATCTTTTCTTCCAGCTTTTCAATATCCTCATCAATCGTGTCATATTCTCTCTGCTCATGATAGGAGAATTTCAGTTTCGTATTCTTCGGTTTCCATGATTTTTTCTCTGTCTTCTCTTTTGTTTTCTTTGGCTCCTCAGGGCTTCTGGCTCTCAGATAATCAGAATATCCCCCCTCATACTGGGTCAGTCTGCCTCCATCCTCAAAGGCAAAGATCCTCTCCGCAATCCGGTCCAGAAAGTAGCGGTCGTGGGAAACAGCGATCACTATGCCTTGGAAGGAATCCAGATAATCCTCCAGAACTCTTAAGGTTGCAATATCCAGGTCATTGGTCGGCTCATCCAGGATCAGTACATTGGGCGCGTCCATCAATACTTTCAGCAGATAAAGCCTTCTTTTTTCACCCCCGGAAAGCTTGGATAGAGGTGTGTACTGCATAGATGGCGTAAACAAAAATCTCTCCAGCATCTGGGACGCACTGATCTTACCGCTGGAAGTTTCTATATAGTCCGCCACATTGCGGATATAATCGATCACCCGGATATCTCCATCCATGTCCTCATTTTCCTGTGCGAAATATCCGATCTTTACCGTATCACCGGTGACAACCTCTCCTGCATCAGGTTCCAGGCGCCCTGTGATAATCTTCATCAGGGTGGACTTGCCGCATCCGTTCGGGCCGATGATCCCCAGCCGGTCATCCCTTAAAATGATGTAAGTGAAGTCTTCTATGAGCCTTTTTTCTCCGTATGCCTTACAAATTTGATGGAGTTCGATGGTTTTCTTGCCGAGCCTTGTGCCGACAGAATCCATCGCAACATTCTGCGCTTCCTTAGGACCCTCCATATCTTTTAGCTGCTCATAGCGGGAAAGCCTCGCTCTCTGCTTGGTCCCTCTTCCCTGAGGGCCCCGCTTCACCCATTCCAGCTCTGTGCGCAGCACACTCTGGCGTTTGCGTTCGGTGGCGAGTTCCATCTCTTCCCTCTGTGCCTTCAAAGCCAGGAATCCTGAGTAATTAGAGTCATAGGTATACAGTTTGCCCTGATCGATCTCTACGATCTTGTTGGTGACACGGTCCAGAAAATACCGGTCATGGGTCACCATGATCAAGACTCCCTTAAATCTGTTCAAATAATCTTCCAGCCACAGGGCCATATCGTTATCAATATGGTTGGTGGGCTCGTCCAGGATCAGCACCTCGGCCGGATCCACCAGAGTTCTTGCAAGCGCCACTCTTTTTTTCTGTCCACCTGAAAGATGGCTTACAGATTCCTCAAAATCAAAAATACCCAGCTTGGTAAGAATGGTCTTGGCTTCGCTCACGGGCTCCCCGCCGTCCGCATCCTGTTTCCCTTCCGTCACGTAGGAAAGCACCTTGGCTCCCTCAGGAAACTCAGGATTCTGGGGAAGGAATGCTGTTCGTATCCCCCTTCCGAATATAACTTCTCCCTCGTCTGGAAGCTCCAGTCCCGCAATCACCTTTAACAGAGTCGACTTTCCCGTTCCATTGACTCCCAGGATCCCGATCTTGTCCCCCTGGTGCACCCCGAGTGAGATGTCGTCAAATATGGTCTTGTCTCCAAAAATCTTACTTACATGTTCTATATTTAATATATTCATGTGTCCACCTTTTCTTTATCATTCTCTGCTTTTTAGTTTAATTGCTGTCCTCTCCGTTGTCAAACAGAAGTACAAAAGCGCTAACGAGAGTTATCATTGCATAATAAGCAGAATACTAAGACAACTGACAGGACCCATTATGAGGCATAAAAAATGGACAGCAGATTCTTCTGCCGTCCGTTTTTTATCTCTGATATGGGAACATGATTACCTGGCTTTATCTACTGCCGCCATCAATTCTTCTTTAGGAACAGCTCCCACAACCTTCGCTGCCACCTGTCCGTCCTTAAATACCAGAAAGGTAGGCACTGACATGACGCCGTACTGCGCTGCGATATCACTGTTCTCATCAATATCCAGCTTTCCGACTTTAATGCTGTCTTTGTACTCTTCTGCCAGTTCTTCCACTACCGGTCCCATCATCCTGCACGGTCCGCACCATGTTGCAAACATATCGACAAGTACCGGCTGATCTGAGTCTAACACTTCTGCCTGGAAATTTTCCTTCGTAAACGTATACTCCATAATACTTCTCCTTACCTTGACCGGCATAAACAATCTTTCGCTTCCTCCAGCGAAGCTACCAGGCGGCAAAACCATTTCCTGGACTTCGGATGCTGGTAGAAAAATTGATTTACCTTTACTTGACACTTTTTCTGTTTCATAATTATCTTACCACTTTTTTATTATAGTATGCAACATTGGTAAAAATATTAACGGTAAGCCACCAGGCGGCAGATCGGCTTGCCCTCTTTGGAAAATCTAGTTTCATATTCTGTCATAACATTCTCTTTCGCATACTCACTGTTGTGCAGGTCAAAGGTGTGATTTAAAAGCTTCCAGCCAGCTTCCTCTGTCTGCTCCAGGGAAAAGTCAAACAGTCCCCTGTTGTCCGTTTTAAAAATAACCTGCCCATCCTTTGCTAAGATATGGTCATACCGCTCATAAAACCTCGTGGACGTGAGCCTTCTCTTGGCATGACGCTCTTTGGGCCACGGATCGGAAAAGTTCAGATAGATCCGGCTGACCTCTCCCTCCTCAAATACTTCCTCCAGATTTTCTGCATCCATACGGATCAACCTCAAGTTATCCCCCTCGAATTCTTCTGTCTTTTCCACTGCTCTCACCAGAACACTGGAAAATTTCTCGATCCCTATATAATTGATCTCCGGATGTTTCTGGGCCAGTGTCAAAAGAAACTTCCCTTTTCCCATACCGATCTCTATATGGATCGGGCGGTCATTGCCGAACATCTTCCTCCATCTGCCTTTCCACTCTTCTGGCTCACAGACTGAAAATGGGCTGGCCGCTATCATGTCTGCCGCTCCCGGCACATTTCTTAAACGCATTATAATTTCCTCGCCTTCTCTGTATTCATTCTTCTAACACATTTTAAAAGCTTTCCGTCTGGTTGTCAATTTCCTTTGCATTCTGTCTTTGTTGCGTATATAATGAGGAAAAAGGAGGACCCCACTATGGAAATTGAACGCAAGTTTATCGTTAGCGACCCGCCAAAAGACCTTGATTCCTATCCTCATTCTGAGATCGAACAGGGTTATCTGTGCATGGAACCGGTCATCCGGATCCGCAGACTTGACCACGAATACATCCTTACTTATAAGTCCAAAGGGCTGATGAAACGGGCTGAACATGAATTTCCTCTGACAAAGCAGGCCTATGAACACCTGAAAGAAAAGATTGACGGGATCCTCATATACAAGACACGCTACCAGATCCCAACGTCGGACTCCCTGGTCATCGAACTGGATGTATTCCATGACGACCACGAAGGCTTGATGATGGCGGAAGTAGAATTCCCATCGGAGGAGGCAGCGCTTGATTATGAAGGACCTGACTGGTTTGAAGACGAAGTGACTTTGGATCCAAGGTACCAGAATAATAATCTGGCTAACCGCTGAGCCGTATCCTGAGAGGTAAATGTGAAAGAATTTTTAAATCATATCCGACCACCGGTTCAAAATATTCCAATCCCCAAATTGTTATTCACAACATTTGGGGTCTTTCTATTTGGTCTCATAATGGGCATTTTTTCTAAATTCCTGGACTGCTCTTCTTCCAACGAATTGCCCTATGTATTTGAACTACTGGATATCAGAAACTTTTTAGGAAGATTTCCTATCTGGCTGTTTCTTGCATTGCTGATCTCTGTTTACAGCGAGACCCCTGTCTGGGCAGGAGTCCGCACTTTTCTCTTTTTTACAGGAATGCTGATAAGCTATTATGCCTATACAAACTTTATCGCTGGTTTTTTTCCTGTAGATTATATCATGATTTGGGTCAGACTGACTGTTTGCTCGCCGATTTTGGCTGTGTTATGCTGGTATGCCAAAGGCACGGGAATCACTTCCCTTATGTTATCGTCCGGCATTATCGGCATCCTATTTACACAGGCGTTTAATTTTGATCTCACATATTTTAACGTCAGCAACCAAGGGCTGGAAGCGATTCTCTGGTTCATGGCAATCTGTATATTTTGCAAAAATCCTAAACAGCTTGCTCAAATTACAGGGCTATCCATCATCGTTGCAATTCTCTGGAACACGGTTCATCTGTTTCCTTTCTAACAAAAGGACAGAATGTCTGCTGATACAAGGTAAAATACACCGGAAACAGTTTTTATTTCACTGCTTCCGGTGTATTTTGATTTAAATTTATTTAATTCTTCTTTGACAATTCTTCTCTGACCAAAGCTCTCCTAAGAGACATCTCCGCCCGGTGAAGATCGCTGTCATTCTTGTGTTTTAGACGTTCTTGCGCACGCCTCTTGGCACGCTCCATCCGCTCCACATCGATCTCTCCCGGCCATTCTGCAACCTCTGCCAGAATATTCACCGCCTCTTTGGTGATCTCCACAAATCCCTTCATCAAAGCAGCCTGCTTTTTAGTGCCGTCTGCCTCTGTGATGGTAAGGATTCCCGGAGCTACGATCATCGTCATCGGGATATGTTTAGGGTAGATCCCCACATTCCCTTCTGTGGTCGTAAACTCAGCCATGCGGACCTCTCCCGTATAAAAGGAGCGGTCCGGGGTCGTCACTTCTAATTTCATCAGATTCTCAGCCATTGGATCACCTGCCTACTTTGCGTTCGCACGTTCCACGACCTCATCAATACTTCCCGCATTCAGGAACATTCCCTCAGGAATGTCATCATGTTTGCCGTCTAAGATTTCCTTGAAGCCCTGAATCGTGTCGTTTAAAGTTACATATTTTCCAACCGTACCAGTAAACTGTTCTGCGACAAAGAACGGCTGGGACAGGAACCTCTGAATCTTTCTGGCACGGTCAACGATGAGCTTCTCCTCATCAGAAAGTTCGTCCATACCAAGGATCGCGATAATATCCTGAAGTTCTTTATATCTCTGAAGAATCTCCTGCACCCCTCTGGCTACCTGGTAGTGCTCCTCGCCCACGATCTTTGGATCCAGGATCCTGGATGTGGATTCCAGAGGATCCACCGCCGGATAAATACCCTGTTCCACGATGGCACGGGAAAGTACAGTGGTGGCGTCCAGATGCGCGAAGGTCGTAGCAGGAGCCGGGTCGGTCAAGTCATCGGCCGGCACATAGACAGCCTGTACAGATGTGATGGAACCATCTTTCGTGGATGTGATCCGCTCCTGAAGAGCACCCATCTCTGTCTGAAGGGTCGGCTGGTATCCAACCGCACTTGGCATACGTCCGAGAAGCGCTGACACCTCAGATCCCGCCTGCGTGAAACGGAAAATGTTGTCGATGAACAACAGCACATCCTTACCGCCCTCATCACGGAAATTCTCAGCGATGGTAAGGCCGGTAAGTCCCACACGCATACGTGCTCCAGGGGGTTCATTCATCTGGCCGAACACCATGGCCGTCTTATCGATAACCCCTGAATCGCTCATTTCATAATATAAATCATTGCCTTCCCTGGTCCGCTCTCCAACTCCAGTAAATACAGAATATCCGCCGTGCTCTGTGGCGATATTACGGATCAGTTCCTGGATCAGTACAGTCTTTCCTACTCCGGCGCCGCCGAACAGACCGATCTTTCCACCCTTCTGATACGGGCATAAAAGATCCACCACCTTGATTCCTGTCTCCAGGACTTCGGTCTCTGTGGACTGGTCCTTGAATGCAGGTGCCTTTCTGTGGATCGGCAGCCTCTTGGCATTTTCCGGAGCCGGTTTATTGTCAATCGGGTCTCCAAGGACATTAAACATTCTTCCCAGGGTCTGTTCGCCTACAGGCACAGAGATCGGCCCGCCTGTGCAGACAGCCTCCATCCCTCTCACCAGACCGTCTGTGGGTCCCATCGCAATACATCTTACGGTGTCATCTCCCAGATGCTGGGAAACCTCTACAACCAGCTTCTCTCCCTGCTTCGTCTTAATATCAATGGCGTCATTGATCTCCGGCAGATGCCCGTCACTGAACTTGATATCTAAAACCGCACCAATAATCTGGGTGATCTTCCCTGTATGATTATCTGCCATTTAATAATTCCTCCTACTTCTATTCCAGCGCCTCTGCCCCTGAAATGATTTCTGTCAATTCCTGCGTGATGGCGCCCTGTCTTGCCCTGTTATAGGCAAGGCTCAGGTTGTCGATTAATTCTTCGGCGTTGGTCGTTGCTGAATCCATGGCCTGCATCCTGGCGCCGTTCTCGCTGGCAACCGATGTGACGAGCGCACCGAAGATCAAACTGCAGACGTACTTTGGAATCAGCATGGATAATGCCTCCTCCGGTTCCGGCTCATAATTCATGAGAGTTTTGGAATCCTCTCCGTCCTTTTTCTCTGGGTCGATCTCCACAGGGAGCAGCTTGATCATGGTTGGCTCATGGACCACGGTATTTTTAAAATTCGTATATGCCAGATAGATCTCTCCGATCTCACCGTCCTCAAAAGCTTTGAGCACCCGGTTTCCAAGATCGACAGCGTCCTTATACTCCGGTTCGTCAATCATATCAGAGTCGTCGGAAGCGATATGGTAGCCCCGGTTTGCGAGGCTGTCCATAGCCTTGTGCCCCACACCGTAGATCACCGCATCCTCTTTGGAGATCCCGCTGTCCCGGATCATCTTTACGATATTGTTATTATAACCTCCGGCCAGCCCCCGGTTGGAAGATATGGCGATCACCGCCTTCTTCTCTGATCCGTTGGCCTTCAAATAGGGATGGTCGATATTGTCAGACTGGGCTAAGATCGAGGATACCGTCTGGTACATCTTGTCAAAATATGTCCTGGACTCTTCGGCCCTTGCCCTTGCCCGTTGAAGCTTTACAGTGGAGACAAGCTTCATCGCCTTTGTAATCTGTCCGGTGCTTTCTATGCTGGCTTTTCTTCTTTTTATATCAACAATTGATGCCATAAAAGCTCACCTCTTTACTTTGCTTCAAACTGCTGCCTGCACTCTTTGATCGCAGTGATCAGCTGTTCTTCCGCTTCCTTTCCAAGCTCCTTGGTCTCCCGGATCGACCGAAAAACATCGGGATATTTGGTATCGATCAGCTCAAACAGTTCCTTCTGGAAGTCTAAGATATCTTCTACCTTGATCTCCAGCAGATACTTTCTGGTGGCTGCATAAATAATCACTACCTGCTGTTCCACCGGCAGCGGCTGATACTGAGGCTGCTTCAGCACTTCCTTGATCCTCTCACCCTGGGCCAGACGCTCTTTTGTGTCGTCGTCCAGCTCTGAACCAAACTGCGCAAATGCCGCCAGCTCCCGGTACTGTGCAAGGTCGGTACGGATCGGTCCCGCGATCTTTTTCATAGCCTTGATCTGTGCCGCGCCGCCGACCCTGGATACGGAGAGACCTGCATTGATGGCAGGGCGGAACCCTGCATTAAACATCTCAGTCTCCAGATAAATCTGTCCGTCAGTGATAGAGATGACATTGGTAGGGATATACGCTGAAACGTCCCCCGCCTGTGTCTCGATGAGCGGCAGGGCCGTCAAGGAACCGCCTCCCAATTCATCTGAAAGCTTTGCCGCACGCTCCAGAAGCCTGGAGTGGAGATAAAAGACATCTCCCGGATAAGCCTCTCTTCCCGGCGGTCTCCTAAGCAGCAGGGACAGGGTACGGTATGCGGTGGCATGTTTGCTCAGGTCATCATAGATGACAAGAACATCCTCCCCGTTTTCCATCCATTCTTCCCCAATGGCACATCCTGCATATGGGGCGATATACTGGAGCGGAGCCAGCTCACTGGCCGTGGATGCCACAACTGTAGTGTAATCCATGGCTCCGTGTTCTTCTAATGTCTTTACGATATTTGCAACGGTTGAGGACTTCTGTCCGATTGCCACATAGATACAATGAACTCCCTCACCCTTCTGATTGATGATCGTGTCAAGCGCGATGGCAGTCTTACCGGTCTGCCGGTCACCGATGATCAGCTCCCTCTGCCCGCGTCCGATCGGCACCATGGCGTCGATCGCTTTGATTCCTGTCTGAAGCGGAGTATCTACGGATTTTCTTGAGATAA
>OLSH01000607.1_pt1 | contig 28127 bp, 21 predicted proteins | sample 1643221 | NCBI WGS metagenome assembly OLSH01 (sample SAMEA3136681, study PRJEB25190) | human gut metagenome | biome: human gut; feature: human-associated habitat; material: faeces | place: Austria | collected 2013 | reverse complement strand
GCGATTTTCCGCAGCAATCCTGACGGATTGCAAGGGAAAGCAACGCAGTATGCAGGCAAAAAGACCGCTCAGACGGTGTGCAATGCTTAGAAAACGGCTTCGTTATAAAGCCGAAACAGAAAAACAAAAAAGGAGAAATCATCATGGGTAAAAATGCAATCGTTGGCCAGTCCGGCGGCCCCACCTCTGTCATCAACGCAAGTCTGGCTGGTGTGTTCGAGAGCTGCAAGAGCCGCGGCGCGGACATCGTCTACGGCATGTGCAACGGCGTCGCCGGTCTGCTGGAGGAGCGGGTCGTGGACCTGTCCACCCTGCTGACCGATGACCTCGACATCGAGCTGCTCAAGCGCACCCCCTCCAGCTTCCTCGGCAGCTGCCGCTACAAGCTGCCCGACTGGCACACCGACGAGGCCTTGTACAAGAAGCTCTTCGCCATCCTCGAAAAGCTGGACATCGGCTGCTTCTTCTACATCGGCGGCAACGACTCGATGGACACCATCGGCAAGCTGGCTGAGTACGGCGAGTGCATCCAGAGCGACATCCGCTTCATGGGCGTGCCCAAGACCATCGACAACGATCTGATGGTCACCGACCACACCCCCGGCTACGGCTCTGCGGCCAAGTACATCGGCGTGGTGATGAAGGAGGTCATCCGCGACGCCACCGTCTACGGCACCAAGTATGTCACCGTCGTCGAGATCATGGGCCGCAACGCCGGCTGGCTGACCGCCGCCGCCGCACTGGCCAAGAGCGACGACTGCGAGGGCGTGGACATGATCTGCCTGCCCGAAGTCCCCTTCCATGTGGAGCACTTCATCGAGAAGGTGCGCGTGATGCAGGAGAAGAAGCCCAGCATCGTCATCGCGGTGTCTGAGGGCGTCAAGCTCGAGGATGGCCGCTATGTCTGTGAGCTGGCCGACGATGTCCACGCGGTGGACGCTTTCGGCCACAAGGCCCTGACCGGCACCGCCCGCTATCTGGCCAACGTCGTGGCCCGCAATCTGGACACCAAGACCCGCTGCATCGAGCTTTCCACCCTGCAGCGCTGCGCCGGCCACCTGACCAGCCGCACCGACATCACCGAGGCCTATCAGGTCGGCGGTGCTGCTGTCAAGGCTGCGTTTGAGGGCGTCACCGGCCAGATGGTGGCCCTGAAGCGCATATCCAACAGCCCCTATCAGTGTACCACTGAGCTGCACCCCATCAGCGAGGTCGCAAATCTCGAGAAGAAGGTGCCGCTGAGCTGGATGAACGAGGCTCACACCCAGATGACGGAAGACTTCCTCGCTTACGCACGGCCCCTCATCCAGGCTGAGCTGACCCCGCTCTACATCGCCGGTCTGCCTCACCACATCTACATGAAGCCCCAGAAGTAAGCGTTCTGTTTCGCAAACGTACCTCCGCGCCCCTGCACTCTGTGTGCAGAGGTGCATTTTTGTACGGAAAAAGCTTTGATTTTACTTGTTTTTTACCTGAAATCGTATTATAATATTATCTGCGTCGCTCGCTGTTGAGCGGCGCGTTTTTTCGTGAGTACCATCTGATATTTGAGGAGGCAGAGCATTTTCATGGCACAGAATACCCGGACAGGCGATTTGACCAGCGGCCCCATGCTGCAAAAGATCATCCTGTTTTCCCTGCCGCTGGCCGCATCCAGCATCCTGCAGCTGCTGTTCAACGCAGCCGATGTCGTCGTCGTGGGACGCTTTGCGGGCAGCACGGCGCTGGCCGCTGTCGGCTCCAACGGTGCGCTCATCAACCTGCTGGTCAACCTGTTCGTGGGCCTGTCTCTGGGCGCGAACGTCGTTGCGGCCCGCTGCTTCGGCGCGAAGGACGATGAGGGCGTCCGCAACACCGTCCAGACCTCCGTGACGCTGGGCCTCGTCAGCGGCTTCTTTCTGGCCGTGGTGGGCTTTTTTGCCGCCCGCGTCCTGCTGGAGCTGATGAGCTGCCCGGAGGACGTCATCGGCCTGTCCACCCTCTACCTCAAGATATACTTCATCGGCATGCCCATGACCATGCTGTACAACTTCAGCTCGGCCCTCCTGCGCGCCGTGGGCGACACCAGACGGCCTCTGTTCTGTCTGGCCGTGGCGGGCCTCATCAATGTGGTGCTGAACCTCGTGTTCGTCATCCTCTTCTCCATGAGCGTGGCGGGCGTCGCTCTGGCCACCATCATCAGCCAGACCGTCTCCGCCTGCATGGTCACGGCCCTGCTGGTGAAGGAGAAAGGCCCGCTCCACCTCGACCTCGGCCATCTGGGCTTCCATGCGGGGGCTCTGGGCCAGATCTTGCGCATCGGCCTGCCCGCCGGTCTGCAGAGCACCGTGTTCAGCCTCTCCAACGTCGTCATCCAGTCGGCGGTCAACTCCTTCGGCTCCATCGTCGTGGCCGGCAACTCTGCCGCTTCCAACCTCGAGGGCTTCGTCTATACCGCCATGAACGCTTTCGCCCAGGCCGCTGTCACCTTCACGAGCCAGAACATGGGCGCCCGCCGGTACGACAATCTGGACCGCGTCATGCGCAACTGCCTGCTCTGCGCCACCGTCACCGGCCTCGTGCTGGGCGGCGGTGCTTCCCTGCTGGGCGAACCGCTGCTCCACTTCTACTCCTCCGATGAGGTCGTGGTGACTGCCGGTCTGGCCCGTATGCACATCATCTGCACCACCTATCTGCTCTGCGGCTGCATGGATGTTCTGGCCAGCTGTCTGCGCGGCCGGGGCTACTCCGTCCTGCCGATGGTGGTCAGCCTCGTGGGCAGCTGTCTGCTCCGCCTCGTCTGGATCGCCACCATCTTCCGGCTGTTCCACACCACCACGATGCTTTACCTCAGCTACCCCGTCAGCTGGATCCTCACCGCACTGGTGCATCTGGCCTGCCTGCTGGTGGTACGGCATAAGATGAAGACCGCCCTCTCAGTCAAAGCCTGACGGCTTTGACTGAGAGGGCGCTTGTAAACTTTCTGTGCAAAGCTTGACTTTTGCGGGGAATGGCATATACTATAAATAGTGAAAGTAGAAATTGAACTAGTCATTTGACTCACCAAGAAGAAAACCCCCTCACGGAGTTGCAGCTCCGAAAGGGGGTCTTCTTTTTTAGTGCTTACGGCCCGTGAACCATCCGTCAAGCCACTTGCAGATGTAGTAAGATGCTACATTTGCTGCGACGGACAGAATGAAAGTAGAAATACTAGGCATTTGTCTCACCCCCTTCCCAATAAAATGGGCGGGCAAGGCCGCAAAACAAGTATACCATAAACTTCGACAAAAAGATACAGGAAGCGATGCCATGAGCCGGACTTTCCTACAAGGGGAAGGCTCTGTCTTAGTCCAACCTCTCAGTCTGCTTCGCAGACAGCTCCCCTAGTAGGGGAGCCTCTGGCGAAACCGTTCACTTTGCGGGGACTGCCAAGGCCTCTCCTACCAGAAGAGGTGGCACGCCGTCAGGCGTGACGGAGAGGTTGTACAAAGGGAAGCCTGCCCATAACCAAAAACCCCCGGCACGATGCGGAACGTGCCGGGGGCTTTTCGTACAAAGCGGAGGGATGCGGAAGCTCTCCGCCTTGGGGGTTGGTTAGTTAGTGGATCAGTTCGCTGTGGTCTGCGCCGCCCACGGTGAGGGTGGCAGAGCTGCCGCTGTGGGTGAGGGTGAAGATGGTGTCCTCTGCGCCCAGCGACAGCATGGTATCGATGTCCAGCGCCGTCTCGCGGCTCTTAGTGCGGAAGACGAGGGTATCTACGCCCTGCGCTTTCAGTTCTGCCAGATTGCCCAGACAGCCGAAGAGGGTGGCGGTATCAGAGTCTGCCGTGACGATGTAGCGGGTAGACTCCTGATGCATCTCATATGGAGCGTCTATAACTCTCAAAACGATCCTGCCGTTCTGCTCCTCCTCCACAGGTGCAGGTTCCGGAAGTACAAACTTGTATACAGTCCTTGTGGAGCCGCAAGAAGAACATTCATACACTTTTTCGCCCAGCTGGCCGACAGCCGCAGGAGTAGAGGAGACAAGTGTCCATTTATGCTCACAATCAGAGGTCAACTTGGAGTTAATCCGGGTGACCGTACCCTCACCGCTGGCATTTACATCCAGCTCTTTACCAGCTTTGCCGTCTGCATCGCCGTTTGTGCCGATGGCGGCGCCTGGACCGCGATTGAACTTGTTATCGCCCAGGCCGCCTTTTGCAGTCACCTGCGCACCGCCGCCAATCTCGACCTCTACATCACCTTCGCCTCCGCCAATGCCGCTTCCACATCCGTTGCCCACGGCATCGACAACACCGCCGAGGATACGAACGGTCGATTTTTCATCGCAGCCAAAGCCGCCGCCAATGCCTGTGACATTAGAGTTACTGCCCTCAGCAGGTATCGCAGTTACCGTGCCGCCAAGGATGGTAACGTCTCCCGAGCCCCTAAAACCGCCGCCAATACCTGCCGCAGTATGCCCTCCATGAGCAGTCACATCCCCGCCGGAAATGGTCACTTCACCTTTTCCGTACATGCCGCCGCCAATGCCTGCACCCATATTGAAACCACTTTCTGCATAGATTTTTCCGTTTGCAATTTCCAGCTTCGAGGTGCTATCATAAGATCCTCCACCAATGCCCGCAGAATTCTGACCACCATACGCCTTCAAAGAGGCGCTTGTATCTTCTGCGGTGATGGTCAGTTTTCCGGTAGAGTACTCATCATCCTTTTCCAAGCCCGCACAAGAATGTCCACCTCTCAAGGTATTGTCCCCCACCAGCTTCAGGGTCGTGTCGCCTGCGCCCTCGACAGACATCGCGGCCTTATAATCATAGGCGTACTGATAGATATTCACGTTTTCGATCGTGACCGTCGTGTCTTTTTTGGTGCAATTATTGATGATCTTGATGATATTCTGTACCGCTTCGTTCGCAACCTTTGTCAACGTGCTGGCAGTGTTGGCCTCATAGGTCATGATGTCCTTGTCGTCATCTTCGTCCTCTGCGGCCTTCTCGACAGGCTTCTGCGTGTCCGGTGTCTTCGGCTCTCCTTCTTCAGGCTCCGGGTCGTCCTTTTCCTGGGCTTCCCCGCTTTTCGCGTCCTCGGGCCAGACGACGAGCTCCGTGCCGGTATTCTCCGCAGGCTCTCCCGGCTCGGCATCCACCACCGGCTTCTGTTTTTCGACCTCGTCCGCCGACCCGTCAGAGTTGGTCTCCGCTGGTTTGTTCGGGTCCTTGCCGCCCTTGATGACCACGTCCGTGTCGTCTTTCACTCCGATGTCATCTTTGTCTTTCGCATCGCCGACACGGACATAGGTGTCGCCCTCTTCCGTAACGGTCACCGTAATATCACCGTTTTCGATATAATACTCCTTTGCCAGTGCCGCCGGGGCTGCCGCCGAAAGCGCCACACTCAGGGCCAGGGCGGCTGCCGCCGCACGCTTCATATTTTTCCTTAACCGCATACTCTTTTTTACCTCCTGAATTTTATTGCAGGATTTCTGCGGCTCTATTCTACCCCCCCCCCCTATATTTTTGTCAAGTCCTTTTCATGACATACCAGCGTAGATTCATGAACAGTACGACTTTTCCGGTATAGCAAAAAAAGAACAGCCCCGCCTTTCCGAAGAAAGGCGGGGCTGTATCATTTTACAGCCTCTTCGCCAGCAGATACCGGTCATACCCGCCGTACATCTCCCGGCGGCAGACGATCTCAAAGCCGCTGGCCAGAGCGTTGTTGAGGCTGTACTGATTTTCCGGGCTGACGGTGGCCCCGATGCCCACGATGCCCGGGCGGAGCCGGGCCAGCGCCGCCTCCAGCAGCTTCCGCTGCAGACCGTTGCCCCGGTAGCCGGGGTGGACGATGGCGCTGTCGGCGTTGGCCCAGCCGTCCCACGCTTCTCGCGGGATGCCCATAAAGGCGGCGTAGTTGTGCGCGCTCTGCCCGCAGTACCGCAGGATGAAGTAGGCCCCCAGCCGCCCGCCGTCCCACCCGCCGATGCACAGGTCCTCTTTCAGGTAGCAGGCGATGTTTTCCAGCGTGTCGGGTACGAACTGCTCCGGGTGGGGCATCGCGGCCCGCACCTCGTTCTGCAAGGCGTAAAAGGCGGCGGCATCCTCCGGCCCGGCGGCGCGCAGGCTCATGGTGCGGCTTGCGGGCCGTCCGCACACTTTGTGCAGAAGAACTTCCATTCTTGCTCTATCCCTCCAAAATAAAATCATACTTTCCGGCTGATTCCAGTATAAATGCCGTTTGAATCATTGTCAATTTATGCTATAATATTTGCAGGAAGAGCTTTTGTGCTCAGGCACAGCTTTTTCGGAAGTCCAGGCAGGGCCGCCCTGCCCGTGTACCGGAGGAAACGAACCATGAGAGATTCCAGCTTATCCCCTTCCAGCCGCCTGGGTGGTGCTGTCATCAGCGACCGCATCGTCAGCGCTCTGCTGGAGGAACTGCGCACAGGCCGCTATGCACAGACCGACCGTCTGCCCGCCGAGGTAGACCTTGCCGCCGAACTCAGCGTCAGCCGCACCGTCATCCGCGATGCGCTGAGCGAGATGGAGCGTGCGGGTTACATCGAGCGGGTGCGCGGCATCGGCACAGTGGTCAACCGAAGTGTCCTGAACCTGCGCAGCCGGTTGGACCAGAAGCTGGAGTATTACCCGCTCATCCGCAGCTTTGGCAGCTATCCCCACGCCGACGGCATCCAGATCTACCCCGTCCGCGCAGGCGAAGAGCTGGCCCGTGATCTGGCCATCGAGCCCGGCGACGATGTCATCTGCATCAAGAAGCGCATCCTCGCCGACACCACCCCCGTCATCTACTCCATCGACTACCTGCCCCGCGCCCTGTTTGGGAGCCGGGACTACACCCGCATCGACCTGTCGGGTGACATCTTCGATGTTCTGGAGCGGGAGTGCCGCCAGCAGGTGGCCTCCAATGTGGCCCACCTCAAGGCCAGCTGCGGCGACGAGTCCATCCGGGCCGCCATGCGTCTGGCCCCGGGCGAGGCCATGCTGCTGCTGGATGAGATATGCTACAACCGGCTCTGCCATCCCGTCATGCGTTCGTTGAGCTACTACACGAACTTCTTCGACTTCTCGATTCTTCGAAAGCTTCTTTGACGGAGGGAAACAAAAGAATATGCGTCATCTAATCGATCCGTTGGATTTCAGTCAGCAGGAGATCACCTCTCTGCTGGACCTGGCCGACCGCATCTGCGCCGACCCGGCTGCCTATCAGGACGTGGCCGCCCACAAAAAGCTGGCCACCCTGTTCTACGAGCCGTCCACCCGCACCCGTCTTTCGTTTGAGGCCGCGATGCTGAACCTCGGCGGACATGTCCTCGGCTTCCCGAGCGAGACCGTCTCCAGTGCATCCAAGGGCGAGAGCGTGGCCGACACCATCCGCGTCGTCTCCTGCTACGCCGACATCGTGGCCATGCGCCACCCCAAGGAGGGCGCACCGCTGCGGGCCAGCCGGTACTCCCGCATCCCTGTCATCAATGCAGGCGACGGCGGACACCAGCACCCGACCCAGACCATGACCGACCTGATGACCATTCGCCGCCGCAAGGGCCGTCTGAACGATCTGACCATCGGCCTGTGCGGCGACCTCAAGTTTGGCCGCACCGTCCACTCCCTCATCAAGACCATGGCGCGCTGTGAGAACATCCGCTTCGTCCTCATCAGCCCCGAGGAGCTGCGGGTGCCGGACTACATCATCACCGACGTGCTCGAGGCCAACCACATCCCCTACAAGGAGACCCGCAGCCTCGAGGAGTCCATGCCCGAGCTGGACATCCTCTACATGACCCGCGTCCAGAAGGAGCGTTTCTTCAACGAGGAAGACTATGTCCGTCTGAAGAACAGCTATATCCTCACCAAAGAGAAGATGGCCCTTGCCAAGCCTGACATGGCCGTGCTCCATCCCCTGCCCCGCGTCAACGAGATCACGCTGGAAGTGGACGACGACCCCCGAGCCGCCTATTTTGAGCAGGTGCAGAACGCCGTCTACATCCGCATGGCGCTGATCATGACGCTGCTGGGCCTCAAGGACCCCAAGGCTGAAAAGGAGGGCAACTGAGATGCTGAACATTGATGAAATTCAGAACGGTATCGTCATCGACCATATCAAGGCAGGCACGGCCATCGGCCTGATGGACCTGCTGGGCATCAAGGGCAACCGCACCGCCAGCGTGGCCCTCATCCAGAACGCCCGCAGCCACAAGGCAGAGTCGGGCCGGAAGGACATCATCAAGGTGGAGGGCGACGCCTCCTGGCTCAACCTCGACGTGCTGGCCTATCTCGACCCCGACATCAGCGTGACCGTCATCGAGAACGGCAAGGCCGTCAAGAAGGAAAAGCCCCAGCCCCCCAAGCGTCTGGTCAACATCGTGCGGTGCAAGAACCCCCGCTGCATCTCCTCCATCGAGGAAGAGTGCGACCAGATCTTTGAGCTGAGCTCCAACGGCAGGTATCGCTGCATCTACTGCGAGCAGGAGCTGCAGGTCAAGCCGGAATAATAGAATAAACGATAAAAGCCGCCTGTCATTCATTGAATGACAGGCGGCTTTGCTTTTGATCCTCAGACTTTCCGGCGCAGCAGGCTCATCGGCGGCAGCTCCGGGGTGGGGATGGTATAGCGCTCCATCGCGTGGGGCGTGGACTCCACCAGCTCACCGGCCTCATTTTTTATCCACTCGGGGTCCAGCGGGATGCTGCGGCCATCCGGGCAGAGCACCTCCAGCGTGTCGCCGAGGCTCCACTTGCCCCGCTGCTGGCAGCTGGCGACGCCATTCTCCCAGCCGTCCACCGTGCCGACAAACTCCCACTCGCGGATGTAAGTCGCGCTGTCGGTGGCCTGACGGGCCTGCTCCCGGCCAAAGTAGAAGCCGGGCGAATAGTGGCGGTGGCTGGTGCGGGTCAGCTCATCCAAAACCTCTTCCGGCAGCTCGAAGTTCTCGTTCATCGGGTCGGCCAGATACTGGTCGAGGGCGCGGCGGTAGGCCGCCGTCACGCTGGCGACGTAGTAGAACGTCTTGGCGCGGCCCTCGATCTTGAGGCTGTCCACGCCCGCCTTGCAGATGAGGTCGAGGAAGGGGGCTGTACACATATCGTTGGCGTTGAGGATGTAGCTGCCGTTCTCGTTCTCGCCGATCTCATAGAGCTGGCCCGGGCGGGTCTCCTCGCTGAGATAGTACTTCCAGCGGCAGGGCTGGGCGCACTGGCCGCGGTTTGCGTCGCGGCCTGCCATGTAGTTGGAGAGCAGGCAGCGGCCCGAGACGCTCATGCACATGGCGCCGTGGACGAAAGCCTCGATTTCCAGCTCCGACGGGGTCTTGTCGCGGAGGGTGGCGATGTCCTGCAGGGTCATCTCCCGGGCCAGCACCACCCGCTTCGCGCCCATATTGTAGGCGGCGCGGGCAGCGGCCCAGTTGGTGATGCCGGTCTGGGTGGACATATGGACGTCGATGTCGGGCGCGAAGGTCTTGCAGGCGTCCAACACGCCGAGGTCGGCCACGATGAAGGCGTCCACACCGGCGGCGGCAGCGTCCTTGATGGCCTGAGGCAGACGGTCAGCCTCCTCGTTGGTGGGCAGGGTGTTCATGGTCAGGTAGACCTTGCGGCCCCGGGCGTGGGCATAGATGACGCCCTCGCTCAGCTGCTCCGGGGTGAAGTTGGTGGGTGCAGAGCGCATCCCGAACTCGGGCAGCGCGCAGTAAACGGCGTCCGCGCCGTAGTTGATGGCATACCGCAGGCGCTCGAGGTCGCCCGCCGGGGCCAGAAGTTCCGGTATCTGTAACATGGTATTCCTCTCTAGCCCTCTCAGTCACCTTCGGTGCCAGCTCTCCCAATGGGCGAGCCCTTGGCAGGCCGGTCAGCGGCTGCCTTTTCCGTCAGGCTTACGGGCTTCGCTTCTTATTTCAGGTTCTTGTTGACTTTCGCCGCCTCATCGCAGTTTTTCTGGTGATCTGCGTAGGTGCGGGCGTAGTAGTAGTGACCGGCAAGGTCGGTGACGAAGAAATAGGCGTCCTTCGCCTCATCGTCGGGCTGCGGGTCAAGCGCCGCGCGGATGGCCGCGATGCCGGGGTTGGAGATGGGGCCGGCGGAGAGGCCGGTGCAGGTGTAGGTGTCGTAGGCTTCCAGAATGTTCTCCGGGATGCTGTCCCAGCCGCCGTAGTAGGGCGCGACCCAGTTCCAGAGGTAGTTGTTGTCGGCGTCGCTCTGGACGTGGCTGGAGGTGTTGCTCTGCAGTTTGGGGTAGGGCGAACCCTCGGCCAGACGGTTGCGAAACACCTGCGCCACATTATCGTCCTGATCGTTGCCGGCCTCCTCCTGCACGAAGGACGCCAGAGTGACCACCTCGGAGAGGGTCATCCCCTGCTTTTCCATCTCGGCATACATCTCATCGGTGATCTGCTTGTCGAAGTGAGAATAGAACGTCTCAACGTAATGATGGACGGTGTCATCCTTCCGGAAATCGTAGGTATCCGGGAAAAGATAACCCTCGCACTTGAGGAAGCGGTCCGGGGCATCCTTGTCGTCGGGGACGTACTGCCAGAACCTGTACTGGCTGAAATCGCCGGTGTTGGCCTCCTTGAGGAAGTCCTCGGCGCTGCACAGCCCGGCATCCTCCATTTTTTTCGCAATGGCGATGGCCGTCGTACCCTCGGGGAAGGTCAGCCGGACACTGTCGGCCTTCGCGTAGGCGGAGAGCGTCTCGATGATGTCGTCGTAGGAGCTGCCGGGGGCGAGGTCGAACTCACCGTATTGGAGCTTGCCTGCCGCGCCCTGCTTGCCTGCATACCAGCGGAAGACGTGGGGGTACTTGATGACGCCCGCCGCCTTGAGCTTCTGGGCGATGGCTGCCACGCCGCTGCCCTGCTGGATGCTCACACTCACCGGTTCGCCGGCGGAAGCACTGCCGTTGATCTCTTTTCGGATGGCCAGCAGACAGCCGCCCGCCGCCAGTACCAGGATCAGCAGCACCATCAAAATCATTTTCGCTGCGCCGCCTTTTCTGCTTTTTTTATGTTTTGCATCGTGTGCCATGTACACACTCCTTTACCATTCCGTTCAGCTTTCCATCATCAGCCGCATATAGCTTTCTTCCACATCGAAAGGCTCCGCGTCGAACCGTATCATGCCGTAGTCCTGCCGGGTGCCTTCGCCGAGGAAAAGGTTCTGAGCCGCACCCACTGTGATGACGGCGCGCTCCACGATGACCTCCTTCTCCCGGGCCGCTTCCATCAGCACCTCGGCGGAGCGGTCGTCTTCGGCCATCAGCTCCACAAAATAGAGGGTATCCTCCCGGCGGAAGTAGATGCCGTAGCCCTTCTCGTTGGACACGATGGTCGCGCCCCGGGCGTAGAGGTCGGTCAACACGACGGCCATCCGCTCCGGCGGGAACTGGACGGTATCGGGATAGAAGCGCTCCCGCAGCTCGTAGAGCTTGCGGGCCGTCACGGAGTCGAACTCCGCCTGACTCCACAGGTTGCGGGACACCTCCCGGGGCAGGCAGCGGAGGGCAAAAGCCCGCCGGAAACCCTTGTTTTCCAGCAGGGCGGCCTGCTCCTGTCCGGCCGGAACGGCCACGGTGAAGCCCGCGCCCCGCAGCTTCTGCTGCGCACAGAGATAGTCCACGAGTCCTGCCAGAAGCAGGCTTCCCTGCCCGCAGAGGCCGTAGAGGTAGCTGCCGCTGCGTCCCTTGAGGGTGACGGGGACCGCCAGCGCCGCAGCGGCTATCTCGTCATTTTCCTCAGCGACGTAGATATTTTCCGCCCCGGCGAATTTTTCCAGAGCGGTCTTGATGAACTCGGCGCTGTCGCCGCGTTCTTTCTGCCACAGTGCCACGACTGCCGCCTCATCCGACGGCTGCATCAAACGATACATTGATAGTATCCCTCCCATTTTCGCGGTTATCCGAGCTCTTTTTCCGCCAGCGCCCGCACCTCGGCCTGAATCTCCTCGATGGTGCGCATGGCTCCATTTTCCGTGCAATGGACGGTGGCCCAGCCCAGATGCACCGCGCAGTACTCGGCGGCACGGCGGCTGCGGGCCAGATATTCGATGTCCTTTTCGTGAACGTCCTTCCTGCTCTCGTCGCCGTGGTAGCGGCCGGTCATGAGCTTCTGGCTCACGGCGGGGTCTACCTGTAAGTACACCACGGCGTCCGGCGCGGGCAGGCCCAGCAGCCTGTATTCGTAGTCAAAGGCCCAGCGGAGGAAGTCGTTCCACTGCTCCGGCGGGAGCTTGGAGCACTGATGGACCGCGTTCGACGTGGTGTAGCGGTCGGCGATGACGATGCCGCCCGCCTCGTAGAAGCTGCCCCACCTGGTCTTATAGCTGGCGTACCGGTCCACCGCATAGAAGCTGGACGCCGCATAGGGGTTGACGTCGTCGGGCTTGTCGCCGAACCGGCCGGAAAGGTACATCTTTACCAGCGCACTGGAATCGCTCTCGTAGTCCGGAAAGGTAATCTCCATCACCTTGCAGCCGCTCTCGGCCAGATGGGAGGCCAGCAGCTTTGCCTGGGTGGCCTTGCCGGAGCCGTCCAGCCCTTCGATGACAAGAAGCCTGCCCTTGCTCATTCTGCCTTCTCCCCTTTCAGCGCGGCGTACCGGGCGCGCACCTCAGTGGTGCGGCCGCAGCACATCTTGCCCTCCGGGCAGGGGCCGGACACGCAGGCCGGGCCGGCGGTGCGGAAGATATGGGGTGCCACCGGGTAGACCAGCCGCAGCATCTCTTCGGCCAGCTGCCGTATCTCCCACTGGGCGCGGCTGCAGCAGCGCAGGTGGAAGAAGTTTTGCAGGCTGCGGGCGTTCATGGTCACCACCATCTTGGTCTCGCAGGCGTTGGGCAGGACAAAGCGGGCGTCCTCGTTGGCCTGCTTGGAAGCCTTGGCCCGGGCCTGCTTTTCGGGCAGACCTTCGGCCATCAGGCGGGCGGTGTGGCCGTCCTCCAGCTTCTGCACGAGGTCGAGATAGCGCCTGGCGTCCTCGTTCATGCTCTCGATGAACGCTGCCTTTGCCTCGGGGATGGCCTCGATCTCGGGCGGGATGACGTAGCGGAAATCATCCAGACGGACGTACCGCTGACTCTGGACGCTGAAGGACGCGATGCGGTGACGGGTGATCTGGGCCAGCAGGGTACGGCTGACGCCCTCGATGCCGAAGGTGAAGCTTGCGTGCTCGATGGGGCTGGCGTGGCCCAAATCGCTGAGCATGGTCAGGAAGCGGGCAGTCTTTTCCTCATCCAGCCCGTCCAGCAGATCGGTGATGTGGGCGTCGGAGTAGCAGAGCTTCGCCGCAGCCGCCACGACCTTCTCCGGCTCCGGCGTATGTGCTATCAATCGGACAGTCATCATTTTTTCTCATTCCTCCGTCGTTATCTTCACAAGGGGCGCAAAGTTGGCCATGGTCTTCTTCACGCCCACCTTCTCGAAGCTGATCTCCACGATCTGGTCGCCGGCGGCGGGCTTGACCTTCAGCACCTTGCCGCGCCCGAAGACCTTGTGCTCCACGATGTCGCCCGGCTCATAGTGCTTAGGGCCGGTGGATGCCGCTGCCGGACGGGGCGAAGAGGTCACGCCGCCGCCTGCGGGTCTGACCGGCGCTTTGGGCGCTGCCGGACGGCCATAGCCAGAGCCGAAGCCGCTGCTTCCCGAACCGGAGTCGTAGCCGCCATGACCCGACGAGGCACTTCCCCGGCCCGCATAATCGGAGCCAAAGCCTCGGTTATTGGACATCGGTGCGTTATATTCTTTATTCAGATAGCCGCCGCGGCTGCCATAGCCCGAGCCGTAACCGGAGGCCGCACGACCCCAGCCGGAGGGGCCGGAGTAGCCCGACGCACCGCCCGGCACGGTATCGCTGCCGTAACCGCTGCCCCAGCCGCCCAGACGGGAGCGCTGCTCCAGCACCGGGCTGCGGGTCTCTTCGATGTACTCCGGCTCGATCTCCCGGAGAAAGCGGCTGGGCTCGTTGCGCTGGGTGCGGCCATAGAGCATCCGGGTGACACTGTTGGAGATGTAAAGCTCCTTCTTGGCGCGGGTGATGCCGACATAGGCCAGGCGGCGCTCCTCCTCGAGGTCAGCCTCGGAATACCTGCTCATCTCACTGGGGAAGACCCCCTCTTCCATGCCAATGAGGAATACATAGGGAAACTCAAGGCCCTTGGCCGAGTGGATGGTCATCAGCACCACCTGGTCGGCGCTCTCGTTGTAGCTGTCGATGTCGCTGATGAGGGCGATGTCCTCCAGATAGCCTTCCAGCGAGGCCTCTTCGCCGTGCTGGTCGCAGTAGCTCTTGACGTTGTTGACCAGCTGACCAAGGTTCTGCAGACGGTCGGCGGCATCCTCGTGACCCTTGGCGGCGTCGGCTTCCAGCATGGCGCGGTAGCCGGTGATCTCGATGACATCGGAGGCGAACTCATCCAGCGTCTTCGTTTCCAGAGAGTCCTGCAGCTTCTGGTAGATGTCCCAGAACTTGAACAGCGGCGCGATGGCGCGGCTGAGCTTGGCATACTGGTCGGCATGGGAGATGACATCCAGCATACTGATGCCCTGCTGAGCCGCCAAATCCGCGATGACCTCGATGGTCGTTGCACCGATTTTGCGCGCAGGCTCGTTGATGATACGGCGGAGTCGGACATCGTCCCGGGGGTTCGCCACGATGGACATATAGGAGTGGATATCCTTGACTTCCTTGCGGTCATTGAAGCGCTGGCCGCCCACGATCTTATGCGGGATGCCCGCGCGGGTGAAGTAGCTTTCGATGGGGGCCGACTGGGCGTTCATCCGGTAGAGGATGGCGTGGTCGGCCAGATGTCCGCCCTCTTTGAGGTGCTGGCCGATGACGTCCGCGATATGGCTGGCCTCGTCCTGCTCGTTCTCGGCGGTGTAGACCTGCACCTTGTCGCCCTCGCCATTCTTGGTCCAGAGGGTCTTGCCCTTGCGCTCGGTGTTGTGCTGGATGACACAGTTGGCGGCATTCAGGATATTCGACGTAGAGCGGTAATTCTGCTCAAGTCGGATGGTCCTGGTGCCTTTATAGATGCGCTCGAAGTTAAGGATGTTCTCAATGGTCGCGCCGCGGAAGCGGTAGATGCTCTGGTCGTCGTCGCCCACGACGCAGATGTTCTTTTCCGGGCCGGTGAGCAGGCTCACGAGCCGGAACTGAGCCACACTGGTGTCCTGATACTCGTCCACCAGCAGATATTTGTACTTGTTCTGGTAGAACTCCCGCACGTCCTCGTGCTCCGACAGCAGGATGACCGTCTGGTAGATGAGGTCGTCGAAGTCGAAGGCACCGGCCTCCTTGAGCTTCTTTTCGTAGGCGGCATAGACCTTGGCCGCAAGAGCGCCCTTCGTGTCCCGGGCCGGGGTCTTCAGGGCCTCGGCGGGGCTGATGAGCTGGTCTTTCCAGCGGCTCATCTGGTTGATGGCGCTTTTGACCGGGAAGAACTTGTCGTCCACGCTCAGATCTTTGTAGACAGCCTTCATGACACGCTGGGAGTCGTCGCTGTCGTAGATGGTAAAGCTGCGGGGGTAGCCGATCTCCTCGGCCCAGCGGCGGAGAATGCGGACGCAGGCCGAGTGGAAGGTGGAGGCGAACACCTCGTCGCCCTCTTCCCCGCCCAGCATCCGGCGCAGACGCTCTTTCAGCTCACCGGCGGCCTTGTTGGTAAAGGTGATGGCCATGACGTTCCAGCTCCGGACGGCATCCTTCCGCAGCATCCCGTCCAGCCACGACGGGGCGTCGGTGCCGGTCATGATGGCGGTGCGCAGAGCTTTCACATCATCCTCCGTCACCTCCCGGGGCGTCCATCTGGAGCCGTGGGCCGAGCCGAAGCGGATGAGGTTGGCGATGCGGTTGACCAGCACGGTAGTCTTTCCGCTGCCTGCACCCGCGAGGATGAGCAGAGGGCCGTTGGTGGTGAACACCGCCTCCCGCTGCATATCGTTCAGGCGTCCGAACTGCTTTTCGATATACGTATCACGCAAAGCGCAGAATTGTTGTGCGAGATCTGTTGCCATTGTTTCACCTGTTCTTTTCAATCATTTCTGGATATATCACTTAAAATATAGTATATCACATTTCAAAAAAGTTGTACACAAAAACAATGCAAACAAAAAAACCGCCCCACCGCAGTCAATACCACGATGGAGCGGGGATCTCAGGAAATGCTTAGCCGAAGATGTTGATGAGGATACCAGCAGCGACGGCGGAGCCGATAACACCGGCCACGTTGGGGCCCATTGCGTGCATCAGCAGGAAGTTGGAGGGGTTCTCGCTCTGGCCGACCTTCTGAGAAACGCGGGCAGCCATAGGCACAGCGGAAACGCCGGCGGAACCGATCAGGGGGTTGACCTGACCGCCGGTCAGGATATACATGACCTTGCCGCAGATGACACCGGCAGCAGTGCCGAAGGAGAATGCGATGAGGCCCAGCACGATGATGAACAGGGTGCGGCTGTTCAGGAAGGTGTTTGCAGAGGTGGTGCAGCCAACAGACAGAGCCAGGAAGATGGTGATGATGTTCATCAGCTCATTGCCGGCGGTCTTCTGGATACGGTCCACGACGCCGCACTCCTTCATCAGGTTGCCCAGCATCAGCATACCGACCAGAACGGCGGCATCCGGCACGATGAGGGAGACGACGATGGCGACCATGATGGGGAAGATGATCTTCTCGGTCTTGGTCACGGTGCGCAGCTGCTTCATCACGACGGTACGCTCTTTCTTGGAGGTCAGAGCCTTCATGATAGGCGGCTGGATAACAGGCACCAGAGCCATGTAGCTGTAGGCCGCGACGGCGATGGAGCCCAGCAGCTCAGGAGCCAGACGGGAGGTGACGAAGATAGCGGTGGGGCCGTCTGCGCCGCCGATGATGGAGATAGCAGCAGACTGCTTCTGGGTGAAGTCCACCAGACCGGTAGCGACCAGCAGACGAGCGCCCATGTAAGTACCAAAGATACCGAACTGAGCGGCAGCGCCCAGCAGCAGGCTCTTGGGGTTGGAGATCAGGGGGGCGAAGTCGGTCATGGTGCCGATGCCGAGGAAGATCAGCGGCGGGTAGATGCCCAGCTTGACGCCCATGTAGAGCATATCAGCCAGACCGCCGTTGTTCAGGATCTCGATCCACATCGGGTGCTCGAGGCCGTCGCCGACGAAGTACTGCATATGGATGACGCCGCTGCCGGGGAGGTTGGCCAGGATCATGCCGAAAGCCATGGGCAGCAGGATCAGAGGCTCGAACTCTTTGACGATAGCGAGGTAGAGCAGGAAGCAGCCTACGCAGATCATCACTGCGTACAGCCAGCCGCCCGGCTCACCGAACCGGGCAAAACCGGAACTCTGGAAAATACCGACCAGAGTATCAATAAACTGAGTCATGTTTTTCCTCCTGTGTTAAAAGGGCGCGGTGGTGTCGTTGACACCAGCCTTGCCCCAGCCATTCTTGCCGCGGCGGACTGCCTTCAGCACATACTTGCCGTTGCCCATAGAGTAGATGGCTGCCATGATGGCTGCCACAACGTCGCCGGGGATGCCTGCCTCCACCTGCGGGGCAGCAGCCTTTGCAGGTGCGGGCGCAGCGGCCTGTTTCACAGGAGCAGCCGGTTTTGCAGCAGACGCCGCCTTGGCGGCTGCCTTCTTGCCGTTCATGGCGTCAAAGATCTTGCCCTCCAGTGTGATGATGGCCATCAGCAGGACGAGGATCAGAAACACCAGCACAATACCGGTTATGGTAACGATCACATCATAACCTAAATCCATGGTCTTCCTCCTATTTACTTTTTTCTTTGCCGCCCGGGGGGCGGGCGGCAAAAAGCGATTTGAAGATATTATACAATATTTTCCGGGTCGATTCAACAACTATGAACAAAAATCATATTGTTTTTCACGGTTCTGTGAACAGCGCTTCCCTCTCAGCGGCGGCCCATGCGGGGGGTGGCGTCCATGAAGCCGGTCTCCAGCTTGTCGCCCAGACGCAGGCTCATGGCCGTACCCAGCGCGACACAGTTGACGGGGTCAGGCGAGACGGTCACTTCCACCTTCAGCTCCTGGCTCAGGTACTCAGGCAGGCCGTGGAGCTGTGCGCCGCCGCCGGTGAGGACGACGCCGTTGCGGTAGATGTCGCCGGCCAGCTCCGGAGGAGTCTTTTCCAGCACCTGATGGGCGGCGGTGCCGATCTGCTCGCTCAGGCGCATGACCGGCTCGTAGAGGTCGGCGGTGGAGACATTGACGCGCACGGGCAGGCCGGTGAGCAGGCTGCGGCCCTTGATCTCCATGGTCTCGTTGAAATCTGCCTTCTGGGGGCAGCAGGCCACGTTCTTTTTCAGGCTCTCCGCGGTGCGCTGGCCGATGGCGATGCTGAACTTGTTGCGCACGAACTTCAGGATCTCTTCGTCGTAGTGGTTGCCGGCCACGCGGACGCTGGTGGCCTTGACCTTGCCGCCGAGGCTCAGCACGGCGATGTCGGTGGTGCCGCCGCCGATGTCGATGATCATCCGGCCATCCGGCACGGTGATGTCGATGCCGGAGCCGAGGGCTGCGGCGATGGGCTCATCAATGAGGTAGACCTGACGCGCACCGGCGGCCATGACGGCCTCCACCACGGCGTCGCTCTCGATGCCGGTGATGGCGGCAGGCACACAGACGGCCACACGGGGCTTGACCATGTGGGAGCTGTAGACCTGATTGACGAAGCGGCAGATGAGCTCCCGGGTCATGGTGTGGTCGCTGATGACGCCATCCTTCAGCGGGAAGATGGCGGAGATGTAGTTGGGCGTGCGGCCCACCATTGCAAGGGCCTTGTCGCCGGCCTCAAGCACGCAGTTCTTGCGGGTATCCACCGCCACCACGCTGGGCTGGTTGAGCACGACGCCCTGCCCCTCCTGCGCGATGATGATGGTCGTCGTACCAAGATCGATACCGATGTCATTCTGTGCCATAATCGTGATATTTCCTTTCTCTGCTGCCCATTCTCTATTTCCATCGCCCATCTCCGGGCGCGGGTCATCAAAACACATTATAGTATAGCATATCTGAGGGGAAAAAGAAACCCTCTGCAGGGGTTTGCCCTCTCCGTCATTGCTTCGCAATGCCACCTCTCCCATAGGGAGAGGCACTGGCGTGCCGGTCAGGCCCACGCGGGACGAGCAAAGCCTTATTTTTTCGGAAACAGTAGTGCCCTGCTACAGAGGGCAGCAGCTTCGGGACAATATCCCTTGTCAAGCTGTTGTGAATCTCTGTAGCAGGGCACTATCTTTTACGCCATATTGAGCTTTCAGCGGTCAGCGCAGAGTTGCCCGGCACGCCAGTGGCTCCCCCTTTGGGGGAGCTGTCACCGAAGGTGACTGAGAGGGCCAGCTCGCCCCCCGGAAAGCATCATATTGCCGACAAATTTTCCGGCGGCAGAGCCTGGGCCAGCAGAGCGGCCAGGCCGCTGTAGCGCAGGTTCTGGCGGATGTTGGACATCATCCGGTTCACCACGTCCCGCCGGCCCACCACGATGCAGAGCTTCCGCCCGCGGGTGACGCCGGTATAGAAGAGGTTGCGGTAGCACAGGCGGGGCGGCACCTGTGCCGCCGGGAGGATGACCGCCGGGAACTCGCTGCCCTGGCTTTTGTGTACCGTGATGGCATACGCAATTTCCAGCTCGTTGAGGTTCTCCGCCGGGTAGACCAGCCGCCGGTCGTCCATCCGCACCACCATGGAGCGGCTGCGCACGTCGATGGACTCCACGATGCCGATGTCGCCGTTGTAGGCACCCACACCCTGTTCCCCGCCGATGCGCTGCCACGTTATCTCGTAGTTATTGCGCACCTGCATCACTTTGTCCCCCACCCGGAAGACCCGGGCTGCGCTCTGCAGCTCCGGCTTGCCCTTCCTGGGCGGGTTGAGCATGGCCTGCAGCTCCGCGTTGAGGGCCTGGGTGCCGGTGGGGCCAAGCTTCGTGGGGCAGAGCACCTGAATATCCTTCACCGGGTCGAACTGGTAGCTGCGGGGCAGACGGGTGGTCACAAGGTCGCAGACCAGCTTCTGGGCCGCGTCGCCGTCGGCTTCGAGGAAGAAGAAATCGTCCGTCTTTCCGCCCTTTTTCAGCGGTTCGCCCGAGATGATGTGGTGGGCGTTCTCCACGATGAGGCTCTGAGCGGCCTGCCGGAATATCTCGTTGAGGCAGACCGTCGGCACCAGCCCGGAGCGGATGGTCTCGCCGAGGATATTGCCCGGGCCGACGCTGGGCAGCTGGTCGGCGTCGCCTACCATAATAATACGGCAGCTGTACCGCAGCGCCGCAATGAGGGCCTGGAACAGCTTGACGTCCACCATGCTCATCTCGTCGAGGATAACGACGTCGCACTTGAGCAGGTTCTTGTCGTTGTGGATGAAGCTGACCACGCCGCCGGTGTAGTCCACTTCCAGCAGACGGTGGATGGTGGAGGCTTTCCGGCCCGTCAGCTCGCTCAGACGCTTGGCGGCGCGGCCTGTGGGAGCGCAGAGGGCTACCCGTTCGGCCTCGTTCTCGAGCAGCTGCAGGATGGCGTTGACCGTGGTGGTCTTGCCGGTGCCGGGGCCGCCGGTGAGGACAAGGCAGTTCTCGGTCATGGCCTTGCGGATGGCTTCCTTCTGGAGCGGCGCGTAAGCAAAGCCCTGCGCCAGTTCCAGGATCTGGATGTTCTTGTCGAGGTTTCGGGCCGTCTGCTTTCCGCGCCTGGTCAGCATGGCCAGACGGTCGGCGATGTCCTGCTCTGCGGCCAGCAGATCCGGCAGATAAATATACGGTGTGCCGTCGAACATCCGCACCGCCAGTTTCCCGGTCTGGATGCAGCTGTCCAGCGCCTCCGCCAGCTTTTCGGGGGGCTGGTGGATGAAGTTCGACGCTGTTTCCAGCAGCTGCGCCCGGGGCAGACAGGTGTGGCCGTTGCCGGCGTTGTGGCGCAGGGTGCGCAGGAGGGCGGCTTCCAGCCGCTGGGCGCAGTCCCCTGCCATCTGGTAATACTGGGCGATGCTGTCGGCGTGGCGGAAGTCCAGCTGCAGCGGCTCCCCGCAGAGCAGGTAGGGGTTCTGCTGGATGGCCTGCATGGCCCCCGGCCCGAAGGTGCGGAAGACCTCCATTGCCCGGCGGGGGCTGATCTCGAACTGAGCCAGATAGGCAATGAGCTCCCGCATTCCGAACATCCGCTTGAACTCCTGCTGGATGCGGTCGGCCTTGTCCGCCGAGATGCCCGGGATGAGGGTGAGCTGGGCGGGGTCGTTGGCGATCACTTCCAGCGCCGCCGCGCCGAATTTGTCAATGATCTTATCCGCCGTCCGAGCCCCGATGTAGGGCAGCGACCGGCTGGCGAGGAAGGCGTAGACGGCCTCGAGGTCTTTGGGCATATCCGTCTCGCACTCCTGTGCGTGGAACTGTCGGCCATAGGTGGCGTGGTTCTCGTACCTGCCCCGGCAGACGACGCTTTCGCCCGCGTGGAGCTCTCCCACCATGCCGCACACAACGGTGACGACACCGCCGCCCGACACCTCGAACACGGTGTAGCCGTTGTCCTCGTTCAGGTAGATGATGTCCTCTACCGTGCCTTCCAGCCGTTCCAGCTCCTGCTCCATCGTCCCGCCTCCTCGTTTTAACACAACTATATATAGTATAGCGGTTTTGGGGGGATTTGTAAATACAACGAGGCAGCTCTTTAAGGCTCCCCCTTTGGGTGAGCTGGCGAGCGGAGCGAGACTGAGAGGGCAAGGATGCTACAGAAAAACAAAAAGCACAGCGATAGCACCGCTCTGACGGAGAGCCTGCTTATCGCTGTATGGCGGCTCTTGGGAGACGGGCTTGCCCTCTCCGTCTGCTTCGCAGCCACCTCTCCCAGAGGGAGAGGCACTGGCGTGTCGGTCAGGCCCACGCGGGACAAGCAAAGCTCACTCTATCCGAAAACAGCAGTGCCCTGCTGCAGAGGGCAGCAGCTTCTAGACAAGAACACTTTGTCAAGCTGTTGTGAATCTCTGTAGCAGGGCACTATCTTTTATGCCATATTGAGCTTCCAGCGGTCAGCGGAAAGTGGCCCGGCCTGCCAAAGGCTCCCCCTCTGGGGGAGCTAGCATTGCGAAGCAATGACGGAGAGGGCAAGCCCGCTGGCGGCTCATGGTCAGGCTTCCCTTCGTACAACCTCTCAGTCTCACTTCGTTCGACAGCTCCCCTAGTAGGGGAGCCTCTGGCGAAACCGTTCACTTTGCTGGGCCTGCCAAAGCCTCTCCTACAAGGAGAGGTGGCACGCCGCAGGCGTGACGGAGAGGTTGTACAAAGACGAGCCTGCCCTCTGTAGCAAGGCCTGCCCTTTTACGCCATATTACGCCTCAGGCGTCCAGTAGGAAGTTGACCGGCCTGCCAAAGGCTCCCCCTCTGGGGGAGCTGGCGAGCGGAGCGAGACTGAGAGGCTCAATCCTCCACCCGCGCTGCGGCAAGCTCTTTCATCAGCCGCTTGCGCACTGCAAAGTACGCCGGGATGAGGAAGAAGCAGGCAAAGAACCATGCCACAGGGTTGGCGATGCAGGCCGCAAAGTAGCCCCAGAGCGGCACGAACCAGAAGCCCACCATGGCACGGGCGACCATCTCGGCCACGCCCGCGAACATGGCAAGGCCGGAATAGCCCAGGCCCTGGATGGTGTAGCGGTAGATGATGAGGACAGCCAGCGGGATGTAGAACACGCTGTTCCAGAAGATGAAGCTGCGGGCATTCGCCATGATCTCCACCTCGCTGCTCTCGAGGAAGAGGCTGATAAGCGGCACATCCAGCACACGCAGGATGAGGAAGGATGCCACACTGTAGACGCAGCCAATTCCCAGCGCGGTATTGACGCCCCGGTCCACACGCTTGAGGTCGTGAGCGCCCATATTCTGGCTGGCGTAGGTGGTCATGGCGGTGCCGATGCTCTCCAGCGGCACCGAGAGGAACTGGGCGGCCTTGCTGCCTGCGGTCTGCGCGGCCACGATGCTGCTGCCCAGACCGTTCACCGCGCCCTGCAGCACGACGCTGCCGATGGCGGTGATGCTGCACTGCAGGCCCATAGGGATGCCCATGTTGCAGAGCTTGAGGCAGTGGCTGGCGCTCAGACGGCCCTCTTCCCTGCTCCATTTCAGCTCCGGGTAGTGGCGGCCGATGTAGATGAGACTGCCGATGCCCGCCACCGCCTGACTGAACACGGTGGCAAAGGCCGCGCCGAACGCCCCCATCCGGAAGGTGAGGATGCAGAGCAGGTCGAGGCCGATGTTCAGCACGCTGGCCACCAGCAGGAAATAGAGCGGCCGCTTGCTGTCGCCCAGCGCGCGCATGAGGGCGCTGGTGACGTTGTACAGCAGGGTGAAGGGGATGCCCCAGAAGATGGTGCGGATGTAGATGTCTGCGATGTCGATGATGTTGTCGGGGGTGTTGGTCCAGACCAGCACCGCCCGGGTCAGGGCCACCGTCACCACCGTGAGCACGACGGCGAAAAAGAGGCTCAGCCAGACGGTATTGGCGGTGTAGCGCCGCATCTCTCTGTAGTCCTTCGCGCCGAAGGTCCACGAGATGGGGATGGAGAAGCCGCAGGCGATGCCGTTGACGAAGCCCAGCACCAGATAGTTCAGGCCGCCCACGCTGCCCACCGCCGCCAGCGCATCCACGCCCACGAAACGGCCCACGATGATGGTATCGGCCAGATTGTAGAACTGCTGGAACAGACTGCCCAGCATCAGCGGCACCGCAAAGGCAAGGATGAGCTTGAGCGGGCTGCCCTGTGTCATGTCTTTTGTCATACAAAGCCCCTCCCCGGGCGGTCACTTAACATTTCTTTGCCGAATCTTTACCGACAAAAACGCCCTGCCGGACGAGGGGCAGGACGTTTTGCGTTTCATGAGTGGTATTATACTCAGCTCATCGTGATTTTGCAAGGGGTTTTTGGCAGATTTCTTCGTACAACATTGCTATTCTCTATCGGTGGTTTTTGGTGATTGTGCGCAGGGGGCGGCAGGGCTGCCTCCGGGAGAGCTTACGGGCCTTATTCCGCGTAGTGCGCCAAAAACTGCTTGGTGCGCTCCTCCCGGGGGTGGTCGATGAGCTGGCGGGCCGGGCCTTCCTCCACCACGACGCCGCCGTCCATGAACAGGATGCGGTCGGCCACGTCCCGGGCGAAGTGCATCTCATGGGTGACGATGATCATGGTGGTCTTCCGGTCGGCGAGGTCCCGCAGGACACGGAGGACTTCGCCGGTCAGCTCCGGGTCAAGGGCGCTGGTGGGCTCATCGAAGCAGAGGATGTCCGGGTGGAGCGCCAGCGCGCGGGCGATGGCCACCCGCTGCTGCTGACCGCCGGAGAGCTGGTGGGGGTAGTGTCCCGCCCGCTCCGACAGGCCCATCTGGGCCAGCAGGTCACGGGCCTGTGCTTCCAGCTGGGCGTGGATGGCCTTTTTGTTGGCCTTGTAGTCGGGCTGCTCCTTTGCCAGAAGCTCCCCCGCCAGCATCACGTTTTCCAGCGCGGTGTACTGGGGGAAGAGGTTGAAGTTCTGGAACACGAGGCCGAAGTGGAGGCGCTTTTTCCGCACCTCGCTCTCCCGCTGGGTGGCGGGGTCGGCGGCGTCCCACATGGTCTCGCCGTTCACCCGGATGACGCCGGTGTCGGGACGCTCAAGGAAATTCAGGCAGCGCAGCAGCGTCGTCTTGCCCGAGCCGGACGAGCCGATGATGGCCAGCGCCTCGCCCTGTTCCAGTGTGAGCGAGATGTCCCTGAGAACCTTCGTCTCGCCGAAATTCTTCCCGATGCCTGAGGCTTCGAGTAATGCCATAATTTAGTATCCTCCTTAGCAGCGGAAATAGTCCATCTTTTTCTCGGCCCAGTCCAGCAGCAGGGTGAGTGCGCCGACAAAGACGAGGAAGAAGATCGCGGTGGAGAACAGCGGCCAGATAAGGCCCTTGGCGCTGTACTCCTTCGCCATCATAATGATCTCCTTGTTGGCGATGACATTCGCCAGCGAGGTATCCTTCACCAGCGTGATGACCTCGTTGCCCATCGGGGGCAGGATGCGCTTGACGACCTGCAGGAGCGTGACCTTGAAGAAGATCTGGCTCCTGGTCATGCCCAGCACCTGACCGGCCTCGGTCTGGCCTTTCGGCACATCCTCGATGCCGCCGCGGTAGATCTCAGAGAAGTAGCAGGCGTAGTTGATGGCGAAAGCCACCACCGCCGCTACCAGACGGCCCGAAGAGCCGGAGGGCCAGGGGTTGGTCATGCCCAGCAGGCCGGGGCCGAGGTAGATGACGATGATCTGGAGCATCAGCGGCGTACCGCGGATGACCCACACGAAGGTCTTGACGACGCCCCGCAGCGGTGCGCACCGGCTCATGGAGCCAAAGGCCACCACAAGGCCCAGCGGAAGCGAAAACAGCAGGGTCAGAAAGAACAGCTCACAGTTGAGCGCGAATGCGCCGGTCAGACGCTCCAAAATCACAGTCACAGAATCACTACACCTATCCGTTTATAATGTAAGTTACTCAGCCAGAGTCAGGCCGTACTTGTCGGCCAGAGTCTGCATGGTGCCGTCAGCCTTCAGCTCGTCGAATGCATTGTCCACAGCCTCGGCCACGTCGCTGCCCTTGCGGAAGGCCACGCCGTACTCCTCGACGTTCAGCTCATCCACCATCTTGAGGTTTGCGTAGTCGGTACCCTCGCCGATCATGGCAGAAGCCAGAGTCAGGTCGAGGATGGCGGCATCAGCGGTACCGGCGGCGACTTCCATCAGGCAGTCGGTCTGAACATCCTTGGAGATGAAATCCGCCTGAGACAGGTCGGCGTTCTCGGTGATGGTGGTCTCACCGGCAGAGCCGGCCTCGGCCACCACGGTCTTGCCGATGAGGTCGGCGGTGGAGGTGTAGTCGGTGCCGTCCTTCACCACGACGACCTGGGCGTTCTTGACGTAGGGCTTGGTGCAGGCCATGTTCTCCTCCCGGTCATCGGTGAGGGTCAGGCCGTTCCAGATGCAGTCGATGCTCTTTGCAGCCAGCTCGGTCTCCTTGGTGTCCCAGTTGATCTCCACGAACTCCGGCTCGACACCCAGCTTCTCACAGACAGCGGTGGCCAGCTCGGTATCGAAACCGGTGAAGCTGCCGTCGGCGTCGGTGTAGTTCATCGGCTCATAGACGGTGTAGCCAATGACCATCTTGCCGTTGGACCGGATATAAGCCAAATCGCTGTCAGCGGCCGCGGAGCTTGCCGGGGCGGCAGAGGCGGCGGCAGAAGAAGCAGCCGTGGAAGTGGATGCAGAACCGCCGCAGGCGGCAAGGCTCAGTGCCATCGCACCGGCCAGAAAAGCAGAGACCAGACGTTTCATATACAAATTCCTCCCTCAGATTCAGCAGAAGAGATTCAGCAGAAGCGGCGCTTCGTTTTACCGCTTTACCATGCTAAATTGTTAAACTGTGACTATAGAATAGCGCGTTTTGCCCCGTTTGGCAAGAGGAAAACCGATTTTTTCGCGTTTTGCCCGTAGACCGCCCCTTTCCGATCGGGTTTTCGGTGTATTTGTACAAAGGACAGCCCCCCAGCAGCGGCATACCCTCTCAGGCGCTTCGCTCGCCAAGGCCGGGTTGCGGCACCCAGCGTCTGCTTCGCTGTCGCTTGCATCCTGCTGGCCGCTGCCCCAACAGCTCCTCCCTGTTTCCGCCGCTGGCGGCGGTCGTCGCCGTTGCCCCAGAGGGGGAGCCATTGGCAGGCCGGGCAACTCTGTGCTGACCGCTGGAAGCTCAATATGGCGTAAAAGATAGTGCCCTGCTACAGAGATTCACAGCAGCTTGACAAGGTGCTCTTGTCTAGAAGTTGCTGCCCTCTGTAGCAGGGCACTACTGTTTACGATAAAAACAAACTTTGCTCGTCCCGCGTGGGCCTGACCGGCACGCCAGTGCCTCTCCCTATGGGAGAGGTGGCTGCGAAGCAGACGGAGAGGGCTAGGACGCTGCCGCAGGAGCGTCAGCTTCTCCCCGGGATGTCGCCTACCATGATGACGAAGAGCCTTGGTATGTGGTTCTCATCCGTCCACCTTCCGAAGCCGACCCGGTAGCTGGATGCAAGGAATCCGGGCTTGTGCCAAGTATTCCCATCCGGTTCCGGCAGTACCAGTCTGTAGTCGTTACAGAGGTCGATGGCCTGCTTGACGGGGTCGTCCGAGCCTCTGTCCTCTCCACAGTAGAAGATGACCTGTTTGTTGGTGGTGTTGGGGTCGATGCCGATGGTTTTCAAGAGAGCTCTGCGAGGCTCAGAACCGATAGAGTGGTAATTGCCCCACTTCAATTTGTTAATAAGAAGAGTTCCCTCCCCAGAGCTCACCTGTGTGTACCTCTCCGCCGCCTCACTCAGCTGCGGGTCGGCCTCGCAGGTGATGTTTACGCTACGCTGTACATTTATGATGTCTGCCAGAGCCTCGGCCCGGAGGGTGTCCTCCGGCTTATCTCCCGGCTTATCGCCGCAGCCGGTGAGCAGGGCCAGCGTCATCACGCCCGCGAGGGCAAGGGCAAACAGCTTTTTCAATTTCATTGTCGTTTCCTCCTGTGTCAAGTCTGCGGGGTCTTGATGGTAGCGTCTGTTCGCAGTGCGAGGTAATAGCGGCGGCCGTCACTCTTTTTGCCCGTCATTGTAAAGGCTATGGCGTTCAGAGCGGTGCCTGACGACGGATCATACCTGCCAAACCCTACCATAGCGCATTGCTTCATACTCTCCGCCTGCGCCAGCGCACTCTGCTCCGGCTTCACTTCTCCATACCAAAGATAAACACTGCCTGTCACCAGATAGTCCTTCAATTCCTTTTTAATGATGTTCTGTGCCTCATTGGTCAGCCCACCCGCTTCATCGTTCAGCCAGCTCGGCTGGAACTGCCGTGCGATGACCTTGAGCTTTCTGTCCAGCGTCTCGTCCTTCTGATAGTTAGCAAATTGTCCCCTCCTGTACCGGAAATACTCTTCCACCTGCTTGGTTTTGGAGCTGCTGTCCGAGCAGCCGGTGAGCAGGGCCAGCGCCATCACGCCCGCGAGGGCAAGGGCAAGGAGTCGTTTTGCATTTTTCATCGTCGCTACCTCCAATCGTGGGGTGTGTCTCGGTGATTTTATTATACCATACCCCCCCCCCCCCCCCCCCCCCCC
>OLSH01000598.1_pt1 | contig 28565 bp, 25 predicted proteins | sample 1643221 | NCBI WGS metagenome assembly OLSH01 (sample SAMEA3136681, study PRJEB25190) | human gut metagenome | biome: human gut; feature: human-associated habitat; material: faeces | place: Austria | collected 2013 | reverse complement strand
TTCTTCATACTATGAACATGCCCGGATTTTCTAAATTTTAAACATGAAAACTTTTATCAGATACCCAGTGGACAAGTAGGAAATGCCGCGTTACGATGGAGCTGGCTAAAAATTTAACACACCAAATTTCAAATCCGGGGTTGACATCCTGGTGTCAGGTATAGTATTTTAAAGTCATAAGTCATATGACTGACGGACAAGTGGAGTTTACCACAGGAAGTATGACAACGAATTTTTAGCCGACCGTCTGGGCACTTTGCCTGGACGTGCGGCTTTTTTTATTCCATAGGAAAGTTCTGCGAACCTCCCTATGAAATAAAAAAGCCCTGCAGGCAGTATGCACACCAGGCAGCCAATCAACATTTTTACAGGAGGTTCCTATGATTGTTGGACACATCCATTCCATGGAATCCATGGGATTAGTCGATGGCCCCGGCATCCGCACCGTGATCTTTTTTCAGGGCTGTGCCCTCCGGTGTAAGTTCTGTCACAACCCAGACACCTGGGAATTTACAGGTGGTGAAGAACTGACCCCGGAAGCGCTGGTCAAAAAGATCTCCCGCTTCAAACCGTACTTTAAGCAGAACGGCGGAGTAACCTTTTCGGGTGGAGAGCCGCTGATGCAGCCGGAGTTTTTACTGGAAACATTAAAACTCTGCAAACAGGAAGAAATTCATACATGCATTGACACCGCCGGCGTTGGACAGGGAAATTACGACAAGATTCTTTCTTATACAGATCTTGTACTTCTGGATCTGAAAGAAATAACAAAACCGGCATACGAGTCTATGACCGGAAGGCCTATGGACCGTTTTGATGAATTTTTAGAGGCATTAAAACGAAACGGCACAAAGATCTGGATCCGGCATGTAGTGGTTCCGGGGCTTACGGACAGCGAAGAACACATGAGGGAATTAAAAGCATACATAGACCGAATACCCAACGTGGAAAAGGTAGAACTGCTTCCCTATCATTTGCTCGGCATCAATAAATATGAGGTGATGAATCTTTCTTATCCTCTCTCAAATGTTCCGGCAATGGACAAGGAACAAACCAGACACTTTCAGGAAACCTATTTTAATCAATATGGAGGAAAACAATGTTAAACCAATGGAACGGCTTTAAAGAAGGAAAATGGACTAAGGAAACGAACGTAAGGGATTTTATCCAGAAAAACTATACATTGTACGAAGGTGATGACACCTTCCTGGCAGGTGTTACCGATAGAACTCAAAAAGTGTGGAACAAATGCGAAGAACTGCTCTCAGAGGAGACAAAAAAAGGCGGCGTTTTAGATGTGGAAACTGACATTATTTCCGGCATTACAAACTTTGCCCCTGGATACATCGACAAAGAAAATGAAGTCATTGTCGGTCTCCAGACAGATGCGCCCCTGAAACGTATCGTCAACTTATACGGCGGAAAAAGGATGGCCCATTCTTCCCTGGAACAGTATGGATATAAGCTGAATCCAGAAATTGACCGCCACTTCAATGAATACCGCAAAACACATAATGAAGGTGTGTTTGATGCATATCCGCAGCGCACAAGACTTGCAAGGACCGCAGGACTTTTAACTGGTCTTCCGGATGCATACGGACGCGGACGTGTCATCGGCGACTACCGCCGTGTCGCTCTTTACGGAATTGATTATCTTGTGGAAGAAAAGAAACGTGACCTGGATGCCCTGGACGGACCGATGAGTGAAGAACGTATCCGCGCAAGAGAAGAAGTATCCGAACAGATCCGCGCTTTAGGGGATATCAAAGAAATGGCTGCGTCCTACGGAGTTGACATCTCCAAGCCTGCATCTAACGCGAAAGAAGCAGTACAGGCCTTGTACATGGCTTATCTCGCCGGTGTAAAGGAAAACAACGGAGCTGCCACATCCCTCGGACGTACCTCTACCTTCCTTGACATTTACATCCAGCGTGACCTTGAAAGCGGAGCTCTGACCGAAAAAGAAGCACAGGAACTGATTGACCAGTTTATTATCAAGCTGCGTCTTGTGAGACATTTAAGAACGCCGGAATATGATGAGCTGTTCGGCGGTGATCCTACCTGGATCACAGAATCCATCGGCGGCATCGGCATCAACAGCAAACCATTGGTAACTAAGACTTCTTTCCGTTACCTCCACACTCTGTACAACCTGGGAACCGCACCGGAGCCAAACCTGACCGTACTCTGGTCTGAGAAGCTTCCAGCAAACTTCAAGAAGTTCTGCTCCAAGGTTTCCATTGATACAGATTCCATTCAGTACGAAAACGACGACGTTATGCGCCCGATCTACGGAGACGATTACGCTATCGCCTGCTGTGTATCTGCAATGAAGGTTGGAAAACAGACCCAGCTGTTTGGTGCTCGCTGCAACCTTGCCAAATCTCTGTTATACGCTATCAACGGCGGTATCGACGAGAAGAAAGGCATTGAAGTTATCCCTGGAATTGAACCGATCACTGATGACGTACTGGATTATGACAAGGTTTGGACAAACTACAAAAAGGTTCTGGCCTATGTGGCAGAATTGTATGTAGATACTGTCAACATCATTCATTACATGCATGATAAATACGCTTACGAGGCAAGCCAGTTCGCACTGCACGATACAAACCTGGAACGTATCGCTGCATACGGCGTTGCGGGGCTTTCCATCGCAGCGGATTCTTTATCAGCGATCAAATATGCCACTGTGAAGCCAGTACGAAATGAAAACGGCGTGGCTGTGGACTTTGAGACTGAAGGCGAATTCCCGAAATATGGGAACGATGATGACCGGGCAGATGATCTGGCTGTAAACACTGTGACTTTATTCTATGAGGAATTAAAGAAACACCCAATCTATAGAAATGCGATCCATACATTGTCCGCACTTACCATCACATCCAATGTTATGTACGGTAAGAAGACAGGGTCTACACCAGACGGAAGAAAATTAGGGGAGCCTCTCGCTCCTGGGGCAAACCCAATGCACGGACGCGACAACAGCGGTGCCCTGGCTTCCTTAAACTCTGTTGCCAAGATTCCTTATCGCGACGTGTGCCAGGACGGTGTATCCAACACCTTCTCCATCGTACCGGAAGCTTTGGGAAAAGATCAGGACCAGAGAGAAGAAAACCTTGCAAACATCCTGGACGGATACTTTGTACAGGGAGCCCATCACCTGAATGTCAATGTATTTAACCGTGAGACATTGATCGATGCCATGGAGAACCCGGACAAATACCCGACACTGACCATCCGTGTTTCTGGATATGCGGTTAACTTTAACAAGCTTTCCAGAGAGCAGCAGGAAGAGGTCGTAAGAAGAACTTTCCACGAAGGAATGTAAGTCTGCCTGTATTGACAATAAGGCTAATGGGATATATGATATATATAGCAATTATATAAGCTCATAATATGGTTGAGCGTTTCTACCAACTGCCGTAAATAGTTGATTATAATTCATTGAATTATGATCATCAGCTATTTACGGCAGTTTTTGTTACATCATATTAGAGTACCTTAAAAGAAAGAAGGGTTTGAATGGATTACAAATACTTAAGAATGGAAGATTACAAGAGAAAAGAGCATTTTGAATATTTTAACAGTTTAAGTTACCCATATGTTGGACTGACCGTAAACATTGATATTACAAGTTTATTAAATACGACAAAAGCAGAAAATCTCCCGTTTTTTCTTACCATCTGCTACTGCGTTTCAAAAGCGGCAAATGGTATTCCGGAATTTAGGCAGCGGATACTCCATCATAAAATCATAGAATTTGATAACTGCAAAACATCTCATACGCTGGCATTAGAGGACGGAACCTATTGCTATTGTACCCTTGACAGTACTATCCCTTTTTCAGAGTTTCTACCTTATGCGGTCCGGGAACAGGAGGCCGCAAAGCAGAATAGAACTATAAACGAAGATGATGATATATGCGGCAAGATTTTTATTTCCTCGTTGCCCTGGATTTCTTACACCTCTCTTGTTCAGCCTGTACCTATTCCAGCAGATAGTAATCCAAGAATCACATGGGGAAAGTATTTTGTTCAGGAAGGTAAGGTGATGATGCCTGTCTCTGTGCTGTGCCATCATGGCCTAGTTGATGGGATACACATTGCTGACTTCTATAAATTATTGGACAAACATATTCTTGCAATCTGTCAGCCATAGCCCAATATTAAGACATAGGCGATTCAAAGACGTAAAGACTTGACAGAGAAAATCGGGCGTGCTATAGTTTTGGCATTGAAATTTTTGATAAAAGGAGAAATAACATGGGCGTTAACATGACAGACCAGCTTACAAGGCGAAACAGCTCTGTACAATTCAGAACGATGAAACATTGTGCAGAGTACGGCGGTAAGCTTTAAGATTTCATCGGGAGACAGATTAAGCAAAAGGATCGGCTGCACCAGCAGTCCTTATTTTGTTACCCGTCTTCCCGGAGGACCCCATGATACAGGCTGCGGACAATGTTTTGTCCGCAGCCTTTTGTTGTTTCTATAACATAGTGACTTTTATGTCCGGCAGAAGGCGAGATCCATGTGTGTATCTTTGTCTTCTGCCTTTTTTATATTAATTATAATGCTTGCCACCCGCTTATCAGAAAGGAACCATACGATTATGAGTTTATTAGAGATTAAAGAATTATCCCATATCTTTGGTGATAAAATATTATTTGAAAATACAGAATTCCAGCTTAACAAGGGAGAACACGTTGGAATTGTAGGCCCCAACGGGGCAGGAAAGAGCACCCTTTTAAACATCTGTACCGGACAGATCACTCCCGACTCAGGCCGTGTCATCTGGCATCCGAAGGCTTCTTATGGATGCCTGGACCAGTATGCGCACATGGAGTCTGAGATCACCATTGCAGACTTTTTGAGATCAGCTTTCCATGAGTTGTATACCATGGAAGAACAGATGAATCTTCTGTATGCACAGGCGGCCTCAGGGGATGAAGAATCTCTCTCCCGTGCTGCCCGATACCAGGAGCAGCTGGAGACGAGAGATTTTTACCAGACTGACACCCGGATTGAACAGGTGGCATCCGGTCTGGGTCTGCTCCCCTTAGGCCTTGACCGCAAGGTTGGACAGATCAGCGGCGGGCAGCGCGCAAAGGTGATCCTTGCGAAGCTTCTATTAGAAAAGCCCTCTGTCCTGCTGCTGGATGAGCCCACCAACTTCTTAGATAAAGAGCATGTGACATGGCTGTCAGACTACCTCTCAGGGCTATCCAATGCCTTTATGGTGGTCTCCCATGACAATGACTTTTTGGAGAAGACCGTCAACCGCATATGTGATCTGCAAAACAAAAGCCTGACAAAATATTATGGAACCTACTCTGAGTTCTTAAAGAAGAAAACATTTTTACAGGAAGAGTCTGTCCGCCGTTATGCTGCCCAACAGAAAAGGATCAAAGAAACAGAAGATTTTATCCGCAGAAACATTGCGGGAAGGAAATCTAAGATGGCCAGAGGACGCCAGAAACAGCTTGAGAGGATCGACCGATTGGATGACCCTGCCTTGACAACACCCCGCCCGCATTTTAACTTCTCCACTCTGCCCGTGACCAATGCGGATCATTTATCCGTCAGAAATATGGCAGTGGGTTATGAGTATCCGCTGCTCTCCGGTCTTTCATTTGCTGTAAAAGGAGGGCAGAAACTTGTGATCACAGGTTTCAACGGGATCGGAAAATCCACACTGCTGAAAACCCTGACTGGACAGATAAAGGCTCTTCACGGAACATTTTCTTTTTCAGAACAGGTCACTTTAGGATACTTTGAACAGGACCTAGTCTGGCAGGATCCATCCCGGACACCGGTCCAGACCGTATCAGATCATGATCCCGCCCTTCCGGTAAAAAAGGTCCGACAGCATCTGGCCCGGTGCGGTATCTCCAGCCAGCATGCAAGACAGGAGATCGGCACATTAAGCGGCGGCGAACAGGCCAAGGTTAAATTGTGCCTGCTGACCTTGAGACCCTGCAACTTTTTGATCATGGATGAGCCCACAAATCATTTGGACGTGCAGGCAAAGGAGGACCTGAAGGCTGCCCTGGAAAGCTTTCCAGGCACAGTATTGCTCGTATCCCACGAGGAATCCTTTTACCGGGACTGGGCGGACCGTATTATCTGTGTGGAACACTAAAACGCAGCTTCAATATGATTGATTGTCATAAAAAAGAAAGATATCTTTCCCTCTGGATTGATATCTTTCTTACTCTATTTATAATGTTCTTTGCTATAATATAATTGTTTTGGACTGCTTGGCTTTTCCGGTATGCTTAAATGAATCAGGCCCTGCTTGATTAATGGATTGATATGCCTTTTAATTGCGTAGGTCAAGGAGGAAAGACCCAGATATTCAGCTATCTCTTTTCTGGTTCGGGGCGTTCTGCAAAAAATCAAAAGATTTTTAACTTCATCATTTTTATCCTCAAGCATTTCTGAAAATAGACATACCTTTTTATAGAATTTTACGACAAAAGTTCCTCTTTCATCTGAAAACTCGGGTTCCTGTAAATGATATTCTTCCATTGCTTTTCTCATAGCCGGGATTCCTGAATAACGGTTTTCTGTAACTCCCAATACCTCTAAGGCAGCTGCAAGAACAGGATTTCTCGTATCTGGCTGTATTTTCCCTAATTGATTAATTTTAATTCTTCCATAGACTCCACCGGGATTCCGAATTTCCATTCTATCCTCAAACATGATAATCTGGATGGGCATACCTTCTGTATTAATGCTATAGTCGCGGTGCACTAATGCATTTAATACAGCCTCCCTGACTGCAGTCAGTGGATAATCTGTCTGATCTGTTCTTTTTCCTGTATCTGAATCAATAATCGTTTTATTTCTCATGTTCTTTCTTACAAATTGAAGTGATAGTTCCAGCATCTCCATGATATTTCCTTCGATCCGCTGGTTGTCTAAAAAACGTTCTCCCAATAAACCGGTTTCTCCCATTTCATTTCCCGGTACTACAACGGCAATGATACACAACTGCGGAAAATATGCCTGGGGATAAGAATTGAACAGTAAAACTGAACTCAATGTAAATATATTATTTCTGGTAATGCTCATTAATTCATATAATTCTTCTTCCGGAAGCTTTGACAGATTTGGCTTTCCTTCTCTTAACCGCTCAGTATAATTCTCTATACCAGTTTGATTCATTGTTGCAAAGGTAGCTCTGTGAACTTCTCTGATATCATCCTGATATTTCTTCCGATAAGCTTCATAGCTATAGATCTCATATTCAGTCATTGGTTCATCGCTGTCTCCCACCCTCACATATGAACCCTTTATACGACCGGTTCCTTTATAGTAACAAGGGCGATCCACAATATCTATCCCTGGTATTTCTGCAGCCACAAAATTTTTACCGTCTTTTTCAATAACTGTCAGCAGCGGCCGTACAACTGGTTCCATCTGCAGGCACTGTGCGTTGATTTTTTTTTGAAGGTCTTTTGCATCATATACTCCGACCTCTTCGTAATTCTGCTCTTCATCAATTCCAAAAATTAATATTCCTCCGTCATCCTGATTAGAGAAACTTGATAAAGTATCAAATAGCCTTTTCGGACATCCTTTGTTTGCACTTTTTAATTCTAAGTGTTGCGTTTCACACTTTGTTTTTTGAATTTTATTTAATTTTTCTTCTAATTCTTCTAAAGTCATTTTAATCTTCTCCCATTTATTTAAGATTCTATCATAGATTTTAGATTCTACCAAGAAACTAAAATAGAAAATGAAATATTCAATTAAAATTTTTAAGTTTTCTATATCTTATCGTACGAAGCACGCCAAGCCCGAAGGGCATAAAAAACGGGTTGCCCTTTTGGATATATTAATCATCGAATTGGCTTTCGTATATTCCTTAAAGGAGCAGAGAATTAAATCCTCTGCTCCTTTCCTGTGATAAAATCCTATAACTAACAAATAACTTCTACTCCAAACTTTTCAAGCATGCCGCAGATTTCTTTCTCCGGCTCTTGTTCACATACAACACCGTCAATTTCTGTGAAATCTGCAAATACATAGTTCGCCTGAAAGCCAAACTTTTTTGTCTCCATCATCAGATAAACTCTACGGCTTCTGCACACTGCACTCTGCTTCATCGTGCCATCTTCCGGCACATAGGTCATAACTGTATTTTCCTTCACATCTGCCCCCACAACTCCCATAAAGCAGAGATCGAACCGAAACTTCTCCATCATGGACAGTGTCAGGGATCCAAGGAAACCGATTTGTGACCGATTGAACTCTCCTCCGAGCAAAATAAACTGTACTGGCGACTCAGCTGACGCAAACACATTTGCGATATCCAGCATACAACTCACTACTGTGACCTGCCGTTTTGTTCTGATGATCTCCCTTGCCAGTTCCAGATTCGTCGTAGAGGTGTCCAGAAACACTACATCCCCGTCCTTTATGAGCTTTACCGCCTTTTTTGCGATCCTTTGTTTCTCTTTGAGATTTTTTTCTTTTCTGGAAGAAACCGCATTGGTGTGCCCCGGATGCTGGCTTTCCGCCAAAACGGCACCCCCATAAGCGCGTTTTAAAAGATGGCGGCCTTCCATGCTGGCCAGATCTTTTCGGATACAGTCTTCCGTCACTTTAAACATCTGGCTCAGTTCTTTCACTTTTACTTTTTGATTTTCATGCAAAAGCTCTAGAATCTTTTGCTGTCTTTCTTCTACAAACATGCTCTGTCTCCACCTGTTTTTTATTTTATTCTACCATATCCCGGCCCGGCATACTACCGGCCTTCGTTTTCCTGATACTCAAGACCCTTGAGCAGCAGAAATTCGTTGACGACAAAAAACTGGGCCGTCATATACACATCGGAATTATATCTGCCTTTCATAACCGGATGGGCATAAAACTGCAGGCTGATATCGCTGAGCCGTGACAGCTCGTTATTGCCCACCTTTGTCACAGAAATGATTCTGACCCCCTTGGCCCTGAGCCTTCCGGCCAGTTCATTGACAAATGCATTTTCACCGGACAGGGAAAACAAAAAGAACACATCCCCTTCTCTCACGATCTCCAGTACCATCTTGATCTCTTCCCTGCCCTCAATGAGATTGCACAGATAGTCCAGGAAAAGAAGATTCTTTTTTAATTCCCTGGCCGCATTCTTCTGGACCGCACCGCTGCCGTAAACGTAGATCTGGCCGGCCTGTGACAGCAGTTCTAGGACATCGGAGCAGTCCCTGTCCATCATCATGTCCAGCGTCTTAATATAATCCTGGTAAACACGTTCGATCTCCCTGGCATCAAAGGACTCCTGGTCCCTGCTGTCCCATTTTAAAATGATCTTCAGTTCACCGAACCCTTCCATTCCTAATTTGTGGGTAAAGCGGGAGACTGTGGTGTGGGACACATGGCAATGCTTTGCAAGCTCCTGGATGGACATGGTCTGGCATTCCTCCTTATGGCGCAGGATATAGTTCCAGATACTCATATCATTCTCATTTAATTTGTCATAGTTTTCTTCGATCAGCGTCTCCAGTCTCATCCGCCTTCTCCTCTTTTTTGGTTTGATACTCCATATATTTTAAAAATAGGATCTCAATTAAAATGAAGTATGATGTCAGGGAATCGTATTCTATCTGGCTGAACGGCTGTGAAAACACTGTGTCAGTCACATAGAGTGTATAGTCAGCCATATGGGCCAGTGTGTTTTCTCTGAGCTTGGTAATGGACAAAACCGGCACACCCCGGATCTTTAAATTTCTTGTAAAATTGTTGATAAACTCATTTTCCCCGGAGACAGATATGATGATAAACAAGTCATCCTCGGTCACCAGGCTGAGAAGCTTTTCCGCCTCCTCGTATCCGCTCAGGTCGTAGATCAGCCTCCCGCTCATCATGAACGTACGCTTTAATTCTTTCTTAATGGAAGACTGGATCATGCCGATTCCGTACACATAAATATTCCTTGCACGGTCAAACACCTTTAAGATCTCGGTGCAGTCTTTGTCCTTCATGCTGTCAATGACCTGCTGGTAGGAATGGCACACCATGTCCACATGGCCAATGTTCTCCTTGGCCTCCTGATTGTCAAGCTTTAAGAAAACTTTCAGTTCACCGTAGCCTTTTAAGGACAGCTTCTGGGCAAACCGCAAAACTGTAGTCCTGGAGACACTGCACTTAAAGGCCAGCTGGTCTATGGCGAGCTTCTCACATTCTTTTCTATGTGAGGATATGTAGTTCCATATGTACAGATCATTCTCGTTGAGCTGACTGTAGTGGCTGTTCACCAGTTCGTCTAATTTCATAAAGCCCCCTGCCCTTTATCATTTCCGCCGTCTTTCTGCTCCTGAATCTGATTCCAATTTTACTCTATTTTTTCCATTTTGTCCACGGACATAACTTAAGGCAGATACCAAACGATATCTGCCTTGCATTTAAGTTTCTTTATTCATATTCGACCAGAGCGCTTGTTCCTGCTTCCACCTTCTGCTCTGTATAGAACTTGGAAAGCTTATGCCCATTGGGCTCAACAAATACCAGCATGGAGACGTCCGGAATTCCTTCTTCCTTTAACATTTTTCGGTCCACTTTCACCAGCGGATCCCCTGCCTTTACCTTCTGTCCGGGCTCCACATAAGTGTCAAAGCCTTTGCCGTTTAGTTTTACTGTGTCCAGCCCGATGTGGATCAAAACCTGAACACCATCTTCATTTTCCAGTCCTATGGCATGTTTTGTGTCCGTCACCGTAGTCACCGTTCCCGTACAGGGAGCAACAAAGGTATCCTCCTCCGGCTCCACGGCGATGCCGTCGCCTAATACTCTGCCCGCGAACATGTCGTCATCTACCTCAGAAAGATCCATGCTCTTTCCTGTTACCATGGAATAAAAGACTTTATCCCCTTTCTTTTTACCTTTCAAAAATCCGAACATCCCATACCTCCATTTATCTTTATTTCAATTCCGGCCAGAAGTCTTTGTTTGCTTCGATCAGATCGTCCAGAATCAGTTTTGCAACTCTTGCACTTGGAACGGTCTTTGACAGTGTCAGTGCCTGCCATAACTTCTGGTAGCTTCCCTCAATCCATGCTTCCACTGTGAGTTTTTCTACGCTGACCTGCTGCTCCATAAGACCTTTCTGGAACTGTGGAATTGCTCCCTGACAGATCTTTTCATAACCATTGCATCCCACGATACAAGGAATCTCAACCATAGCTGTGCGGTCAAAGTTTTCCACTGCCCCTTCGTTTGGAACAATCAAAAGGAATCTTTCCTGTGTATTTTCTGCGATGGCACATGCAAGATCAACAATGTAGGTTGCATGGGCATCTGCCTCAAATGCACAGCCTTCGCTGGTTCCGTTTGCAATGATCCGTTCGCACTCTCCAAAGACAAATTTCTCTCTGCCGTCCATGACCTCATTGGCTCTTGTGTATTCTGCATTAGAAGTTTCCACTACATAATCCTGGAACAGGTAATATTTTAGATAAGTGTTCGGGATTGTGTCAGGATCTACTTCATACACATCTCTTGCCTTTTGGAACGTATGTACCCAGCTCTCATCCACATGCTGATTTGTGTCAGACAATGCATCCGCAAAACCATTTGCCTTCATATGTTCCTTAATCTGAGGCATTAAGTCGTTTCCATTCTTGTCATAGATCTTATGCCACCATCCAAAATGATTCAGTCCATAATATCCCACCTGCATTTCTTTTCTGGAGGAAAGTCCAACCATGTTCGCCATCTTTTCTTCCAAATCAATCGGCATATCACAGATATTCAGGATCTTAGAGTTCGGACGCAGCCTTCTGGTCGCTTCTGCCACGATTGCCGCCGGGTTTGAATAGTTCAGCATCCATGCATCCGGTGAATACTGCTCCATATAGTCGAGAATCTCAATCACTCCTCCGATGGAACGCATTCCGTAAGCAATTCCTCCCGGTCCGCAGGTTTCCTGTCCAAGTACCCCATATTTTAACGGAATCTTTTCATCCAGTTCCCTCATGGCATATTTTCCTACCCGGATATGTGCCAGTACAAAATCAATGTCCGTAAACGCTGTCTCAGGATCTGTCGTATATCCGAATTCAATCTCCGGCGCATGCTCTTTTAAGTAAGTCTCACATGCCTTTGCCACTATTTCCTGTCTCTCGGCATCGTTGTCATAAAACATAATCTTTCTGATCGGGAAACGGTCCATGTGCTCTAAGAGCATCAGTGCGATCCCCGGTGTGAAAGTACTTCCCCCGCCTGCCACTGTAACTGCATATTTCTGCTTTGCCATAATCAACATCCTCCTAGCTTTTGCTTTGTTGTTTTCTTCGCTGACCAAATAGTACACCCGGAAAGCCTGCGGTGACAATAGATTTACAGGGTTTAGGGAGTGGTCTTTGCTTCCGTTTCATGGAACAAAACCTGTGAATTTTCCCAAGAGTTATTCTCCATTATCTCCAGTCAGCTCTGGAAAGGCCTCCTTCCGACAATGGAGAATAACTATCGTAGAGAAAGTCTGGTAACCTCCATGGTCCTTCACGAAAAAAAGCCCTGCAGAATTGAATTCTTCTGCAGGACTTTCTATCAATGCATTGCGATCCTAACCGTGGCGAATAGGCAGATACCTGCTAACGCCATGACCACTAGGCTTCCGGATACGGTTCCCAGGAATTTATTGTTCCATTCCTTCTTAAAGGCTTCTCTCAGTGTGATTCCATAAGTCTTTAACGTTTTGTACAGAAGGAATCCCAAAAGAAGAATATACCATACGTTCTGGAGCAGCATCTGCGCTGCGATCAGCAGGGACAGGTTGACGGCCGCATAACCAGCGTCCAGGGCAAGCCGTTTCTGCATAAAAATCAAAAGGTATGCGATAAACGGGTTGATCATTGATACCAGGAACATAACAGCCAATTTAGGATCTTCCCCTATGGCCATTGATATGGATCCTCCCGTCCTTGCTGCACCCATAGACAGATACGCAAGACAGACAAAAGGCGTCAGGCAAAGGAGCACCTTTGCTATATTATAATACCTGTCTAAACCGCTGGTTCTTACATTCATCATTCTCATCCCTGCTTTCTAAATCTTTGTTTTACAGTAAACTTTCAAAATCATCCCGCACACTCGGTACCTTCAGGCCGATGATCACCTGGTATGACTTTCCGTTAATAGAACAACCATGGGCTCCGATAGATTTGAAATATGGGTCATCTTTGCATAAAGTCTCATCCTTTACATTGACCCTGAGTCTTGTTGCACAGTTTGTCACATCCACAATGTTGTCCTTGCCTCCCAGACCTTCTAAGATCAAATTGGCAAACTGGACCTTTTGTTCCTCTTTGGAACCTTTCTTTTCACGGTACTCTTCTTTGGACGCAAATTTTATTTCGTCGTCATCTTCACGTCCCGGTGTCTTAAAGTCAAACTTCTGGATGAGGAACTTAAACACTACAAAATAAATTCCAGTAAATATAAGTCCAATAACAAGTAAAAGCAAATATTGTTTCCAATGATTTCCCATGAGTGGAATCCAGTTTAGGGATGCCATCTCTATGGCTCCGCCAGAGTGGATTCCTACGATACCTGCCAGATACATGGTGGTTGACAAGGTCGCAGCCAACAGTGCGTGAACAACGAACAATACTGGAGCCACAAACAGGAATGTAAACTCAATGGGCTCAGTAACACCGCAGAAAATAGCAGTCAGGGTGATCGGGATCAATAAGCCTAAAATTTTCTTTTTCTTTTCTTTCTTTGCTGTTGAGTAGAAGGCCAGCGCAATTCCCGGACATCCGAAAATCTTTGAAAAACCTGTAGATGTAAATCCAGCTACTGGCACGAGTGATTTTAAAGATGCAGTTGATGCTGCAATCTCTGGCAGTTTGGTTGCCCAGTATGAATAAAGACCTCCAGGCACGACCACATTATCATAATAGAACGGTGAGTATAAAATATGGTGCAGGCCAAATGGGATCAATGCCCTCTCAAGGAAAACGAATACCCAGATACCCAGAGCACCGGCTCCTTTTACAAATCCCTGGAATGCAAACATACCAAGCTGGATTTTCGGCCATAAGAATGCTGCAAGCACTGCTACCGGAACCATAACAAAAAATCCGACCATGAACACAAAAGTAGAACCGCTGAAAGTTCCCAGCCACTCAGGAAGTTCCGTGTCAAAGAAACGGTTATGTAAATAAATAACGATCCCTGCAATTGCCAGGGCGCCCATCATCCCCATATCCAGGGTTTTAATATTCGCAATCATTGTAAGTCCGCTTGTGCCGCCGACTTCCTGTGCAAAATCAACACCGAAAACTCCTCCCCATTGAGAGAGAATGGTACTCAGGAAATAGTGGAAGGTTAGATAGAGTACCAGGGCCTCCATGCAGCACCGGGCATTTTGTTTCTTTGCCATTCCGATCGGCAGACCGACCACAAACAACAGTGGTAGTTGGTTAAAGACGGTCCAGCCGCCCTGCAGGAGTACGTTCCAACACTTGTACCACATACTGGACGGAGCAGCAAGGCTTCCCATGATCGTCTCTGTGGTAAACAGAGTTCCGATCCCTATGACAATACCTGCAAAGGCAAACAAGAGAACCGGAGTAAACATCGCCCCGCCGAATTTTTGAATTTTCTGCATCATAATTTTTCATCCTTTCTTTGTCAACTGACCTCAAAGCCCGGCGCCAAGGTTTTGAGCACAACACATCAGCCGGAATCTGCTGTTTTTGCTGTGTTGTTATTTTCAACAAATTCATCCTAACAGACCTTGAAAATGTAATCAATATATACAAAGACTTTAGGGAGAGGGGTTATCAAACAAGGAAACTGCACAATTCCTGTGAAATTTCCCAGGAGGTATATTTTTCCGTCCCTATTTCGATATGATTTATTCTTGATATCCGTTGTCAAGTTCAATATCTTGTGTTAATATAGCTTTATCATCCTACATATAGTTGAAAGGGAAACAATGAATATGAACAACAAGAAAACTTCCAAGGACCTTAACGGCACCTTCTATTTCACAAAAAAGATATCCGGAGCCTTTCGTTCACAAGAAATTTCTGTAATGGAACTTCTTACATCCATACAAAAAGAGTTCCCACAGGAAGAATACAGCCTTAAACTTTTATATGAAAAATTCCAGAGCTTTCTAAAGCAAGGCACCAGGGATCAGGAAAAACTCCTGCTTCTTGTGAAGGCCGCGGCAGAGCTCACTTCCCAGGAAGCCCCCAAATGGGAGAACATTGCGGCACGGATCAAGATGCTTGAATTTGAACTTCAGGTTCAAATTCATTTGGAAGAGTATCACATTCACAGCTTCTATGAAAAGATCTTAATTTTAACGGAACAAAAATTATACGGAGAGTATATTTTAGGCCATTATTCTAAGGAAGATATCCAGTTGTTTTCTTCCTGGATCCGGCCCGAGAGAGATGACCTGTTTCAGTACTCAGGCCTGGAGCTTTTGCTTAACCGGTACGTAATACGTGACCATCAGGGGAACCCTCTGGAGACACCTCAGGAAATGTTTATGGGAATTGCCATGCACCTGGCTATGAAGGAGACAAAGGACCGATCCCATTGGGTGAAACGTTTTTATGACATGCTGAGTCTTTTACAAGTCACCATGGCCACACCGACCCTGTCAAATGCCAGAAAACCATATCATCAGCTCTCTTCCTGCTTCATTGACACCGTACCGGACAGCCTGGACGGCATCTACAAAAGCATCGACAGCTTTGCCAAAGTTAGCAAGTTCGGAGGCGGCATGGGGCTTTATTTCGGCAAGGTACGGGCCAGCGGAAGCTCTATCCGGGGCTTTCAGGGAGCCGCCGGAGGTGTGATCCGCTGGATCCGTCTGGCAAACGATACTGCTGTCGCGGTGGACCAGCTTGGAATGCGCCAGGGCGCCGTGGCCGTCTATCTTGATGTGTGGCACAGGGATCTTCCGGAATTCTTAAATCTCAGAACAAACAACGGAGATGAGCGCATGAAGGCACATGACGTCTTCCCCGCAGTGTGTTATCCGGATTATTTCTGGGAACAGGCACGGGATAATATAGAAGGAGATTGGTATTTAATGTGTCCCCATGAGATCCTCACCGTAAAAGGATATTCTCTGGAAGATTGCTGGGGCAGTGAATGGACGGAAAAATATCTGGACTGTGTCCGGGATGAACGGATTAAAAAACGTGTAATTCCTATAAAAGAGATCGTCCGTATGATCATAAAAAGTGCCGCGGAAACCGGGACTCCGTTTACCTTCAACAGAGACCATGTAAACCGCGCAAATCCCAACCAGCATAAAGGCATCATTTACTGCAGCAATCTATGTACCGAGATTGCCCAGAACATGAGTGCCTCAGAACAGACGGAGCAGAAAATCCAGATCATTGACGGCGAGGAGGTCGTAGTGACTGTCACCAAGCCCGGTGACTTTGTGGTGTGTAATCTGGCGAGCCTGTCGCTGGGCAACCTGCCTGTCACTGACTATGACAAGCTGGCATACGTGACTGAGAGCGCTGTCAGGGCCCTTGACAATGTCATTGACCTGAATTATTTTCCGGTTCCTTTTGCTGAGATCAACAGCAAAAGATACCGTCCCGTGGGACTGGGTGTCAGCGGATACCACCATATGCTGGCAAAACATAAAATCCAGTGGGAGAGCGAGGACCATCTTACATTTGCGGAAAAGGTATTCTCCGATATCCATTATGCCGCCCTGGAGGCCAGCAGCCGGATCGCGCAGGAAAAAGGAAGCTATCCGTACTATCAGGGAAGTGACTGGCAGACAGGCGCTTATTTTTCAAAGAGAAATCTAGTAAGCGGACGCTGGAAAGAGCTTCAAAACCGTATCCAGGAATACGGCCTGCGAAACGGTTATCTGCTTGCTGCAGCTCCTACCAGCAGCACAAGTATCATTGCGGGAACCACGGCAGGTCTGGATCCTGTCATGAATCGGTACTTTTTAGAGGAAAAAAAATACGGCCTTGTCCCAAGAGTGGCCCCTGAACTTTCCATGGATACCTTTTGGTATTATAAAAACGCCCATTATATCGACCAGACATGGACGGTGCGCGCGTGTGGAGTCCGCCAAAGACACATTGACCAGGCCCAGAGTATGAATCTATATATAACAAATGAATACACCTTTCGTAAGGTTCTGGACCTTTACATTCTGGCCTGGGAACAGGGGGTAAAGACGATTTATTACATGCGCTCCAAAAGCCTGGAGGTGGAAGATTGTGAAGTTTGTTCTTCATGAGCATAGAAAGAGAGAAAAGAAATGGCAGAACTTATGAAAAAACCTTTGTTTAATCCCCAGGGGGACACCGACGTTTTAAAGCGCCGCATGATCAACGGCAATACAACCAATCTGAATGATTTCAACCATATGAAGTATACATGGGTCAGCAGCTGGTACCGCCAGGCCATGAATAATTTCTGGATCCCTGAGGAAATCAACCTGGGATCTGACATGAAGGATTATAAACAGCTTCCGGCACCGGAACGCCGTGCCTATGACAAGATCCTATCGTTCCTCATATTTTTAGACAGTATCCAGACCGCCAACCTTCCCAATATCAGCGGATATATCACCGCCAATGAGGTAAACCTATGTTTATCTATCCAGACATTTCAGGAGGCCGTGCACAGCCAGAGTTACAGCTATATGCTGGATACAATCTGTGAACCTCAGGAGAGGGATCATGTCCTGTACCAATGGAAGGAGGATCCTTACCTGCTTGAGAGAAACCAGTTTATCGGAGATCTTTACAACGAATTTCAGGAACATAAAAATGCTGAGTCCTTTGTCAAGACACTGATCGCCAACTATATCCTGGAAGGAATTTATTTTTACAGCGGCTTTATGTTTTTTTATAACCTGGGAAGGAATCACCGCATGCCTGGTTCAGTTCAGGAAATCCGGTATATCAACCGGGATGAGAACACCCATTTATGGCTGTTTAAAAATATCCTGCTGGAACTGAAAAAAGAAGAGCCCTCTTTATTTGACGACGGCCATATAGAGGTTTACCGCCAAATGATCAAAAAGGGCTGTGAGCAGGAAATCCGCTGGGGTCACTATGTGATCGGCAATGACATTAAGGGGCTCTCAAAAGAAATGGTGACAGAATATATTCAGTATCTTGGAAACTTAAGGTGCCATAATCTCGGCTTTGCTCCTGTTTATCCAGGCAGGGAAAAAGAACCGGAATCTATGTCCTGGGTGAGCCAGTTTTCCAATGCCAACATGATTAAGACTGACTTTTTTGAGGCAAAGAGTACCGCATATGCAAAAAGCACCGCTTTGATCGATGACCTTTAATATGTTTAAGATCTTTGTAATCACAAAAATCCGGGGGAAGAATCATCTTTGATCTTTCTCCGGATTTTTGACATTATACTGCTTATTCACTTTTCTTTTTTACCGGTACCCACACCTCATACTCTGCATTTTCAGGGTCTGCGTTCAGATACAATTCAATGTCAGGCGCCTCTCCGAATTCATATCCAGAGTTGGGAAGCCACTCGGTGCCGATCCTTTTTTCCAGCTGCTGGATAGATCCCGGCATACTGCCTTTCCCTTTAAATATAACCCAGGTGGCTGCAGGCACCGTGTACTCGTCCCAGCCCTCTTCCAGCGGATCCTCACTGGAAACCGCTATGAGATATTTCCAATCCTCCAGGCTGCCGACACATGCGCTGACCCCTAGAATCCCCTGCGGTTCTTTTCCGATCTTGGAGACCAGTTTCTGTACGGTTCCGTCTGCCGCAGCTTTTGTCCACAGCCCCGGCACTATCTGAAAGTTTTTTTCCACATCTTTGTCCATCGGCGCTGACACTCCGATAATACGAAAGCTTTCTTTTGTCTCAATTCTGTAATTCATCTCTACATCTCCTTTTATTGTGATCTGAAAACTGATAGGAGGATAGGATTTTAAGATAATTCCGCTTTTTCTCGCCGCCGAAGGCGCAACGTGATGAATACTCTGAAACGCCCGGTTAAAAGCTGTGGGAGAGTCATAGCCGTACTTTAAGGCTATATCCACGACTTTTTCTTTTCCGCCGCTTAAATCCGCCGCTGCCATGGACATCCGCCTCCTGCGGATATACTCTGAAAGCGGCACGTCTGCAATGTAGGAAAACATTCTCTGAAAGTGATAGGTGGAACAACATGCGATTTTTGCAAGTTCCTCATAGTCTATCTCCTCCGATAAATGCTCCTCAATATAGGATACCGCCTGGTTCAGTCTCTTGATCCACTCCATTTCTATCTCCTTCCTGCAATAAAAGAATACACCTGCACCGTGAAACTTTCCTCTCATTCTGTGCACTGAAAAGAGAAGCTTCCGGTACGACACAGTTCTCTTTCATATTAACAGAACTGTCTGTATTATCAATGGCTTTGTGGCAGGGGGTAAATACTTCCATAGAAAGTTACACTCATTTTCCGGCGATACCGTCCGCAATTAATTGTGCCACTTTTTTTATATCTTTTCCACATTCACAATCAGACTTATTGTCGCAGAAAAAGCTTTCCACAAGGATAGCAGCCGGTTTTGTACCATTCAGAAAATACAGATGGTCGTCCTTTTTGGCGCCTCTGTCCCGGAACACCGTGGCCAGTTTCTTCTGCACTCTCTGTGCATATGCCTTCCCCGTCTCTGTCTTATAGTAGACTTCCGCACCGTGTCCGGCCCCGTCGCTGGCGTTTAAATGCAGTTCCACTGCCAGGTCATATCCACCTTGATTGATCAATGGCAGTTTATAAGACTTCTCTTCTGTCTTTGATGCAAATTTCTTTTCCGGACATACGATCACATCTACAGTCCATCCGTTCTTTTCCAGATAATCTTTCACAAGAGGTGCAAGCTTTTTGTTATACTGGTACTCATTGACAACGCCGCTGGCCGATGTACACATGCCGTTTTTTAAGATACTGTGTCCCACTGAAATCACTGCTTTTTTCATTCTGTATCCTCCTTTTTCTCTTTTGGTTCCTGGTGCGGTTCTTTCTATTGTAAGAGACCGCGTGGTTTATGTATTTGTTTCCTTCTGCTTTCAGGAGCTCCACGCACCTTCTGACGCTGATCCAGTTTTCATGGTAATCCCCCTCGCATTTGTGTGCATAATGCCCGCAGGGCTTTTTTATTCCATAGGGAGGTTCGCAGAACTTTCCTATGGAATAAAAACAAGGGCAAAAGCCGTAAACCGGCTTCTGCCCTCCATATCTAATCACCTGCAGCCGTCTGCAATCACCGTCTGTCTTCCGCGTGGATGTGCTCCATCCGGTTACATTTATTATATAAACTCCATCCGGTAATTTCAATGACTCCAATGTGAATCACCATCTACAGCAGGTGAATCACTGATTATGTAATCTATTTTTTATATTTGTTGATCTGGTTCGCGCTGATGACTACGTCTCCCTTGCCGATCTTGATCCCTTTTGCCTCCAGCAGTTCAGATACTGTGCACACTTCAAATCCTTTCGCTTTTAACTGAGGCAGGACCTTTTCCACTGCCGCCACAGAAGGTTTATGAATATCATGCATCAGGACAATATCCCCGTCCTTGGCCTGTTTTAAGATCGTGTTGACTGTGGCATTGGTATTCAAAGTTTTCCAATCCAATGTGTCAATGCTCCACAAGATCAAAGGCGCGTCTACCGTTGCCTTAACAGTATCGTTGATGGCACCATACGGTGGCCGTAGCAGTCCCACATCGGATCCAGTCACCTTAGAAATGGCGCCGTTCATCTTCTCCATCTGGAGCTGAACCCCAGAAGCTCCGATCCTCGTAAGCTGAGGATGGTTCCATGAATGTCCTGCCACTTCATTTCCGGAATCCATGACTTCTTTCACCAGTTCTGGGTATAGCTTTGCATTCTGCCCCAGCATGAAGAAAGTTGCCCTGGCATCGTTTTTATCCAAAGCTTTAACGATCCTGTCTGTGTTTTCCCTGGCCGGTCCGTCATCGAAAGAAAAAGCGATCAGCTTTTTCGTCTTGTCAATTTTTCTAGGCACATACAGAGACTCTTTTAATTCTTCTCCTGTACCCTTATCCATCAGGCCTTCATTAGCCTTAGCTGTCATCTCCCCGATTCCGTCATTTACACTCGTGTAATTTGTCTTTCCAGAGCGGATAAACCAGAGGCCTCCCGCAGCGATCACTACTGCCAAAGCAATCCATACAGCGATTCCGGCTTTATTCCATCTCCTTCTTGTTCTCCTTCTTCTGCTCATTCTATTCTCCTTTGTCCTTTATGATCTGATAGTTACTTACATCGACTAACCCTTTGTCCGTAAGGCGGAGTTCCGGAATCACCGGAAGCGCCATAAAGGACAGTGTAATAAACGGATCACAATCCTCTGATATGTTCATCATCCTTGCTGTCTGTACCATAGCGTCAATCCGCTCCTGTATTCTTTTTGCCGGCCATGTGCTCATAAGTCCTGCAATGGGAAGCGGAAGCCTTCCCGCCTCTTCACCATTTCTCACCAGCGCATAGCCCCCCTGCATATCCTGAATGATTTCCACTGCTTTGATGATATCCTCATCACTGTCTCCCGCCGCTATGATATTGTGCGAGTCGTGGGCTACCGAGGTGGCAATGGCTCCTCCAGTGATACCGTATCCTTTTAACGGTGCAGCTGTAATATTCCCGGTTCCCCGGTGGCGTTCAAACACGCACAGCTTAGAATACACAGAATCTGGCTGAAACAGCCCATTCTCTGACGGAACCTGTTCCATCAGATACTTTGTAATAATCTGTCCCGGTACCAGCCCTATGACAGGTACCTTCCCCTGTGTGCGCAGCAAAAGCTGATTCTTTTGAAACGGCTTTACATTCACTGTGTGAAGCATGGCCCCGTAATCCGTATCCGCTTCTTTCTCCTCTGAAAGCATCTCCTGTGAAGAGACACCTTTTTTATAGACCTGGAGAACGTTGAAATCCTCCAGGGAATCTAATACGACGATATCAGCGTCATACCCCTTTTCCAGGCATCCGATGTTTTGGAGTCCGTAGGTCTGTGCAGTATTCCAGGTTGCCATAGCTATGGCCTCCTCTGGCTTCAGGCCCAGCCGGATGCTTTTCTTCACATTAAAGCTGATATGGCCTTCCTGCTCAATGGTATCCAGATGCTTGTCGTCCGTACAAAAGAGGAATTCTTCTGTGCTGAGACCTTTTTCAACCAAGCCCGTCACAATGGCCTCCACATTTCTGGCCGCACTGCCCTCTCTGATCAGAATCTTCATGCCGGCTTTCCATTTTTCTTCTGCCTCCGCAAATGATGTACATTCGTGGTCTGTCATGACTCCCGCTTCTATATACCTTCTCAGATCTTCACCTGTCAGTCCCGGTGCATGGCCGTCTATGACCTTATCCTTACAGAGAGCGATCTTATCCATGATCTCCTTACTTCCAGCCAGGACATCCGGATAACACATGACCTCTCCCAGGCCGAGCACTCTTGGATGTCCAATCCACGTCTCCATATCTTTAGACGTGAAATCTGCCCCATTAGTTTCAAACGGAGTGGAAGGAATTGATGACGGAAGCATCACATAGACCGAAACGGGAAGATTTTCGGTGGCACCCAGAAGATATCTCACAGCTTCATTTCCGCTGACATTGACCATCTCATGTGGATCTGCGATCACGGTTGTCGTCCCGTGGGGAAGGATTGCATTGGCAAACTCACACGGTGCCGCCATGCTGGACTCTATGTGCACATGGGCATCGATAAATCCCGGGCATAGCACTTTTGCCGTGCAGTCGATCTCCTTTTCTCCGGTGAAATCCCCGACTGCGGCGATCTTCCCATCTGATACGGCCAGATCTGCCTGAAAGCAAGTCTTTTTTTTGACGTCTACAATTGTTCCATTTTTAAATACCAGATCGTATGTCATGACACCGTCCTTTTATTGAGCTTGTTCTTTCAATATATCGACCTTGTCCAGGCGTTCCCACGGAAGATCCAGATCGTTTCTTCCGAAATGTCCATAGTTGGATGTCTGACGGTAGATCGGTCTTCTCAGATCGAGCATCTTGATGATTCCTGCCGGTCTTAAGTCGAAATTCTTTCTGATCAGCTCCACAAGAGCTTCGCTTGATATTTTTCCTGTTCCGAAAGTATCCACATTGATGGAAGTAGGGTGTGCCACTCCGATGGCATAGGACAGCTGGATCTCACACTTATCTGCCAGCCCGGCAGCCACGATATTTTTTGCCACATAACGCGCCGCATATGCTGCAGACCGGTCTACCTTCGTGCAGTCCTTGCCGGAGAACGCTCCCCCGCCGTGCCGTGCATAGCCGCCGTAAGTATCCACGATAATCTTTCTTCCTGTAAGCCCCGCGTCTCCCTGAGGGCCTCCTATGACAAAACGTCCGGTAGGATTGATGAAGAACTTCGTATGTTCGTCTACCATCTCTGCCGGCAGCACCTTATCAAAAATCTCTCTCTTGACGTCCTCATGAATCTGGTCTTGTTCCACTTCAGGATCATGCTGCGCGGACAGTACAACTGCCTCCAGGCGGAGCGGTTTTCCGTTCTCATCGTATTCCACGCTGACCTGGGTCTTGCCGTCCGGTCTTAAATAAGGAAGTATCCCTTCTTTACGCACCTGCGTAAGCCGCTTTGACAGCTTATGGGCAAGGGAAATTGGATACGGCATGTATTCTTCAGTCTCATTTGTGGCAAAACCGAACATCATTCCCTGATCTCCTGCCCCAATGGCATCCAGTTCTTCATCTGACATGTCAGATTCTTTTGCCTCCAATGCCTTGTCCACACCGAGCGCAATATCCTTGGACTGTTCATCAATGGCAGTGATAACACCACAGGTGCTGGCATCAAACCCGTACTTTGCCCTTGTATAACCGATATCTGTAAGTGTCTGGCGCACAACCTTTTGAATGTCCACGTAAGCGTTGGTCGTGATCTCGCCCATAACCATCACAAGCCCTGTGGTGGTACAGGTTTCACACGCTACCCGGCTCATCGGGTCTTGTTTTAAAAGTTCATCTAAAATGGCATCTGAAATCTGGTCGCAGACCTTGTCCGGATGTCCTTCAGTGACAGATTCTGATGTGAATAGTATTTTTTCCATAAATGCTCCTTTCGCTTCTAAAGATATTCATATGTATCGAAAAAGGCCCGAACTGGTCGGACCTACTTCAATTTAACATCATAAGTTCGGCATAATGTTTACATTTCTGCTACGGATAACTTCCACTTCCTTCACCTGTCCTGCGACAACTTTGGATACGCGGAGCGCTCCGCCAGGGAAATAATAGCAATGCCCACATGTTACTTCTTCATTTTCCAGATCAATGCCCTTGAGCACTGCTTCTCCGATTGACTCACCCTTATATTCCTCCGGAATATTCACATGTACCAGTTCATTCACCTTGGCAATCTTCTGATTCGGCAAAAATACGGTCTTGTCAATATCCTCAAGACGGTCCAGGAAATACTTCCTTATAATGAAGAGAACCGCTATAGAAAAAATACAGAGCAGGTTTTCCATCGGACTTGTGTGCTGTGCAATCATCTGTCTGGCTATGGCAAACATCAGGACCTCCACCAGTGTAGAAGCCGTGTGCTTACACAGCATCTTGATGAACTCCACGCAGATCACAAGGTTAAACACATTGAGTACAAACTGATAAATCGCATCAGACTCTGGATTGCCTGATAAAATGGCGATCAGATCCTTGATCATCCACACTCCGCCGCCGATAACCGCAATGGTAATCAGGGCTGATAAATAAAACTCTATCCATTTGGATATCTTAAACACTTCGTTTTTCAGGTATTGTCGCACCGGCAATTCCCCCTTAATTTATACGATACGCAGCTTAAATCTGGCGATTTCCTTCTCATCATTCACCAGTTTGATATCTCCGCCGAGATTCTGGATCTTCTTCTCAAAACCTTCATATCCACGGTAAATATAGCCGATATCGCTGACTGTAGTGTATCCGTCAGCCGCAAGACCCGCAATGACCAGGGCTGCCCCTGCACGCAGATCGGGTGCTGAAACATCTGCACCGGTAAATAGATTAACTCCGGTGATGATGGCTGTTCTTCCGTCCACCTGGATCCTGGCTCCCATCTTGGTCAGCTCATCCACATAGCGGAAACGGTTTTCAAAAATACTCTCTGAAACAATACTGGTCCCGTTAGACAGAGCTAATGACACGGCCATCTGAGGCTGCATATCTGTCGGGAATCCTGGATAAGGCAGGGTCTTAATCTGGGTTGAATCCAGCCGTTTGGTGGCTACGACTCTGACTGCGTCATCAAATTCATCCACCTGCGCTCCGATCTCTTCGAGTTTTGCGCTGATGGCTTCCAGATGCTTGGGAATGACATTTTTGATCGTGATGTCACCTTTTGTGGCAACAGCCGCTGTCATGAATGTTCCCGCCTCGATCTGGTCCGGAATAATGGAATACTCACAGTTTCCGAGTTTCTCCACACCCTTGATCTTAATCACATCCGTACCTGCTCCGCGGATGCTGGCACCCATACTGTTCAGAAAATTGGCAACGTCAACAACATGCGGCTCTTTTGCCACATTTTCAATCGTTGTATTGCCCTTAGCCAGAGCTGCCGCCATCATAACATTAATGGTCGCACCGACAGATACCACATCCATATAAATGTGGCAGCCGATCAGTTCATCTGCAGTGGCCGTGATCATACCATTTTCAATCTCAATCCTGGCGCCTAACGCCTTAAAGCCCTTGATATGCTGGTCAATGGGCCTGCTGCCTATCTCACAGCCTCCTGGGAGAGCTACTCTCGCCCTTTTATATTTTCCTAAAAGAGCACCGATCAGATAGTAAGATGCTCTGATCTTTCTGATATATTCGTTATCTACATCGCAATCCGCATTCATGCCGCTTCCGCTGATCACCACTTCATGTTTTCCTGATCTTTTTACTGTTGCTCCGATGCCTTCCATCGCCTGGAGCAAAACATTTGTATCCCTAACGTCCGGCATATTTTCAATAGCACACGTTCCATCCGTCATAACTGCTGCTGCTAAGATAGGCAGGGCAGCATTCTTCGCGCCTCCGATAACAACTTCTCCTACCAGTGGGTTTCCGCCTTTAATGATATATTGTTCCATCATACACCTCTATATAAAACTCTATTCAATCAATCGAATCATTCATTCTCTATCAATAATCTATCCATTCTGCTAAAAAATAAGCGTATCTTTTTCAATACATACCCTCAGGCAGGCACAAAATACCCTGGCATAAGTCCAGAAGTTCCATGCCGCTTACTCGCATATTTATCAGTATATCACACTATATTAAGTTTTCCAACACTTTTTCTAAGGCTTCCCCAATCTTTAAATCATCGGTATAAACAGTAATGTCTGCATATTTTTCATAGAGAGGTATTCTTTCATGGTATAAATCACAAAGGGTCTGGCCGTTGTCCAGCACTACACCCCTGTCTGCCAGATCGCCGAGCCGCTCAGCCACTGTGTCAAACTTCAGTTTCAGGTAAATGACGGTACCGATCTGCTTAAAGTGATCCATCGCTCTTTGGCTGTAGATGGCGCTTCCCCCGGGGGCGATCACGGAGTTCTCAGCTTCAACTGACGCATTGACATCCTCCTCGATCTGTTTGAATGTCTCATTTCCTTCCTCACTGATAATATCCTTCAGGAGCTTTCCTGTCTTCTGCTGGATGACCAGGTCTGTATCAATAAATTCAGCCCCTAATGACTTAGCCAGCAAAACCCCGATCGTGCTTTTGCCAGCCCCCGGCATCCCGATTAAAATGTAGTTATTTCCTTTTTGGCTTATCATTTCTATTCTTCCTTTTTTTCTTCTTCACGGAGTATCCAAAAGTTCCGATCTGTTTTCCCGTCTCAAAATATCCTCCATGGGAATAGATCAGAGGATTGGTTTTTTCAAGGGCAAACCGTCCGTTTTCTTCCATATAAATATCGTCCACCATGATATTAACCACACGCGCCGTAAACATATGATGAGATCCTAGGGGAGCAATCTCCTCAACCCGGCACTCAATATTCACCGGGCTTTCTTTTATGCAGGGTGCATGTGAAAGAAGACCATATTCCTTTGTAAGGCCCATTTCTTTAAACTTATCCAGATCTCTTCCGGAACGCACACCACAGAAGTCTGTGGCCCTGGCAAGCTCTTTGGTTGTCAGGTTGATGACAAACTCACCGCTTTTTTCAATTATGTGGTAGGAGTGCCTCTCTGGTCTCAGAGAAATATAGGTCATCGGCGGGTTCGTGCAGATGGTTCCAGTCCATGCCACAGTGATGATGTTGTCCGGCTCTCCTTCCAATCCGCAGCTTACCATAACTGCAGGCAGCGGATAGATCATGTTGCCCGGCTTCCAAGATATCTTTGACATGCCGCCTCCTAGAGTTCTTTCCTGATTGCTTCCCTGAGCTGTTCCATCTCTCCGTCCCCATAGCTGAGTTCTTTCCATCCCATACTCACGGTATCCCCTTCATATCTCGGGACGATATGCATATGGAAATGGAAAACAGTCTGGCCTGCCACAGTTCCATTGTTCTGTAGAATATTCATTCCGTCACAATCAAGCACTGACTTTAACGCCCTTGCCACCAAAGCTGCAAGTTCAAACAGCTGACCGGCAGTTGCAGTGTCTATATCGTAGATATTATCAAAATGTTCTTTTGGCAGGATCAGCACATGCCCCTTGTTGGCCGGAGCAATATCCATGATCACCTTAAACTTCGAGTTCTCATAAATTGTGGCTGAGGGTATTTCCCCGCTTATGATCTTGCAAAATATACAATCCTGTTTCTTCATAATTTTCATCTCCTTTGGTTTGTATTGTATCTTATTTATAGGCCTTTTTCAAGAATCCAAAAATGAAGTGTGAAATTATTACTATAGTATTCGCGCAACAAAAAAAGGTGAGTCTTTGCGACTCACCTTTTAAATATTTAATTGTAATTAACCGGAGGCTTTTATTCGAAACGCCCTATTTCATACATGCCATACACAACTTCTGTATTCCCTTCAATCTCTCAATCAATCCGAACTCTGAGTCTTTGCGACTCACATATCAAACTTATTGATCTTTCATTTCTTTTTATTCCGTTCTCTTCTATATACAACTGATTCTTCGATTGACGCTCTACCTGTCCTGTCTCTCCGATCTTTGTATAAAATCTATACTGGACAACTTATCCTATATTCTGAAGGCTCACTGTATGAAATTTATTACTTATTGTATATAGAATGTCTTCTATGTCTTGCGACATAATATCCAAACAATATCGCCTCCCATCGACTCTTTTAAGAAATCCGTTGACTCGTTCCTCTTTATGGTTTTATTATAAAAAACAACGCCGATATTGTCAAGCAATTTAAATATGTATACAGTGTTTTTTATTTTCTTCCTATTTTATTCTAAATATTCTGAAAACTTTACCTTCATTTTTCACTTTATCCACAGTTTGTTCACGATTTGTTCACATTTATTCAGTAGAATAAGAAATGTAAAGTAGTTAAACATTTTTAAATACTTTCAAATCCTA
>OLSH01000584.1_pt1 | contig 29162 bp, 22 predicted proteins | sample 1643221 | NCBI WGS metagenome assembly OLSH01 (sample SAMEA3136681, study PRJEB25190) | human gut metagenome | biome: human gut; feature: human-associated habitat; material: faeces | place: Austria | collected 2013 | reverse complement strand
CCCCGCAGCTTGCTGCGGGGTAGTTCATTTTTATTGTATAATGGATAGAAAGATAAAAAGAAAGGCATAGTCGATGAATCTGATTAATATAGAGAACATAACAAAAGCGTATACAGAACGCAAATTATTTGAACATGCGTCGTTTTCTCTGCAGGACGGTGAGAAGGTCGGTGTAATTGGTATCAATGGAACAGGAAAGACGACGCTCCTGAAAATGCTGGCTGGGAAGGAGGAGCCGGATGAAGGAACGATTACAATCGCTAATCATGTAGTGATCCGATATTTGCCGCAGCACCCGGAATTCGACCCGGAAATGTCAAGCCTGGAGTGTGTGCTGTCTGGAAATGTGTCGGATGAGAACAGATGGACGATTGAGAGTGATGCAAAGGCAATGATGACACGTTTGGGAATCAGGGATTTTGAACAACCGGCAGGACAGCTTTCGGGAGGCCAGCGTAAGCGTTTGGCTTTGATTTCTGTATTATTATCGCCTGCGGATATCCTCCTGTTAGATGAGCCGACAAACCATCTGGATAATGATATGGCGGATTGGTTGGAGGATTACCTGAAAAAGTGGAGAGGCGCGCTGATTATGGTAACCCATGACAGATATTTCTTGGACAGTGTGACCGACCGGATTGTGGAGATTGACAAGGGTTCCATATACAGTTATCAAACGAATTATTCTGGTTTTCTGGAGTTAAAGACACAGCGTGAGGAAATGGAGGCTGCAAGCGAACGTAAACGCCAATCGATCCTGCGGGTTGAGTTAGAGTGGATTCGCCGGGGGGCAAGGGCGCGTTCTACAAAACAGAAGGCGCATATCCAGCGGTATGAAGAACTGAGGGACAGGCAGGCTCCAGTGCAGGACAGGGAGGTGGAGTTAAGCTCCATTTCTACAAGATTGGGAAAAACGACAGTAGAATTGGAACATATCTGTAAAAGTTATGGTGAAAGAAAGCTGATTGATGACTTCTCTTATATTCTCTTAAAAGGAGACAGGGTGGGATTTATAGGTCCAAACGGCTGCGGAAAATCTACATTGATGAAGATTATTGCTGGAATTATCGCGCAGGATTCTGGTCAGGTAATTGTCGGGCAGACAGTGAAGATGGGGTATTATGCCCAAGAGATTGCTTCAGAAAAACCAAAAGATGACAGCCGGGAAAGTGACATTGATTTTTCTTATATGAATCCGGAGCAGCGGGTCATTGATTATGTGAAGGACACTGCAGAGTATATTCAGACTGCAGATGGAGTATTGTCGGCATCTGCTATGTTGGAACGGTTTTTATTTCCACCGGAGAAACAGTATAGCCCGATTGGGAAATTATCCGGCGGAGAAAAAAAAAGGTTGAATTTACTGAGAGTCTTGAGTTCCTCTCCTAACCTGATCCTACTCGATGAACCTAGTAATAATCTCGATATAGCAACTTTGACGATTTTAGAGGACTACTTGGATCGTTATGAAGGAATTGTAGTTGCAATTTCCCATGACCGCTATTTTTTAGATCGTACCATGAAACGCATCTTTGCTTTTGAGGAAGGCGGCAAGCTGCGGCAGTATGAAGGTGGATATACAGATTATGCAATCCGAAAAGCTGCTGAGGAAGGTGCGGAACAGGAAACAAGGACTGGAACGGCAGTAAAAACGAATGCTCCTGCGGCTGAAAAAGGACAGCGTACCCGTGGACCGCAGAAGTTGAAGTTTACCTATAAAGAACAAAAGGACTACGAGACGATTGAAACTGATATGGCAGACTTGGAAGAGAGGATCGTAGCATTGGATAAAGATATCGAGGCATCTGCTCATGATTTTGTTAAGCTGAATCAACTCATGGCTGATAAAGAAGAATTGGAAACTGCCTTGGAGGAGAAGATGGAACGGTGGATGTATCTCGAAGAATTGGCGGCGAAGATTGCAGAGCAGTGATAGAATCATGGAAAGTCTGTTCCGGGAGGATTACCTAAGAGGAAATGGCGGAGAGGCATTCCCCATTGACCGGAAACGCCGCCGCAGACTGACAGAGAAAAAACGGTGTATCAGTCTGGCTTTACATGGCTGGAAAATCCCTGCCTGCCATTTACATTATAAAGACCGTAAAATGGCAGCAGCGCGCTGCCGTTTCCTCTTGCCCATTCCATATTCTTCCACAACTTTAAGAGCTTCGTCGGTCATTTCTTCGGACAGCATCTCCTCATATGCCGCCTGATTCTGTACATCGCGCACCGTTTCCGCAGGAACCGTCCCGCAATTCCCGGATACACAGCCGCTTGCTGCAACCAGCAGACCGAAACAGACCACCATATTGTCCGCAAAGAAATCAGCCGGGCGTTGGAACAACAGGACGAGATGCCTGATCCAAGAAGAAATATTCTGGATATGGCGATGAACAGCGAGATCGAGCTGCTCCGGCAGAAGAAGGAGGCACTGGAGGCAGAGAACAAGCGAAATAATATTTGCGTTAAACATAACATAATGATGGAAAAATTTGTGAGTTTACATTATAATGGATAAAGAATATGAAAACGGACAAAAAATCCAGTTGTGTATACCGTTGAGTCCAGCGTTTACATGGGATTGCGGGGAAGGGATGGAGATTATGGACGAGCCCCGCGTTGTGAACCGGAATAACTGGAAGCAGGCGGAAGCCGAAAAGAAGCGCAAGCTTTCCTTTAAGGAACAGCGGGAATGGGAAACCATTGAGGCAGACATCGCAGATCTGGAACAGTCCATCGGGGATTTGGAACAGGAGATTGGAAAATCTGCCACCAACTATACCAGGCTCAATGAGCTGATGGAGGAAAAGTCCGCCAAGGAAGCACAGCTGGAGGAAAAAATGAAGCGCTGGATGTATATCGTGTTTATACAGTTCAGAATAGAAAATCCACTTGAGCTATTGATAATAAAGGAATGATTATCTTAGGAAAGGCGGTAACAGCGATGATGAAGGGATTCCGGATAGACAGGAATGATGGAAGGATATATGCGATGGGAGCGACTGCTGTCTCTGGAGGGGTGCATTTTTCTTTCTCCTCTAAGGGAGAGACCTGTGCCGTTATTTTATATAGGAAAGGGGCGAAAAGCCCCAAGGGGAGAATCGTGTTTCCGGTAAATGCCAGAACAGGAGATGTGTGGAGCATGACTGTGCTGGGAGATTTTTCCGGTCTGGAGTATGTGTACGAGGTGGACGGACAGCAGGTGCCGGACCCTTACGGGAGGAAGTTTACGGGGATGGAGCGCTGGGGAAGCCTCGCGCGTCTGGACAAGCCGGTGCGCACACCGGTGGATACAGAGGGGAGCGCGTACGACTGGGAGGATGACATCCTTCCATGCATCCCTTATGACCAGTGCGTGATTTACCACCTCCATCCCAGGGGATTTACCAAACATGTCTCGTCTGGCGTGGAAGGGGCCAGCCGGGGAACCTTTAAGGGCGTGGCGGATAAGATTCCCTATCTCAAGGACCTGGGAATCACCACTCTGGAGATGATGCCCCCGGTGGAGTTTGAGGAGTTAATCATACCGGAGCGTGTGGACGGAAGCCCCTTTGCAGCTGAAAAACCGGACGGAAAGCTGAATTACTGGGGATATACCAGGGGGTATTATTTTGCGCCCAAGTGTGCCTACAGCAGCGGACCTGTGAGGCAGCCAGAACGGGAGTTTAAGGATATGGTGAAGGCCCTGCACAGGGCAGGACTGGAACTGGTCCTGGAATTGTTCTTTGACGGGAAGGAAGCGCCCTCCTATGTGCTGGATGCGGTCCGTTTCTGGGCTCAGGAATACCATGTGGACGGCGTCCGCCTGGTGGGCTATGCGCCAGTGAAGCTTTTGGGAGAGGACCCTTACCTCAGCAGGCTGAAGCTGTTCGCGCCCGGGTGGGACGGTGTGGAGCCGGGGCAGGTAAAGCATCTGGCAGAATATAATGACGGGTTCATGATGGATATGCGCAGCTTTCTGAAGGGGGACGAGGACCAGCTTAACCGCCTGGTATACCACATCCGGCATAATCCGCAGCAGGTGGGCGTTATCAACTACATGGCCAATACCAATGGCTTTACCCTGATGGACATGGTATCCTATGACACAAAGCACAATGAGGCCAACGGGGAGGATAACCGGGACGGAACAGACTACAACCAGTCCTGGAACTGCGGTGTGGAGGGCCCCAGCAGAAAGAAACGAATCATGCAGATGCGCAGGAAACAGATACGCAATGCCCTGCTCATGCTGTTTTTGAGCCAGGGAACCCCTCTGATCATGATGGGGGACGAATTTGGCCGGACCAAGAAGGGAAACAACAACTCCTACTGCCAGGACAACGATATATCATGGCTTAACTGGGGCCTGTTAAACTCCAACAGCAGCATCCATGAATTTGTAAAGCATGTGATTCAATTCAGAAAGGAGCACTCAGTGTTCCATATGGAGAAGGAGCCGGCTCTGATGGATTACCGCTCCGTGGGTCTGCCGGACGTGTCCTACCACGGCCTTAAGACCTGGTGTCCCATGTTTGACCGTTTCCTCCGCCAGCTGGGCATATTATACTGCGGAAAATATGGTAAGAAGCCGGACGGAAGGGAGGACGATTACTTCTACGTTGCATTTAACATGCACTGGGAACCTCATGAGTTCGCCCTTCCCAACCTGCCAAAGGATTTTAAGTGGCATACAGCCTTTAATACGGACGAGGACCAGGTGAACGGCATGTATCCCCGGGGCGGTGAACCGGTTCTGGAGAACCAGAAGTCCATGATGATCATGGCAAGGACCATCGTGGTTCTCATGGGAAAGGAGGTTCCCGCACAGAAGAAAGCTTCCAGGGGAAAGGCAGCAGGAAAAGGGGAAAGAAAGGAAGAGGAAGCAAATGATACTGTCAGAGGAAATGATACGGTATATAGAGAACCACAGGCAGGAGGCTTACAGCCTTCTTCTGGAGCTGGCCAGGATACCGGCGCCCTCAAATCATGAGGAGAGGCGGGCTGAATTCTGTTCAGACTGGCTTAAGGCCCAGGGCGCCAGAGACGTATATATTGACCAGGCCCTTAATGTGGTGTATCCGGCGGATGTAAGGCAGGACAGGCCGGTGGAGGTGTTCATGGCCCATATGGATGTGGTGTTTTCCGATGAGAGCGAACTTCCCCTCAGGGTGGAGGATGGACGTATCTATTGTCCCGGCGTGGGGGACGACACAGCATGTCTGGTATGTCTTTTGCTGGTGGGGAAATATATAGCCGAGCATGTGGATTCCCCCCAGTGGAGGGAAATCCGCAGGGAGGATGCCCCCGGACTTCTGTTGGTGTGCAATGCAGGGGAAGAAGGGCTGGGAAACCTGAAGGGAGTGCGGAAAATCTGTGAGGACTTCGGTGACAGGATAGAGCGCTTTTGTACCTTTGACAGCTCTCTTTCCAGCATCGTGGACAGGGCGGTTGGTTCCAAGCGCTTCCGGGTAAGGGTCCGCACCCGGGGCGGTCATTCCTACGATGACTTTGGAAATGATAATGCCATTGCGGGACTGGCGTCCCTGGTGGGGAAGCTGTATGGAATCCGGGTGCCGGAGGGCGGAAAGACTACCTATAATGTAGGCATGATATCAGGAGGGACATCGGTCAATACCATTGCCCAGGAAGCCGAGATGCTGTATGAGTTCCGTTCCGACCGGAGGGAGAACCTGGAATATATGGAACGGCAGTTCATGGAGGTGTTTGACCGGGCAAAGGCAGAGGGGATGGATGTATCCTTTAAGGTCATCGGGGTCAGACCCTGCGAAGGGCAGGTGGACCCGGAACAAAAACAGGCCCTGACAGACTGGGCTCACAGGGTGGTGGAGGAGATGACCGGACAGGCGCCGGAGCACCACGCCGGTTCCACGGACTGCAACATCCCTCTGTCTTTGGGAATTCCAAGCGTGTGCGTGGGAAGCTTCCGTGGCGCAGGGGCCCACACCAGGGAAGAATATGTGGAGACAGATTCCCTGGAGGAAGGCTATAAGGTGGCATTCGGTATGATTTTCGGCAGCAGGGACTGATTTTAAAGGACAGGCTGTAAAGCTTTCTCCCCCCGGCTGAGTACGGCCGGTCATAATGATTCTTACTAATTCATAGATTTAGAGTGGGTACTCTTATGGAGTGCTCCCGGAACCAGCGTGCGCATGCGCTTCCGGGAGCATTTTTAGGTGCGATTGGTACAGGTGCGGTTTAGCGCAGGCCCATAAGAACCATGAATTCGGTAAGAGGGGAGAGACAGATGGCAGATTGGTTTGAACAGCCGGAGGCAGAGGTGTTGGCCGGACTGGACTCCGGCAGGCAGGGAATTGACAGCGGGGAAGCGGAGCAGCGTCTTAAGGAATATGGGGAAAATGTATTGGAGGAGGCCGGACGGCTCCAGTGGTGGCAGGTATTTCTTGCGCAGTTCAAGGACCTTTTGGTCATCATCCTCATCGGGGCAGCCGCAGTGTCCATGCTCACAGGGGATCCGGAGAGCGCCATGGTCATATTTGCGGTCCTGCTGCTAAATGCGGTGCTGGGAACTGTACAGCACCAGAAGGCGGAGAAATCCCTGGACAGCTTAAAACGGCTTTCCTCGCCTGAAGCCAGGGTCCTGCGGGACGGACGCAGCATGACCATACCGTCCGCCCTGGTGGTGCCGGGGGATATACTGCTTCTGGAGACCGGCGATATGGTGGCCGCGGACGGAAGACTGCTGGAAGTGTACGGGCTGACCGTCAATGAGAGCTCCCTTACAGGGGAATCCCTGGGGGTGGAGAAACACACCGGAGCGGTGAAGGCACGGGAGGGAACCGTGGCATTGGCCGACAGGACCAACATGGTATTTTCCGGCTCCCTGGTGACCTCAGGCCGCGCCGTGGCAGTGGTCACAGCCACGGGAATGAATACGGAAATCGGAAAGATAGCTGTCCTGATGAACGGCACAAAGGAACAGAAGACCCCGCTTCAGGTGAGCCTGGACCGGTTCTCCGGCCATCTGGCCATTGCCATCATAGCCATCTGCGGCCTGGTGTTTTTGCTCAGCCTGTACCGCCGGGAACGGGTGCTGGATGCCCTGATGTTTGCCGTGGCCCTGGCCGTGGCGGCCATACCCGAGGCACTGAGCTCCATTGTCACCATTGTCCAGGCCATGGGCACCCAGAAGATGGCCAGGGAACAGGCTATCATAAAAGATCTGAAGGCGGTGGAGAGCCTGGGATGCGTCTCCGTGATCTGTTCTGATAAGACAGGAACTCTGACCCAGAACCGCATGGATGTGGAGCAGGTGTATATCAACCATACGCAGCAGCAGCCGTCATGGCTGGAAAATGAAACAAGAAGGAACGATGTCAGGCTCCTGCTTATGGCTGCGGTTCTTAATAACAACGCCTCCGGCCAGGATGGGGACCCTATGGAGACAGCGCTGTTCAACATGGCCAGGGAGGCGGGGCTTATCCCGGAACAGGTCCGGCTCCAGAGCCCGAGAAAGGGGGAGATTCCCTTTGACTCCCGCCGCAAGCTCATGACCACCATAAATGAGATAGAAGGCAGCGATATCGTCTTTGTCAAGGGAGCCGTGGATGTGCTGCTCAAGAAATGTACCCGCCTGGCCAATCCGGCAGCCGGTCAGAGGACAGGGGCAGCCGGTCAGAGGACAGGGGCAACCGGTCAGAGGACAGAAGCATCCGACCAGAGGACAGAGGCAGCCGACCAGGGGACAGAGGCAGCCATACCCAGCCGGACCTTGTCGTCCTCGGACCGCCAGAGGATATTGGACCAGAACAGCCGCTGGTCTGCCAGGGGACTCCGGGTCCTGGCCTTTGCATGCCGTCCTTTAAATGAGGAAGGAAAGGAGCACGGTAATTCCGGCTTTGCCGGGACGAAAGCAGGAAACAGCCAGGAACGCTCATCCCTGTCAGGCAGGCTGGAGGATAATCTGGTGTTTCTGGGCCTCACTGCCATGATGGACCCGCCCAGGCCGGAATCACGCCAGGCAGTGGCCAGTGCCAGGCAGGCCGGCATACGTCCTGTGATGATTACAGGGGACCACAAAGTGACTGCCATGTCCATAGCAGAGCGGATCGGCATCTTTGCGCCGGGAAACATGGCGGTGACAGGGGCTGAGCTGGACAGCATGGAAGAGGAGGCTTTGAACCGGAGCCTGGAGCACATTTCAGTCTATGCCAGGGTGTCGCCGGAGCACAAGATACGCATTGTGAAGGCATGGCAGAACCGGGGACACATCGTGGCAATGACCGGAGACGGCGTCAATGACGCCCCGGCCCTTAAGAAGGCTGATATCGGCGTGGCCATGGGCCTCACGGGAACCGAGGTGTCCAAGGATGCGGCATCCATGATATTGGCGGACGACAACTTTGCCACCATCATAAAGGCGGTTTCCAATGGCAGGAATGTATACAGGAACATAAAGAATTCCATCCAGTTCCTCCTGTCGGGAAACATGGCAGGGATTTTCTGCGTATTATATACATCTCTGCTGTCCCTGCCGCTGCCCTTTAAGCCGGTGCATCTGCTGTTCATCAACCTTATAACGGACTCCCTGCCGGCCATAGCCATAGGAATGGAGCCCCCGGAGGAAGGGCTGTTAAAGGAGCCGCCCAGAAATCCAAAGGAGGGCATCCTCACTGCTTCCTTTATACGGGATATCCTGGTCCAGGGAGCCCTGATTGCGGCAGCCACCATGTGGGCCTATACCACCGGACTTCATGAGGGCGGTGCGGGAAGGGCCTGTACCATGGCATTTTCCACTCTCACCCTGGCTCGGCTGTTCCACGGATTCAATTGCCGGAGCAGCCATTCCATCATACGTCTGGGGCTGGGAAGCAACCTGTACAGTGTCATGGCGTTCCAGCTGGGCGTGGTTCTGCTGGCAGCAGTGCTCTTTGTGCCGGGTCTGCAAATCATGTTTGCCGCAGCCGACTTAAGCCTGAGCCAGCTTACCACCCTGGCGGCGGCCGCTTTCCTGCCTACCCTGGTAATCCAGATACATAAGATACTCCGGGAATCCATTTATTAGTCAGAAGGACCCTAATCAGGGGAAGGGCAATTTCTGAAATAATGGCAAAATCGTAGAAAAATTCGGAAAAATGTGGTAGAGTAAACATGAGATACACATGGTATGAGCAGGAGGGCATTATGAGACTAGTTACATATGAAATCGAACACAAATCCGGACTTGGAGTCATCAGCAGGGACGGAAGCTGGGTCTATCCCCTTGATACCCTGGATATGGATTATAAGACCATGCAGGAGCTGATAGAGAACATCAGCGATTCGGAGAAGCAGCTGCTGGAATATGCGTCCGGCCAGGACCCGTATAAAATCAGGGGGGCTGCCCCTATTGGGGAGGTAAGCCTTTTAGCCCCGATTCCCCACCCGCGGCAGGATGTTATCTGCCTGGGAATCAATTACATGGCTCACGCAGAGGAATCGGCCAGATTTAAGAAGGAGGCCTTTGGCGGGGAAAGACCCTATGCCATCTATTTTTCCAAACGGGTGAACCGGGCCACGGATCCCGGGGCAGGCATCCCCAGCCACAGAGATATTGTATCGGATTTGGATTACGAGGCAGAGCTGGCAGTAATCATCGGCCGCGAGGCATCCCGTATCAGGGAGGAAGATGTAAAGGACTATATATTCGGATATACCATCATCAATGATGTCAGCGCCAGGACCCTGCAGACACGGCATAAGCAGTGGTATTTCGGCAAGGGGCTGGACGGCTTTTTGCCCATGGGACCATGCATAGCCACTGTGGATGAATTGTCCTATCCGCCCAAAGTACAGGTACAGTCCAGGGTGAACGGCGAGCTTCGCCAGGACAGCAATACGGAACTGCTCATATTTGATATCAGCCACATTGTAAGCGAACTCTCCCAGGGCATGACCTTAATGCCCGGAACCATTATTGCCACCGGAACCCCGGCAGGAGTGGGCATGGGCTTTGACCCGCCTAAATTCCTGGTTCCGGGAGATGTGGTGGAGTGTACCATAGAAGGGATAGGAACCATCGCCAACAAAGTGACAGACTGAAAGGAGACAGATGAAAATGGATTATTTACCTATGACAATACGCAAACAAAAGAACATTGCCCTGATTGCCCACGACCAGAAGAAACGGGAACTGATACAGTGGTGCGGGGAGCATAAGGATATACTGTCCAAGCATTTCCTGTGCGGGACCGGCACAACGGCCCGTATGATTACGGATGCAACCAACCTGCCTGTAAAGGGGTATAACAGCGGCCCCTTAGGCGGAGACCAGCAGATTGGGGCCAAGATTGTGGAGGGAAAAATTGATTTTGTGATTTTCTTTTCCGATCCGCTGACAGCGCAGCCCCATGATCCGGACGTTAAGGCTCTGTTAAGGATTGCCCAGGTCTATGACATCCCCATTGCAAATAACAAGGCCAGCGCGGATTTCATGATTACTTCTCCCCTTATGGATGAAGAATACGAGCATGATGTGGTTAATTTCAGACAGAATATTGCTGACAGGGCAAATACCCTTTAGGAGTAGGATATACAGCAGGCGTGCTGATATCAGACCGGAGAATAAATAAACTTATAAGGGGGCAAATATATGGAACAGAAATTATATGATTTGATGGATTGGGCAGGGATTGAAGAACTGGTGTATTCGGAGGCATCCAATCCCCATGCCATGCTGGGACCTCATCTGACAGAGGAGGGACTTCTGATTCAGGCGCTGGTACCCACTGCGGCTGAAATCAGTGTGAAGATTTCCTCGACCGGGAAGAAGTATCCCATGGAGCTGGCGGACGAGGCGGGTTTTTTCGCGGCGCTGATACCACGCAAGAGCAAAACGCCCTATACCCTGGTGGTCACCTATGACAACGGGGTGACGGAGGAACTCCATGATCCCTATTCATTTGCTCCCCAGTACCGGGAAGAAGACTTAAAGAAATTTGCAGCGGGGATCCACTATACGATTTATGAGAAGATGGGCGCCCATCCCATGACCATTGACGGGGTATCCGGCGTGTACTTTTCCGTGTGGGCGCCATGCGCCATGCGTGTCAGCGTGGTGGGGGATTTCAACCTTTGGGATGGAAGACGCCATCAGATGCGCCGCCTGGGAGAAGGGGACGGCAGTGTGTTCGAGCTGTTTATTCCCGGCCTGTATGAAGGTGAGATATATAAGTATGAGATAAAGACAAGGGCAGGGGAGCCCATGCTGAAGGCAGACCCCTATGCAAACTATGCAGAGCTGCGTCCCAACAACGCGTCTATTGTATGGGATATTGATAAATACAAATGGAACGACAAGTCATGGATGGCTCAGAGGGCAAAGACAGATACAAAGGACAAGCCCATGAACATATATGAGGTCCATCTGGGCTCCTGGATCCGCAAGGAGACGGTCAAGGATGAGGACGGACAGGACCTGGTGGGTTCCGAATTCTATAATTACCGCGAGCTGGCCGCAAGGCTGGCGGAATACGTAAAGGACATGGGATACACCCATGTGGAGCTCATGCCTGTGATGGAGCATCCTCTGGATGAGTCCTGGGGCTATCAGGTTACAGGGTACTATGCTCCAACCAGCCGTTACGGCGCTCCTGAGGATTTCATGTACTTTATGGACTATATGCACGGACAGGGAATCGGCGTCATACTTGACTGGGTACCGGCCCATTTCCCCAGGGATGCCTATGGAATGGCTGCGTTTGACGGCACCTGCGTCTATGAGCATATGGACCCCAGGAAGGGATCCCATCCCCATTGGGGCACCCTGATATACAATTACGGCCGTCCTGGCGTGTCCAATTTCCTGATTGCCAATGCGCTGTTCTGGGCGGACAAGTATCATGCGGACGGAATCAGGATGGATGCGGTTGCTTCCATGCTCTATCTGGACTATGGGAAGAATGACGGCGAATGGGTGCCCAACATATATGGCGGCAATGAGAATCTGGAGGCAATGGAGTTCCTGAAGCATCTGAATTCCGTATTCAAGGGCCGAAAGGACGGCACGGTCATCATCGCGGAGGAGTCCACTGCATGGCCAATGATTACAGGCGATCCAAAAGAGGGCGGCCTGGGATTTAATTATAAGTGGAATATGGGCTGGATGAATGATTTCACCAACTACATGAGATGCGACCCCCTTTTCAGGAAAAACAATTATGGGGAGCTGACATTTTCCATGCTGTATGCCTACAGTGAGGACTTTGTGCTGGTATTCTCACACGATGAGGTGGTTCACGGCAAGGGTTCCATGATTGGCAAGATGCCGGGTGAAACCCTGGAAAAGAAGGCCGAGAACCTGAGGGCTGCCTATGCCTTTATGATGGGACATCCCGGAAAGAAGCTGCTGTTCATGGGTCAGGAATACGCCCAGGTGGCAGAATGGAATGAGGGCGCGTCCCTGGAGTGGGGACTGTTGGAGTATCCCGTTCACAAGAACATGCAGGATTATGTGAAGGCGCTTAACAGGCTGTACCGTGAGCACCCGGCCCTGTATGAGATGGATTATGATCCCGATGGTTTTGAGTGGATTAATTGCAGCTATCAGAATGAGAGCATGATTATATTCCTGCGAAAAAGCAGGAAGAATGAGGAAACCCTTCTCTTTATCTGCAATTTTGATAACATGGAGCACGAGAAATTCCGTGTGGGCGTTCCCTTCCACGGCAAGTATAAGGAGATATTTAACACCGATGCCAGGGACTTTGGCGGGGAAGGCAGGATCAACGGGCGTGCCAAGACATCCCGGAAGCTGGAATGGGATGAGAAGGACGATTCCATTGAAGTCTATATACCGCCAATGAGTGTCAGCATCTACACATGCACACAGGTGGAAGAGAACGTAAAACCTGACGCAAAGAAGCCTGGGGTTAAAAAAGCAGCAGATAAAAAGCAGAAGCAGATAAGCACGTCCAAGGAAGCCCAGAAGCAGATAGGCACATCCAAGGAAGCCCAGAAGCGGATAGGCACATCCAAGGAAGCTCAGAAGCAGATAGGGACATCCAAGGAGGAGCAGAAGCAGATAGGCACATCCAAGAAGAAGCAGGAGCAGATAGGCACGTCCAAAGAAAAACAGAAACAGATTAGCACGTCAAAAAAGGGCCAGAAGCAGATCGGGACAACTAAGAAGAACCAGAGGCAGATAACCGCTTCAAAAACCGAAGATAGCGAAACAGAATAGGTGATTGGGAATAACTGGAGCGCAAGGCCGGGGGCTTTGCGCTCCCTGTTATTATATGGTATAATGGCGAAAGACACTGACCGGGCCGTGGGCATTCCCGGAGGGATGGCATGGTGAGGGACGTATGATACGATTACGCAGAGCGCAGACTCAGCAAACAGCCGGAAGAAGGCAGGTTTCAGACACATTCTGGTGCGATTGGGGTGGGGTATGTTTTCTTATATTAAAAATCAGTGGCTTTCAATATCGTTGAAAAAAAAGCTGGGTGCATTTTCCGTCGTTGTCATTTTGGTGATGGGTCTGTCCATTGCCTTTAATATGCTGGTCATGAATTTCTCCCTGGAGAGTTTTAACGTGATACTCAATGACAATTCCCTCTGCTATGATGTGCAGGAGTCCATGGAGCAGGAAGCGGATGCCTTTGAACTCTATGTGAGGGAGCGGTCCTGGGAGAATGCAAAGCAATACAGGCTGGCCTGTTTTAAGACGGAGAGCAGTATAGACGCCCTGCCCTTTGACTATGATGTCATTGGACCAGAGCGGTATGCCAGGACGTGGAATATTAAGAATGGCTATGAAGGCTACCAGTATTTCCGGGACCAGGTCCTTCACATGGACCAGTCGGATGACGGATTTGTGATGCAATTGTACAGGGTATATGGAATGCAGGGTTATCTGCAGACTTATGCCAGAAGGCTGATGCAGTCCACCCTGAAGGAGGGAAAGCGCAGCTATCAGGAAAAGGTCCCTCTCCTCTATGACCTTCCCTACATGATTATGGCCTGTTCCGTCCTGATGATTATTACGGTCATCTGCCTGACCAAGCTTCTGTCCAATACCCTGATTGCCCCTATGGTAAAGCTGGCCCACAGTTCCAGGGAGATAGCCAGAAATGATTTCGGGGGCGAGGATCTGGTGGTGGAGAACCGGGATGAGATGGGAGAGCTGGTCCAGGCATTTAATAAGATGAAACATGCCACAGAGGGGTATATCAATACCCTGAAGGAGAAAAATGAGATGGCGGAGCGTCTTCATAAGGAGGAGGTGGAGCGTATCGAGATGGAGAAACGTCTGGACGCAGCCCGCCTGGAACTTCTTAAGAGCCAGATTAATCCGCATTTCCTGTTTAATACTCTGAATATGATATCCTGCATGGCAAAACTGGAGGAAGCCCAGACAACTGAGCGGATGATATCCAGCCTGGGAAATCTCTTCCGCTATAATCTTAAGACCTCAGAGCAGATTGTGCCTCTGGACCAGGAGCTTAAGGTGGTGCAGGACTATATGTACATACAGCAGATGCGTTTTGGCAGCCGTATCAGTCATGACTTCCGGCTGGAGGTGGACGGCAGCGAGACTATGATACCGGCCTTTACCCTTCAGCCGCTGGTGGAAAATGCCATCATACACGGCATAGCCAGGAAGGAAGAGGGGGGACGGATATTTTTAAGGATATGGAAACAGAAGGATAAGATAGTCATTTCCCTGGCTGACACCGGCGTGGGTATGGATAAAGAGACGCTGAAACGGCTTATGGATGCACTTAATGGGCATCGGACAGCCAGGGTGGGCATTGGGCTGGGGAATATATATCAGAGGATTAAATCCATGTATGAGGAGGGGGATTTGAGAATCTACAGCAGTGCAGGCAAGGGGACCGTGGTACAGATTATCCTGCCTGCCGCCCGGGAAGAGGACTATCAGAAGATTTAGGGGGGAGCCAATGTTACGTTTACTGATTGCGGATGATGAGATGATTGAGAGACAGGTCCTTTATAAGACGCTGCAGAAAAATCTGGGGGACAGATGCCGGATATTCCAGGCAGCCAACGGCAGGGAAGCCCTTAAAATCTATGAGGAGGAGAAGATACAGATTGTTATTCTGGATATTGAGATGCCGGGCATAAACGGCATAGAAGCTGCCCAGCGGATTCGGCAGGCGGACAAGGACTGCTGCATCATATTCCTGACAGCATTTGACGAGTTCTCCTATGCAAAAAAGGCCATCACGGTAAGGGCCCTGGATTATCTTCTGAAGCCTTACGACGAGGAGGAACTGATGCTGGTGGTGGAGGAGGCCATGCATATTGCAGGGCAGCACCGGCAGGGTGAAGGGGATGAGGATGAAAATGAGATTCCCGCGCCGCCGGACACAGAGGAGCCGGAGGACGGAGGACATGCCCGTCTGTCTAAGGTTACGTCATTAATCAGCCAGTACATACATGAGAATTATATGTTTGACATTTCCATGCAGGATGCCGCAAGGGCCATGAATTATTCAGAGGCTTATTTCTGCAAGCTGTTCAAGCAGTGTTTCGACCAGAATTTCACATCCTACCTGACACAGTTCCGGATAAAGGAGGCCAAGAAGATGCTGGGACAGCCAACGGTCAATGTGAAGGAGATTGGAAGAGCAGTGGGCTATGGCGATTCCAATTACTTTGCAAAGGTGTTCAAGCGCATAACGGGTCAGAGTCCCACGGAATACAGATTGTCTGTTTTCCAGAAGGGATAAAGATTGTATAAAGATGATATGTGTAATTTTGCATAAATGGATATGATAAACAAGTTAAAATACTACTATGATTCACAAAAATTTACTATGTTCAGAAACGTGAAATACTCTTATAATAAAATAAGCGTTAAGAAAACATAAAAAATTATGCGAAAGCATGAAAAAGGTATTAAGAGGAGGACACGTTTCATGAAAAAAAGATGGATTAGTACCGCATTATGTGCAGCAATGGTAGCCGGTTCCCTGGCAGGCTGTGGCTTAAAGAGCCCTGATACAGCAACCACAGCAGCTCCCGCAGCAACTGAGGCACCTGCAGAGGCCGCAAAGACAGAGGGGGATGCTGCCGAGGAGGCTAAGACCGAAGCGGCAGCTGATACCAGCGACATGCCGGAGGTTACCCTGGTTATGGCAGAGGTTAACCCACTGGATACCATTGTTGGACAGACCGATTCTAAGTTTAAGGAAACCGTTGAGGAGATGTCCGGCGGCAAGATTAAGATTGACCTGCAGGCCAGCGGTGTACTTGGTTCGGAGAACGACGTTCTGGATACCATGCTGGGCGGCGGAGGCACCATTGATATTTCCCGTATTTCCGCATTTGCCCTGACAAGCTACGGCGCTGAGAAGTCCGTGCTTCTGTCCATTCCTTATACATTTGCAAACCGTGACCACTTCTGGAAGTTTGCTGACAGCGAGCTGGCTCCTGAGTTCCTCATTGAACCGCATGACAACGGACTTGGCGTAAGAGGCCTGTACTACGGCGAGGAAGGCTTCCGTCACTTCTTCACAGTTAAGGAGGTTAAGGGCTTAGACGACTTAAAGGGCATGAAGCTGCGTGTGTCCAATGACCCGATTATGAACGGTATGGTAGAAGGCCTTGGCGCAAGCCCAACGGTTGTTTCCTTCAACGAACTGTACTCCGCGCTTCAGACCGGTGTTGTGGACGGTGCTGAGCAGCCAATCGCTAATTACAAGTCCAACGCATTCCAGGAAGTTGCTCCAAACCTGATTCTGGACGGCCATACACTGGGCGCAATCCAGGTTATCATCACGGATGAAGCTTGGGATAAGCTGACAGAAGAGCAGCAGAACATCCTGGTGGAAGCCGGCAAGGTTGCATCTCAGTTCAACAGAACTATTTCCGAGGATAAGGAAAATGAGGTTCTTGATGCTTTGAAGGCTGAGGGTGTCAACGTGGTTGAGGTTCCTGATATCAAGCCATGGCAGGATGCTTGTAAAGACATCATCGAGTCTTCTACAAAGGACCAGGCTGAACTGTATCAGCAGATTCTTGACATGAACAAATAATAAACGGCAATCAGACAGGCACAGGGCAAATGAATAAACTCTGTGCCTGTAGTTCTTGAAAGGGGAATCAATATGCCTGTAATATTTCAAAAGATTGATAAAATCAGGCCTGCATATGATATGACATACAGGGCCGTACTGTTCCTTTGCAAGCTGCTTCTGGTAGTGGATATCCTTATCACAAGCATGGCTGTGGCAGGAAGGTACATTTCGTTCATTCCCGACCCTGCGTGGAGTGAAGAGGTTGTTCTGACCTGTATGTCCTATATGGCAGTGCTTTCGGCAGCTCTTGCCATCAGAAGGGGCGCCCATATACGCATGACCGCGTTTGACCGGTATCTGCCCCCCAAGCTGGTAAGAAGCCTGGATATCATCGCTGACTTGGCAGTGCTTGTGCTTGCAGTCATTATGATTACGGTGGGCTGGAAGTATGCCACGGGAATCGGCTCAAAGGGTACATATGTGAGCATGCCTAAGGTCTCCAGGTTCTGGATGTATTTCCCGGTGCCTCTGGCCGGCGTGGCCATGCTGGTTTTCGAAGTAGAGGCATTATATAATCATGTTAAGAGCTTCTTTGTAAAGGAGGGGATGGAGTAATGGATGCAAATAGCATGGCAATTCTGGTTTTGCTGGGCAGTTTCTTCCTGATGGTATTCCTGCGTTTTCCCATCGCCTATGCGGTGGCGCTTTCATCTGTGTTCTGCCTTCTGTTCCAGGGACATAACCTGACCACCATCTGCCAGCAGATGGTAAAGGGCATCAGCTCCTTCAGCCTGATGGCAGTTCCTTTCTTTATCACCATGGGATGCCTGATGGGTTCAGGCGGTATTTCCGAAAAGCTGATTGCACTGGCCAATGCATGTGTTGGCTGGATGCGGGGCGGCATGGCAATGGTTAATATTGTCGCTTCCTACTTCTTTGGCGGTATCTCAGGTTCCGCATCAGCAGATACGGCTTCCCTTGGCTCCATCCTGATTCCCATGATGGTGGACCAGGGATACGATGACGATTTCTCAACAGCTGTAACCATTACCTCATCCTGTGAGGGACTGCTGGTGCCTCCCAGCCACAATATGGTCATCTATGCCACCACGGCAGGCGGCATCTCCGTGGGAAGCCTTTTCCTGGCAGGATATATTCCTGGAGCACTGCTGGCCGTAACGCTGATGATAGGATCCTATATCATTTCCGTTAAGCGCAATTACCCGAAGGGCGAGAAGTTCAGCATCGTCAACCTGATTAAGCAGCTGAGTGTTTCCTTCTGGGCACTGGCAGCTGTGCTGATAGTTGTATTTGGCGTGGTAGGCGGCGTGTTTACGGCCACAGAGTCCGCAGCGGTTGCTGTTATCTACAGCCTGATTGTCAGCGTGTTTATCTACAAGGGACTGGACTGGAAGGGAGTCTGGAGAGTACTTGGAGACAGCGTGGACACCCTGTCTATCGTAATGATTCTGATTGCCACATCCAGTATTTTCGGATACTGCCTGACCCAGCTGCATGTGCCTGATCTGGCTGCCAGCGCAATCACAGGCATGACCAATAACCCCATTCTTCTGGCCCTGCTGCTGAACCTGATTCTTCTGGTACTTGGATGTATCATGGATATGGCGCCAATCATCCTGATTGCAACCCCCATCCTGCTTCCCATCGCAACATCCATCGGTCTGGACCCGATTCAGTTTGGTATCATGGTAGTGCTTAACTGCGGTATCGGACTTCTGACACCTCCTGTTGGTGCAGTTCTTTTCATTGGCTCTGCGGTTTCCAAGGTGCCTATGGAGCGGGTGGTTAAGGCTACGCTTCCATTCTACCTGTGTATGATTATTACTCTGCTGCTGATTACCTTTATTCCGTCTGTCAGCATGTGGCTTCCATCTGTACTGGCCCATTAATTACTGGATACGGGAAAATCGTTTTTCGTGTTATAATGAAATCTCAGAGTGGCGGCCCTGTCGCCACTCTGTTAAGATTCAGGACATCCGCACAAGGAGCATATGAATGAGATACACATACACATACAGGACAACGGCGCGGGATTTATGGCAGCTTTCCATGTATTATATATACGGTTCTCTGGCAGGACTTTGCAATATCATATTTACAGTGGCGGCCTTTGCACTGGGATTTTCCAGGTGGGACCAGGCCCAGGGACTCATGAGGTGCCTCATCGTTCTGGGTTGCTGCCTTTTTACAGTCATTCAGCCGCTGATGATTTATGCCAAGGCAAAAAAACAGGCGGCGGGGATTACCCAGGACACCCAGGTTACCATTGACGACAATGGGCTTCACATTCGGGTGGGAAATGATACATCAGATTTGCCGTGGAAGTCTGTGAAACGGATATCCAGGAAACCTGCCATGATTATCGTATTCAGCGATACCACCCATGGATTTGTATTTACAAACCGTGTGCTTGGAAATGAGAAAGAAGAATTTTACCGTTATGCCGCCTCAAAGGTGGAAGGCAGGACTGTGCATAATTAAAGGAAAGGCCTGCCTTGACCGGGTCTGGTAACTGGGGTATGATATATCCGAAGGGAGGGATGGCTGCTTGAGAAAAAATATGATTTACATGATGGCCTGCGCCGCTGTCATGATTCTGGCCGCATCCTGCGCAGGCAGCGGTAAGGACGGTACGGCACAGAAGACAGTTCCGGAGTTCGTCCTGACATATGCTGAGAATCAGGCGGAGGATTATCCCACCACACAGGGAGCTTATAAATTTGCAGAGCTGGTATATGAAAAGACCGGGGGCAGGGTGGAGATACAGGTCAATGCCGGCGGTGTTCTCGGAGACGAGAAAACGGTTATTGAACAGCTGCAGTTTGGCGGTGTAGATTTTGCCAGGGTATCCCTGTCGCCCCTTGCCGAGTTCGTGCCCAAGCTGAATGTACTTCAGATGCCCTATCTGTATACGGGGCGGGAGCACATGTGGAAGGTGCTGGAGGGGCCGATTGGCACGGATTTCATGAATTCCTTCGGCGGTTCCAGCCTGGTGCCGCTGTCCTGGTATGATGCGGGCGCCCGTAATTTCTACAGTACGGCCAGGCCCATTGAGTCCCTGGACGACATGAAGGGACTTAAAATCAGGGTCCAGGAATCTGAACTGATGATGGATACGATTCAGGCTCTGGGGGCCGCGCCGGTGCCCATGGCTTTTGGGGATGTATATTCAGGCCTGCAGACAGGGGTGATAGACGGGGCCGAGAACAACTGGCCTTCTTATGAGTCCACCAGGCATTATGAGGTGGCCAAATATTTCACCCTGGACGAACACAACAGGGTTCCGGAGCTTCAGCTGGCAGCCCAGTCCACCTGGGATAAGCTGCCGGAGGAATACAGGAACATTATACGGGACTGTGCCCAGGAATCGGCTCTGTATGAGCGTGAATTGTGGGCTGAGCGTGAGAAGACCTCAGAAGACAGGGTCAGGAGAGCAGGCTGCGTGGTGACGGAACTGGATGCCAGGGAAAAAGAACGGTTCCAGGAAGCCGCGGCCCCTATGTACGAAAAATACTGTTCTGAATATGTGGATATCATTGACGATATCATGGATGCGGGAAGACAGTGACAGGATTTGGATAAAATATGGAATAGAATATTGAGTAAAAATAAGACCATGGTTCCGTGCAGGGAGTCATGGTCTTATTATTGAATTGATATTTTACAGATAGACTCAGATAAGTGTCAGCCCAGGGGTACGATGGTGACGTTATCTCCCGAGCCGTTATCAGGCGCCGGTGCCTGTGATGCCTGAGTGGGCGCCGGTGCCTGTGATGCCTGAGTGTGCGATGGTGCCTGCGGGGCGGCGGGAGACAGGGCAGCCGTTGTTGCCGCAGTTGATTCCTGCGCCTTGGTGGTTTCTGCGGCCTTAGTGGTCTCTTTGGCTTTAGTGGATTCCTTGGCATTGGCGGAATCCTTGGCCTTGGTGGAATCCTTGGCCTTGGTGGATTCCTTGGCCTTGGTGGATTCCTTGGCCTTGGTGGATTCCTTGGCTTTGGTGGAATCCTTGGCCTTGGTGGATTCCTTGGCTTTGGTGGATTCCTTGGCCTTGGTGGATTCCTTGGCTTTACTGGTTTCCTTATCCGTGCCGGATCCCTTGGAGCCTCTGCCATTAGTGCCGTTGGTGCCGTCTGAGGGGAATTCCGTGTCACGGTTGCTGAGGTCTAAGCCGTCCTTCAGGCTGGTATAGGAGCTCTTTATGGTATTGCCCGCGTAATCCTCCACAAACACCACAAGGGTCTGGGTATCCATGGGGAAGGTGATCTCTCCGGATTCTTTATTAATATGGCTGGGTTTGACGGTCTTTTCCTCTTCATCCGTGGCATAGACAGCATCAAAGTTAATACCTGACTGGCTGTCCTCCGCCGTGATGGTAAGGATTCCTTTTTCCATCACATAGTCTTCCTGAATGGTAGGTGCCATATCGTCCAGGGCTTGAATGGTGTCAGACAGTCTGGCAGACATTCCGTTCCAGCCCTTCACATATATCTGCAGGGTCCCGTTGTTGGTCAGGGTAGCTGTGTAGGCTCCCTTTTCCTTTTCCATTTCAAGGGGCTGGGATTCCATGGTGACGCTCATCTCGCGTATAGGGAGAAGGGAACGTATGCGGATGGATATATCTACGCTGCGGTAATCCCTGGTGTCAGACGCATCATACTCTATCTTGGGTGTGGATGTGGCCAGGATGAATATGACCAGATTGATTAAAATAAAGGGAAGTATGTAGAATACCAGGGTATGCAGTTTTCTGTTATCGTTCCATGAACGTTTATTATAGGTGTTGCGTTTACTGCTCCTGCCGCGGTTGCCGCCGTAAGAACCGGAAGCACGTTCGCTGCGGGGAGCCGAATATGACGAATGACGATCCATGAATTATCCTCCTTAAGTATTGCGGAAAAAATACTTCTATAGCATATCAGAAATTCTCTTTTCTTACAAGTTTAACTTGGAAAATGGCAAAGATTCCACAATACCCTTCAAAATGCCGGCTGAATATGGTATGATAGGTATGATTCCTGACATCAAAAGGAGAGGTACATAAGGAATATAAATAGTGCTATCACAGAAGGAGTTAGACCTATGATTGGAGAAGCGGCTGCGTTTGCAGATAAAGCACACAAGGGAGCTTTCAGAAAGGGCACGAAGATTCCGTACATCACGCATCCCATGGAGACGGCAGTGATTGTGTCCGCCTTTACGGATGATGAGGAAATCATTGCGGCAGCCCTGCTCCATGATGTTATGGAGGATGCAGGAGTTACCAGGGAAGAACTGGAGGACGCGTTTGGTCCCAGGGTAGCGGATCTGGTAGTGGATGAGAGCGAAGATAAAAGCCGCAGCTGGCAGGAGCGAAAGACCCGTACGGTCAGGCATCTCTGCACGGCTTCCAGGGAGATTAAGATACTGGCTCTGGGGGACAAGCTCAGCAATATGCGCTGTACGGCCAGAGATTATCTGGTGGTGGGCGATGCCATATGGCAGCGGTTTAACGAGAAGGATAAGCGGAAGCATGCCCGGTATTATTGGGGGATAGCCCATGCTCTGAAGGAGTTGGAGGACCACCTGTATTTCAAGGAATATGTGATGTTATGCAGGACCGTGTTCGGAGAGGATGTCATTTCCTCAAATAAAGATAAGATGCAAGGAGAATGTGAATGATCAGATGTGGGAAAAAGTCAAAGATTCTGGCTGCTGTTGTGGCAGCCGGAATTATTTTAAGTATGCAGGGAATGACGGCATTGGCCGGAAGCACGGGGGTAGGTGCGGCAAAGTCGGCCCAGACAGGGCCGGGAGTGGCAGCACAGACCGATAGCCAGGCAGGCCAGCCGGAGGGTCAGGCGGTACAGCCGGAGGGGCAGGCGGTACAGCCGGAGGGGCAGGCAGCTCAGCCGGACGGCCAGCCAGCCCAGCCGGAGGGCCAGGAGCCCCTCCAGGTAAACTACAGCGCTTTCATATTGCAGCAGGGATGGAGCGCGGCCACGGCTGACAACAATATGTGTTCGGCCCCGGTCAACTCGTGGGTCACGGCCATAAGGGCCAATCTGATTAATATTCCGGCCGGTACGCAGGTGGGCATACGCTATCAGGTGAATCTGAGCGGTTCCGGATGGCTCTCCTGGGCAGAGGACGGAGCTGAGACAGGCGGCGCGGAAGGCGTCATGCCTCTGGAGTCCATACGCATGGAACTGACTGGCGGCGGAGCAGCCGGATATGATTTATACTATAAAGTACTTCAGAACGGATCCTGGACGGACTGGGCAGCCAATGGCGCATCCGCCGGACAGGAGGGTGCAGGTCTCAGGGTGGACGGCATACGTGCTTCCATCACGGCTAAGGGTGCAGGGATTCCCGCGGACCCGGTGGTTTCCCATGGGATTGACCCGTCCAGGCCCATGATTGCCCTCACATTTGACGACGGACCTAAGACATCAGTGACCAGCCGGATACTGGACAGCCTGCAGGCCAATGGAGGAAGGGCAACTTTCTTCATGCTGGGCTCCAATGTTAATGCAAATGCAGGCGTCATCAAGCGGATGGCGGACCAGGGATGCGAGGTTGCCAACCACACCCATGACCACAAATATCTGACTAAAATCGGTGCGGAGGGAATCGTAAGCCAGGTGGGTGCCACCAACCAGAAGATCCAGGCTGTCTGCGGCGTATCACCTGTCCTCATGCGCCCGCCGGGCGGATATATCGATGCAGCGTCCCTCAACGTGCTGGGCTCCATGGGTATGCCGGCCATCATGTGGTCCATTGATACCAGAGACTGGCAGCACAGGAATGCACAGAGGACCATTGACACCGTGCTGAGCCAGGTAAAGGATGGGGATATCATACTGATGCATGATATCTACAGTACGACAGCAGATGCGGCGGTGGTGCTGATTCCGGAGCTGACAGCACGGGGATATCAGCTGGTGACAGTAAGCGAGCTGGCGGCCTACAGGGGAGGAATTGCTCCCGGACACAAGTACAGCCAGTTCAGATGAGGAGAATAATATGGGAATTGCCCTTGATTCTTGTTCTCAGGTTATGTATAATAAGACCACAGATTGTTTTCTTCAGACATCTGGCTGTGCATCAGCACAGAGACGAGGTTTCCTTCTGAAACCCGTGATTCCCATTTTAGCAGGCGGTTTTCATTTATGCACCTTGACATATACATATGATTTGTATTCTGTTTTCCTACAGTTTGTAAAATGGCAGATAGCCGGGAGGAATGCTTATGGCAGATAGAGGGAAAAGAATACCGTTGGAAAAACGGATAAATATAAGGGGGAAAATAGGCAGGGCTGTATTTGCTGTGACTGCCGTGACGGCAGCTGTTTTCTGGCTGTCAGGCAGTGCGCTGGCCATGCCGCAACAGGAACCGGAGGAAGGGGAACGATACGGCCCAGAGCTTCGGATTACCCGGAACGTGGGGACGGCAGAGGATGGGGAATTCCAGGAACCCTCTGACCGGTATTGGGACGGCGATGGTAAGGAGTACAGGCTGGATTACTGGGAGATACTGACGATTCCGGGACAGGATGTCAGCCAGCGTCTGGAACGGAGGATGGTGTATACCGGTGTGGAAGGAGCTGAAGAGATTCCCGAGTCTATTTCCCTGGAAGAGGATGTATCGGGAAATCAGGCAGAGGGAACCCTGTTCCTGAAGGAAAGCCGGATTGTAAGGGAGGAATGGCAGGATGGATTTACGGCACCTGTCACCTTCCACGCCTATGGCGCGGATGAATATCATGGAGGTTCCCTGGTCATACCGGGGGATGCGGTCTTAGAGACCTGCGTGTCCATGGGAGGACAGCTGCTGGAGTTTATGGGGCTGTCTCCTCTGGAGTACCGCATACTCTCCGCAGACTGGTCAGGGGAGTCATACGAGGATGAGGAGGGAAGAATGTGCCGCCAGGCCATGGTCTGGGGCCAAAAGCTCCTAAGAGACTATGAGGCCGCATATGAGGGGGAAGTCAGCTGGACAGAACCGGAAACACATGAACTGGAAATGGTTTACAGGCAGGTTTCCCCGGTTTCTCCCGTCTCTCCGGAAGCGGCTCAAGTGGCAGACCAAGTACCTGTACCGGAGGTTCAGGGTGAAGGCAGGGAGGGAAATCTCTGGTACTGGGTACGCAGCGGTTTTGTCATAACAGTTGGGGCGGGGCTCATAGGCATAAGCGTGGGACTGCTGGCCCTTTTGGCAGTGTGGTACAGGCAGAACCGGCGGGAACACCGAAGAAGATGCCTGCCCCGCATAAAAGGTTGAGCCCTATGGCTCAGGTATGATATACTTCACATAATAAGGGAGGGATAAGCTCCCGTAAGAAAAGGAGAACAGATATGACAAATCCTGTGTATGACAAGCTGAGAAACTGCTATTACAGCATAAAGGATAAGATTCCCTTTGAACCTAAGGTGGCCCTGGTGCTGGGATCCGGCCTTGGCGACTATGCAGAGCAGTTGGAAATCCAGGCAACCATTGATTACCGTGATATAGAGGGATTTCCTGTATCTACGGTACCCGGCCATAAGGGCAGGTTTGTGTTCGCCCGCATAAATGAGGTTCCGGCAGTGCTGATGCAGGGACGGGTTCACTATTATGAGGGCTATCCCATGTCAGATGTGGTCCTTCCTGTTCGGCTTATGAAGCTCATGGGGGCGGAAATCCTCTTTCTGACCAATGCGGCGGGCGGAGTGAATTATGATTATGGGGCAGGGGATTTTATGCTCATTAAGGACCAGATATCCTGCTTTGTCCCCTCCCCGCTCATCGGGCCGAATCTGGAGGAGCTGGGACCAAGGTTCCCGGATATGAGCCACATATACGATGAGGACCTGAGGGACATCATCCGTTCAACTGCTTTTGAGCTTGGAATCAGGATACAGGAGGGGGTCTATGTACAGCTCACAGGACCTGCCTATGAAAGTCCGTATGAGGTAAAGATGTGCAGGATACTGGGCGGGGATGCAGTGGGCATGAGTACGGCCTGCGAGGCAGTGGCGGCCAATCACATGGGCATGAAGATATGCGGTATTTCCTGTATATCCAATCTGGCCTGCGGTATGACAGACGCGCCTTTGTCCCACAGGGAGGTCCAGGAGGCATCGGATAAAATGGCTCCCCTCTTCAGAAAACTGGTATCAGAGTCCATCAAAAAAATGGTGAGTATTTAAATTTTATGAAAAATTAAAGAAAAAGTCATAGTAAAATAGTGTTTTTCGTAGTAATATGTAACGTGGACGACGGCAGGGGGAATATGCTGCCCGTCCTGGCATATCATATGACATAGCATGATTTAGAAAAGAGGAGATTATTATGAAGAGACACTATTTGGCAGTTGCAGTCCTGGCGCTTGCATTGGGGATGACAGCTTGTTCTTCCGGCAATAAAGAAACTACAGCGGCCACAACTACTACAGCAGCACAGACTGAGACAGAGAAATCAGCAGACGCAGAAGATGATATGGAACTGGAGTACTTCTATGGTTTCGTGGGAGAGGTAGCTGATAAGGTGGTTACCGTTAAGGACGACGCAGGCAAGGAAGCGAAGTTTGATGTATCTGAGGCCAAGATTGAAGGTGCGGATGCCATTGGAGAAGGTGATGAGGTAGAGATTGCATATGCAGGAGAGCTTTCCGCAGACACAACCAAGGCAAAGTCAGTGGACATCGTTACATCTGCCGCGGCAGAGGCAGCGGAAGAAGCAGCCGCTGAGGAGGATGCCATTGTCACGGGAACCATAGAGAAGGCAGACGACAATACCCTGACCCTGACCACGGACGAGGGTACATATACCTTTAACACCAAGATCGCACAGAAGGTATCAAAGGACGGCATCAAGTCCGGCGTACAGGCGGATGTGACCTACTACGGGGACCTGGAAGACGATACCGACAAACCGGTGGCAACCAAAATTGTGACTGAGGATGCCATGGATTCAGAAGACGCTAAAATCAATACCCTTTCCGGCAAGGTGGCAGAAGTTGGGGCGGATTATGTGGTCATCGACACAGTGGACCCTGAGAATACCCTGTTTACCTTCCTGGGAAAAGAAGGCATGTTTGACAAACTGAAGATAGGGGATACTGCAACCATTATCTACAAGGGTACCCTTACGGACAAGACAATCACAGCTACCGGCGTGAAGTAAAGATTATGCGGCTGGCCGCGGCCACAGATAAATGACGTCTGTGCCGCGGCATTTTTATTTAAAAAAATTAGCACTCGACCCTTGACAGTGCTGATAACATGTGTTATAGTACGACTAGAACAAAGGCGACAAAGCACAATTCCGTAGGCCGCTGCTCCCGGAGGATTCACACAGGCAATCTGGTCAGAGGCGGCAGAGAAGAAAGGGGAATGGGCAATGAATATTAATAAATTTACTCAGAAGTCAATGGAAGCAGTCCAGAACTGTGAGAAGCTGGCATATGAATACGGAAACCAGCAGATTGATGAGCAGCACCTTCTGTACAGCCTGGTGACCCTGGAGGACAGCCTGATTCTTAAGCTGATTACAAAGATGGGGATACAGGGAGATATGTTCTCCAACGAGGCAAAGCAGGCAGTGGAGCGTCTGCCCAAGGTAAGCGGCAGCGGCCAGCTTTACATCAGCAGTGATTTGAATAAGGTGCTCATAAGCGGCGAGGACGAGGCAAAGGCCATGGGTGACGAATATGTATCCGTGGAGCATTTGTTCCTGTCTCTTTTAAAGCATCCGAATAAGGATATTAAGGCGTTATTTAAGTTATATAACATAACCCGGGAGACATTCCTTCAGTCACTCTCTACTGTAAGGGGCAACCAGAGGGTGGTCAGCGATAATCCTGAGGCGACTTATGACACATTAGCCAAATACGGATATGACCTGGTGGAGCGGGCCAGGGACCAGAAGCTGGACCCGGTAATCGGCCGTGACAGCGAGATCCGTAATGTTATCCGCATCCTCTCCCGTAAGACGAAGAATAACCCTGTGCTCATCGGTGAGCCTGGCGTGGGCAAAACAGCCGTGGTGGAAGGCCTGGCCCAGAGAATCGTGCGGGGGGATGTTCCGGACGGATTGAAGGATAAGAAGCTGTTTGCCTTGGATATGGGCGCCCTGGTGGCAGGAGCCAAGTACAGAGGTGAATTTGAGGAACGTCTGAAGGCTGTGCTGGAAGAGGTGAAAAAGAGCGACGGGCAGATTATTCTGTTCATCGATGAGCTGCATACCATTGTGGGGGCAGGCAAGACAGAGGGTTCCATGGATGCGGGCAATATGTTAAAGCCCATGCTGGCCAGGGGAGAACTCCACTGTATCGGCGCCACCACCCTCAATGAGTACCGCCAGTATATAGAGAAGGACGCGGCGCTGGAGCGAAGATTCCAGCCGGTGATGGTGGATGAACCCACGGTGGAGGATACCATATCCATACTGAGGGGGCTTAAGGAGCGCTATGAGGTGTTCCATGGAGTGAAGATAACAGACTCTGCTCTGGTGAGCGCTGCCACCTTGTCCGACCGGTATATTACCGACCGTTTCCTGCCGGATAAGGCCATTGACCTTGTGGATGAAGCCTGCGCCATGATTAAGACAGAGATGGATACCATGCCTGCGGAGCTGGATGAGATGTCCAGGAAAATCATGCAGATGGAGATAGAAGAAGCAGCCCTTAAGAAGGAGACAGACCGTCTGAGCCAGGACCGTCTGGCTGACCTCCAGAAGGAGCTGGCTGAGCTTCACGATGAGTTTGCGTCCAGGAAGGCCCAGTGGGAGAATGAGAAGGCCAGTGTGGACCGCCTCTCCGCCCTCAGGGAAGAGATAGAGAGCGTAAACAGGGAGATTCAGGACGCACAGCAGAAGTATGACCTGAATAAGGCGGCGGAACTGCAGTATGGCAGGCTGCCGGAGCTTCAAAAGGAGCTGCAGGCGGAAGAGGAACGCATCCGGAATGAGGACTTAAGCCTTGTGAGGGAGAGCGTATCAGAGGATGAGATTGCAAGAATCGTATCCAAATGGACCGGAATCCCGGTTGCCAAGCTGACAGAGAGCGAGAGAAGCAAGACCCTGCATCTGGATGAGGTTCTTCACAAACGTGTGGTGGGCCAGGATGAAGGCGTGCAGCTGGTGACCCAGTCCATCATCCGTTCCAAGGCAGGCATCAAGGACCCCACCAAGCCAAT
>OLSH01000571.1_pt1 | contig 29857 bp, 23 predicted proteins | sample 1643221 | NCBI WGS metagenome assembly OLSH01 (sample SAMEA3136681, study PRJEB25190) | human gut metagenome | biome: human gut; feature: human-associated habitat; material: faeces | place: Austria | collected 2013 | reverse complement strand
GGAGCCGTACCAAGAGAAACCGGGCGAAGAGTATATGAATGAAGCCCAGCTGGCGCACTTCAAGCGTATTCTTGAAGCATGGCGTAATCAACTCAGGGATGAAGTGGATCGCACCGTAACGCACATGCAGGATGAAGCTGCCAACTTCCCGGATCCGGTAGACCGTGCCGCCCAGGAAGAAGAGTTCAGCCTGGAACTGCGTAACCGCGACCGCGAACGTAAACTGATCAAAAAGATCGAGAAAACGCTGAAAAAAGTTGAAGATGAAGACTTCGGCTACTGCGAATCCTGCGGCGTGGAGATCGGCATTCGCCGTCTGGAAGCGCGTCCGACTGCGGATCTGTGCATTGACTGCAAAACCCTGGCGGAAATTCGCGAAAAACAGATGGCGGGCTAATCCCCTGCTGCCTCACTCTCTGGCGGGAGTCTCTCCCGCCTGGTTCTGTTGTCCGTAACATGACTGACTCACGCTATATTGGGCGCTTTGCTCCCTCCCCCTCCGGTGAACTCCACTTCGGCTCTTTGATTGCCGCGCTCGGCAGCTACCTGCAAGCCCGCGCGAACCAGGGCATCTGGCGCGTTCGTATTGAAGATATCGACCCGCCGCGCGAAGTCCCCGGGGCCGCCGACACCATTCTGCGCCAGCTTGACCACTACGGTCTGCACTGGGACGGCGACGTGCTCTGGCAGTCGCAACGACATGAAGCTTACCGCGAGGCGCTGGCCTGGCTGGGTGAACAAGGGCTGAGCTATTACTGCACCTGCACCCGCGCGCGGATCCATGCCGTAGGCGGGATCTACGATGGTCACTGCCGCGACCTCGGGCTGGGGGCGGAAAACGCCGCGCTGCGCCTGCGCCAGACCCGTCCGGTGCTGCAGTTCACCGATCGCCTGCGCGGCACGCTGGTCGCCAACGAGCCGCTGGCGCGCGAGGATTTTATTATCCACCGTCGCGACGGCCTGTTTGCCTACAATCTGGCGGTGGTGGTTGATGACCACTTTCAGGGGATCACCGAGATCGTCCGCGGCGCTGACCTGATTGAGCCGACGGTCCGGCAGATTTCACTGTATCAGCATTTTGGCTGGCAGGCGCCGGACTACCTCCATCTGCCGCTGGCCCTCAATGCTGACGGGAATAAACTCTCTAAACAAAACCACGCACCGGCGCTGCCGGAAGGCGATCCGCGCCCCGAAATTGTCCGGGCGCTCCGGTTTCTTAATCAGGACATCGCCCAGGACTGGCAAGCCCTGAGCATGGACGATTTACTCAGTCAGGCCGTCGCCAACTGGCAGCCCGCAAAAATCGAGCATTCTCAAATGGCTCCCGCTGAGCTATGATTAGCCGCTATTTTTATACTGTACAGTTGATCTGAAGTCCGTCTGACACTACGAGGTGCACCATTTTTACCCGAGTCGCTAATTTTTGCCGTAAGGTGCTAAGCCGTGAGGAGCGCGAGGCAGAAGCCGCCGTCGAACCCATGCCTATGACGGTGATCCCGCGTGAGCAGCATGCTATTTCCCGCAAAGATATCAGTGAAAACGCCCTCAAGGTCATGTACCGCCTCAACAAGGCAGGCTACGAATCCTGGCTGGTCGGCGGCGGTGTCCGCGACCTGCTGCTTGGCAAAAAGCCGAAAGATTTTGACGTCACCACCAACGCCACACCGGATCAGGTGCGCAAGCTGTTCCGCAACTGCCGTCTGGTCGGGCGACGTTTCCGCCTGGCGCACGTCATGTTCGGGCCGGAAATCATTGAAGTGGCCACCTTCCGCGGCCACCACGAAGGGCACACCACCGATCGCGTGACCTCCCAGCAGGGCCAGAATGGCATGCTGCTGCGGGATAACATCTTCGGCTCGATCGAAGAGGATGCCCAGCGTCGCGACTTCACCATCAATAGCCTTTATTACAGCGTGGCTGACTTTACCGTTCGCGACTACGTCGGCGGCATGAAGGATCTGCAGGACGGCGTGATCCGCCTGATCGGCAATCCGGAAACCCGCTATCGCGAAGATCCGGTACGCATGCTGCGCGCGGTGCGCTTTGCCGCCAAGCTGGATATGCGTATCAGCCCGGAAACGGCTGAACCACTGCCGCGCCTGGCCACCCTGCTCCACGACGTGCCGCCGGCACGCCTGTTCGAAGAGGTGCTTAAGCTGCTGCAGGCCGGGTATGGCTACCAGACCTACATGCTGCTGCGCGAATACAACCTGTTCCAGCCGCTGTTCCCGACCATCACCCGCTACTTTACCGAGCGCGGCGACAGCCCGATGGAGCGGATCATCAGCCAGGTGCTGAAGAACACCGATAACCGCATTCATAACGACATGCGCGTCAATCCGGCCTTCCTCTTCGCGGTGATGTTCTGGTATCCGCTGCTGGAGACGGCGCAAAAAATCGCCCAGGAGAGCGGCCTGGCGTACTACGACGCCTTCGCTCTGGCGATGAACGATGTCCTGGACGAAGCCTGCCGTACGCTGGCGATCCCTAAACGCATCACTACCCTTATTCGTGATATCTGGCAGCTGCAGCTGCGCATGTCCCGTCGCCAGGGCAAACGCGCCTGGAAACTGATGGAGCATCCGAAATTCCGTGCCGCCTACGATCTGCTGGAGCTGCGCGCCGGGGCGGAAAACAACAGCGAACTGCAGCGTCTGACCAAATGGTGGGGCGAATTCCAGGTCGCCGCGCCGCCGGAACAAAAAGACATGCTCAACGACCTCGGGGACGATCCGGCGCCACGCCGTCGCCACCGTCGTCCGCGCAAACGCGCGCCGCGTCAGGGTAACGCATGACCCTGGTCTATATCGCGCTTGGCAGTAACCTTGCTTCTCCGCTGGAGCAGGTGCAGGCAGCCATCCGCGCGCTGGGCGATATTCCGCACAGCCGCGTGGTGAACGTCTCTTCGTTCTACCGCACGCCGCCGCTGGGCCCGCAGGATCAGCCGGACTATCTCAACGCCGCCGTCGCGCTGGAAACCACCCTGGCGCCCGATGCGCTGCTCGATCACACTCAGCGCATCGAGCTGCAGCAGGGTCGGGTGCGCAAAGCTGAACGCTGGGGACCGCGCACGCTCGACCTCGACATCATGCTGTTTGGCGATGAGGTCATCAATAGCCCGCGCCTGACCGTTCCGCACTATGATATGAAAAACCGCGGCTTTATGCTCTGGCCGCTGTTCGAGATCGCTCCGGATCTCCATTTTCCTGACGGCCCTGCGCTGCGCGCCGTGCTGGATGATCTGGGCGCGGAAAAACCCGCGAGCTGGTAATCCCCTCTCCTTTTTTAGCATTTGCGGCGATCGTCGTAATCGGTTGCCCAAAATCATTGCCCCTCTGAATGCTGCTGTTAGAATGCCGGTTAATATGACTTTCATCATCAGGAAATGTTATGAAACCGACCACCATTGCCCTGCTGCAGAAATGCAAACAGGAAAAGAAGCGCTTTGCCACCATTACCGCCTACGACCATAGCTTCGCGAAGCTGTTCGCCGATGAAGGCATTAATGTGCTGCTGGTGGGCGATTCCCTGGGAATGACGGTACAGGGTCACGACTCCACCCTGCCGGTCACCGTGGAAGATATCGCCTATCACACCCGCGCCGTCCGCCGCGGTGCGCCGAACAGCCTGCTGCTTGCCGACCTGCCGTTCATGGCCTACGCCACCCCCGAACAGACCTTCGAAAATGCGGCCATCGTGATGCGCGCTGGCGCCAATATGGTCAAACTCGAAGGCGGCGCCTGGCTGGCCGATACCGTGAAGATGCTGGCGGAACGCGCGGTGCCGGTTTGCGGCCACCTCGGCCTCACGCCGCAGTCGGTAAACGTATTCGGCGGGTATAAAGTGCAGGGGCGCGGCGATGCAGCGCAGACCCTGTTTGACGACGCATTAGCGCTGGAAGCGGCTGGCGCGCAGCTGCTGGTGCTGGAGTGCGTCCCGGTAGAACTGGCGAAACGCATTACCGACGCCCTGACCATTCCAGTGATCGGCATCGGCGCGGGCAATGTCACCGACGGGCAGATCCTGGTGATGCATGACGCATTCGGGATCACCGGCGGCCACATCCCTAAATTCGCCAAGAATTTCCTTGCCGAAGCGGGCGACATCCGCGCCGCGGTACGGCAGTATATTGCCGAAGTTGAATCCGGGGTCTATCCGGGCGAAGAACACAGTTTCCATTAAGGAGTCTTGTTGTGCTGATTATTGAATCCGTGCTGCTGCTGCGTCAGCATATCCGCCGTCTGCGTCAGGAAGGTAAGCGTATCGCGCTGGTTCCGACGATGGGCAACCTGCATGATGGTCATATGAAGCTGGTTGATGAGGCTAAAGCCAGCGCGGACGTGGTGGTGGTCAGTATTTTCGTCAATCCGATGCAGTTTGACCGCGCCGACGACCTGGCGCGCTATCCGCGTACCCTGCAGGATGATTGCGAAAAGCTGAACAAGCGCCATGTCGACTTTGTCTTCGCGCCGACGCCGGCGGAAGTCTACCCGCAGGGCACCGAAGGCCAGACCTACGTCGACGTCCCCGGCCTGTCCACTATGCTGGAAGGCGCCAGCCGCCCGGGCCACTTCCGCGGCGTGTCGACCATCGTCAGTAAGCTGTTCAATCTGGTTCAGCCGGACGTCGCCTGCTTCGGCGAGAAAGACTTTCAGCAGCTGGCGCTGATCCGCAAGATGGTCGCCGACATGGGCTACGATATCGAGATTATCGGCGTGCCGATCGTCCGCGCGAAAGATGGCCTGGCGCTGAGCTCGCGTAACGGCTACCTGACCGCCGACCAGCGCAAAATCGCTCCCGGCCTCTACAAGGTGCTGAGCGCGGTGGCGGAAAAACTGGTCGCCGGCGATCGCCAGCTCGATGAGATCATCGCTATCGCTGAACAGGAGCTGAATGAAAAAGGCTTCCGCGCCGACGACATTCAGATCCGCGATGCCGACACCCTGCTTGAGCTGACGGATGCCAGCCAGCGCGCGGTGATCCTGATGGCCGCCTGGCTGGGTCAGGCCCGCCTGATCGACAACCAGATCGTCACGCTCGGTCAGTAGACAGCGGGTAAAAATCGGGCAATACTTGCCCGGGCTTTTCTCAGGGCGGACGACCTGTCCGCTCTGCTACATTAAGGTTGAAGGGTAGAAGTTATGATGCGTAATATGCTGCAGGGCAAGCTCCACCGCGTAAAAGTCACGCAGGCTGACCTGCACTATGAAGGTTCATGCGCCATTGACCAGGATTTCCTGGATGCGGCCGGTATTCTGGAGAATGAAACCATTCACCTCTGGAACGTCACCAACGGCAACCGTTTCTCCACCTACGCCATTGCCGCCGAGCGGGGCTCCAGAATCATCTCCGTCAACGGCGCCGCCGCGCACTGCGCCAGTGTCGGCGATATCCTGATCATCGCCAGCTTCGTCACCATGTCGGACGAAGAGGCGCGCCGCTGGCAGCCCAACATCGCCTACTTCGAAGGCGACAATGAAATGAAGCGCCAGGCGAAAGCCATTCCGGTGCAGGTCGCCTGATGACCGCGGCGCTGCGCTCAGGCACAGCGCCGGTATTACCCCTGCGGCTGGTTACTGATCAGCCGCGACATCGTCTCCAGCGAATCCGTGCGTAAGATATATAACCGCTTTAGCAGAAACGGATTGTCCCCCGGCTTCACCTTCCCACGCACCGTCGTCACCGCCATATGAAACCCGGCGTCATTCGCCGCCTGCACCGCCGTGGCGTTATAGCCGCCGAAGGGATAGGAAAGGTAGAGAACATGCGGATTAAACTGGCTGAGCGCCCGGCGCGAGCGGGCGAAATCAAACAGAATATTATGGTAATTGCGGCTGAATAAAATCGGCCGGCGGCCGGCGTCAACCCGATGCAGGAAGTGGGTATGCGACTGAATATCAAAAACATCCTGGATCTGCCGGAGCTCAGAAATACTCATGAACTGCAGCGATTTCGGATCCCATTTCTGCGGATGGCGCTTAATACGCGAGGAGATAATAAACGCGGTGGCATGAAAACCGTACTGCTTTAGTACCGGATAGGCGTAACGGTTTACCGATTTCAGGCCGTCATCGAAGGTGATGACCACTGCCCGCGCCGGAAGGTTGATTTTATTACGCACATAGCCTTCCAGCTGATACAGGGTCAGCGTGGTATAGCCCTGATCGCGCAGCCAGGTCATCTGGTTGTTGAAGGCGCGTACCGAGGTGGTGGTCGAGGTATGGCGGAAACGGGTGTTCTCTTCGTCGCGCAGAATGTGATGATAGGTCAGCACGGGAATACCATTATCTTCCTGCGCATCCAGACTGCTGACCCACGCCAGCCGGTCGCCAATGCGGATCTGAAACCAGGTCTGATTGAGCCGGTCTTTTAGCTTGCTGAGGATCGGATAGCGCAGGTTAGTGGCCAGCGTACCAAACGGCACGCTGCTCACGGCGGGTGTGTTGTAGAGCGGCGTATCTTTCCAGGTGAGCAAATTCTGGTTACTCAACGGTTTATTGAGATCCCCCAGTCGGTCCTCCACTCGCTGCTTACCCTGTACCGGCTCGAGGTGGCCTTTATCAATAAACCCGGTGCCGAAGCCGAAGCGAAATTCATAATAGTCAGCCGCCGTCGGGACAACCGCGAGGATCTGCCCGGCACGCACATTGCCGACGCTGACCACATGATTCCCCACCTGCGCCCAGATGACCGCATCTTCGGTGGTCTGCATATAGTGTACAGGCTTGCCCTGCTGGCTAAGCAGACTGGCGGAAGCGCTGAGCGAGGTCAGTAAAAGAAGCAGCGTAAAAAATCGGGCAAGCATGCGCATCGAACCGGTAAACCATCAACGGCAGTTATTGTAACAAAAGCAGCATCTGTCACGCTGCTTAATTTCCGAAGGTATCATGGCGCAAGCGGAACGGGGGATTCTTCTGCTGCTGATGCCACAGGCTGCTCACCATTGGCCCGCCCGCGCTGACGATGGCCTGGCGAAACGCCTCGCTGCTTAACGTGTTCCGCAGCAGATACATTCGCTCAAGTAATGAATAGCTGACGCCGGAGATCACTTCGCAGTGGGTATGTTTGTGGCTCATCAGCGCCGCGGCCCGATAAGGCGCCGCGCCGGTTCTGTCGGTCAGGAAAATGACCCCGTCCCCGGAGTCGGTGGCATGCAGCGCATCGCACATCATCCGGCTCAACATATTACTGCTGAGATTGCGCCAGTAATTGACCGCCCGGCACTGGGCCAGCGGACCAAATTTTCGTTCAAGACGATCCAGCATCTCCTGCGCCAGCTCATCGTGGCAGGTAATGACCCAACCAAGCATGCTTCCCTCCTTAGCCAGCCAACAATGTAGCAAGGGGAGGATGACGTATCGGTGATGGCGGTCAAAGATAAGCGGTTAGCGCTTCGCGTATTGGCATCAGGAAGCGCTAACCGTGATGAGCATCAGCTGCGCAGGCCGCGGCCGCGCTGGATTAACGACCAGCAAAGCAGATAGAAGGCGACGATGAAGACCACCAGCACCGCAAAGGTGGTCACCAGCGGCACATCGTTGATACCCAGGAAGCCGAAGCGGAAACCGCTGATCATGTAGACGATGGGATTCAGATGCGACAACCCCTGCCAGAACGGCGGCAGCAAGGTCAGCGAGTAGAACACCCCGCCGAGGTAGGTCAGCGGCGTCAGCACAAAGGTCGGGATCAGGCTAATGTCGTCAAAGGTCTTGGCAAACACCGCGTTCAACAGGCCCGCCAGCGAGAACAGCACCGCGGTGAGGATCAGCGTCAGGGCGACAAACAGCCAGGAGTGAACCTGGAACGGCACAAAGAACAGTGATACCGCCGTCACCAGGATCCCCACGCACAGTCCGCGCGCCACGCCGCCGCCAACGTAGCCAGCGATGATCACATGCGTCGGCACCGGCGCCACCAGCAGCTCTTCAATATTGCGCTGAAACTTGGCGCTGAAGAACGACGAGGCGACATTGGCATAAGCGTTGGTGATCACCGCCATCATGATCAGGCCCGGCACGATAAACTGCATATAGGTAAAGCCGTGCATCTCGCCGATGCGCGACCCGATCAGGTTGCCGAAAATCACGAAGTACAGGGTCATGGTGATCACCGGCGGCACCAGCGTCTGGATCCAGATGCGCATAAAACGGTGGATCTCTTTGGTCCAGATGCTTTTCAGCGCGACCCAATAAAGCTGCATCATGCTGACTCTCCTTTTCGCTCATGCACCAGCGTGACAAACAGCTCTTCCAGACGGTTAGCTTTGTTACGCATACTCAGTACCTGCACCCCCTGGGCGCTCAGTTGGGCAAAGACGCTGTTAATCCCCTGCTCGCGCAGAACCTCGACTTCCAGCGTCGAGGTATCGACCAGTTGATACTGGTAGCCTTCGAGCTTCGGTACCGGGCTTTTTGGCGCGAGGTCAAGAATAAAGGTCTCTGACTTCAGCTTCGAAAGCAGCGCTTTCATCGAGGTGTTTTCCACCAGCGCGCCGTGCTGGATGATGCCGATGTTGCGGCATAGCATTTCGGCCTCTTCGAGATAGTGGGTGGTCAGGATAATGGTGGTTCCGCGATCGTTCAGATCCTTAAGAAAGCCCCACATTGAGCGACGCAGTTCAATATCGACGCCAGCGGTCGGTTCGTCGAGGATCAGCAGCTTCGGCTCATGCATTAGCGCGCGGGCGATCATCAGGCGACGCTTCATCCCGCCGGAGAGCATCCGCGCGCGTTCGTTGCGTTTTTCCCACAGATCGAGCTGTTTTAGGTATTTTTCGCTGCGGGCGACAGCTTCTTTGCGTTCCACGCCGTAGTAGCCCGCCTGGTTAACGACAATCTGCTGCACGGTCTCGAACGGGTTGAAGTTAAATTCCTGCGGCACCAGGCCAAGCTGACGCTTGGCATTGACGACGTCTTTTTCCAGATCGTAGCCAAAGACATTGACCTGACCGGAGGTTTTATTCACCAGCGAACTGATGATGCCGATAGTCGTGGATTTTCCGGCCCCGTTCGGCCCCAGCAGGGCATAGAAATCCCCCGCCTCGACCTGCAGGTCGATTCCCCGCAGCGCCTGAACCCCGCCGGGGTAGGTTTTTTTGAGCTGTTTTAATTCCAGAGCAATGGTCATTAAATATCTCTTCTCGTGTCGTGACACGTCATTAACCCGCCTGACTCACGTTTGCGTTCTACTGGCGCTGGCGCCGCCAACGCATCGGTAGCCTGACGTATCACGGGTTAAGATGGTTTTAAAAAAGGTGAGCTTACCCTATATTAGCGCAACGCACTTACTTGGTTACAGGCCGATAACGTCCATGAATGATATAGATACACTCATCAGCAATAATGCACTATGGTCAAAAATGCTGGTGGAAGAGGACCCCGGCTTTTTTGAGAAACTGTCGCAGACGCAGAAACCGCGCTTCCTTTGGATTGGCTGCTCTGACAGCCGCGTTCCCGCTGAGCGACTTACCGGCCTGGAACCTGGCGAACTGTTTGTCCATCGTAACGTCGCTAACCTGGTGATCCACACCGACCTGAACTGCCTGTCGGTGGTGCAGTATGCCGTCGATGTCCTCGAAGTCGAGCACATTATTATTTGCGGCCACTACGGCTGCGGCGGCGTGCAGGCGGCGGTGGAAAACCCGGAGCTGGGGCTTATCGACAACTGGCTCCTGCATATCCGCGATATCTGGTTCAAGCACAGCTCACTGCTAGGTGAAATGCCGGAGGAGCGCCGTCTGGATACCCTTTGCGAACTCAACGTGATGGAGCAGGTGTACAACCTGGGACATTCGACGATTATGCAATCGGCGTGGAAGCGCGGACAGAAGGTCACCATCCACGGCTGGGCATATGGCATTCACGACGGGCTGCTGCGCGATCTGGATGTCACCGCCGTGAGCCGGGAAACCCTCGAACAGCGCTATCGCCACGGCATCTCCAACCTCAAGATCAAGCACATCAACCACAAATAGCCTTCAGGCTTAGCCCCCCTGGAGAGCGCAGCGCGCGCTGTCCTGGGGGGATATCTCTTACTCGTCCAACAGGGTAACTTTGCCAATATACGGCAGATGACGGTAGCGCTGGGCGTAGTCGATACCGTAGCCCACCACGAACTCGTCCGGAATGGCGAAACCGACGAACTCAACCGGGACATTCACTTCACGACGGCTTGGTTTATCCAGCAGCGTACAAATGGCCAGCGATTTCGGCTCGCGCAGGCTGAGGATCTCACGCACTTTAGACAGGGTATTGCCGGAGTCGATGATGTCTTCCACGATCAGTACGTCTTTACCACGGATGTCTTCATCCAGATCTTTGAGGATTTTCACATCACGGGTAGTGGACATGCCGCTGCCGTAGCTGGAGGCGGTCATAAAATCGACTTCATGCGGCACCTGCACTTCACGGCACAGGTCGGCCATGAACATAAATGAGCCGCGCAGCAGCCCCACCAGCACCATTTCGCTGCCGCTGTCCTGGTAATGTTCGTTGATTTGACGACCCAGTTCCGCGATGCGCGCTTTGATCTCGGATTCCGGGATCATCACTTCTACAGTATGTTTCATAAGACTAACCATTTGATTCTAAATATAAATCATCAAAGCCGCTGCTTTCGCCCCGACGATGACCGGCAAGCCATCCAGTATACCAGCAAAAAGAAATCTTCGGTGCAGGGATTAATAAAGCCATATTTGTGATTCCGATCACACTTGTTAAAACCTATAATTAATTGCAGTTAAAAAATTAACAAACACATGAGTAACTTTCTATGGCTGAAACAAAGTCTCAACAATCAAGGCTCCTGGTGACGCTGACTGCGCTATTTGCAGCGTTCTGCGGCCTCTATCTTTTAATCGGCGGAGCATGGCTGGTCGTGCTTGGCGGCTCCTGGTACTACCCTATCGCCGGTCTGGTGATGCTGGGCGTGACCGTGATGCTGCTGCGCGGCAAACGCGCTGCGCTGTGGCTGTACGCTGCGCTGCTGCTGGCGACCATGATCTGGGGCGTCTGGGAAGTCGGCTTCGACTTCTGGGCGCTGACGCCGCGTAGCGATATCCTCGTCTTCTTTGGCATCTGGCTGATCCTGCCCTTTGTCTGGCGTCGTCTGCCGGTGCCTTCCGCTGGCGCCGTTGGCGCGCTGGTCGTCGCCCTGCTGATCAGCGGCGGCATGCTGACCTGGGCTGGTTTTAACGACCCGCAGGAAGTCAACGGCACCCTGAGCGCCGACGCCACCCCGGCCGCGCCGATCTCCAACGTTGCCGACGGCGACTGGCCGGCCTATGGCCGCAACCAGGAAGGCCAGCGCTTCTCTCCGCTGAAGCAGATTAACGCCGACAACGTGAAGAACCTGAAGGAAGCCTGGGTATTCCGCACCGGCGACCTGAAGCAACCGAACGACCCGGGTGAAATCACCAACGAAGTGACGCCGATTAAAGTCGGCGACACGCTCTTCCTGTGTACCGCCCACCAGCGTCTGTTCGCGCTGGACGCGGCCACCGGTAAAGAGAAGTGGCATTTTGACCCGCAGCTGAACGCCGATCCGTCGTTCCAGCACGTCACCTGCCGCGGCGTCTCTTATCACGAAGCCAAAGCGGATAACGCGCCTGCCGACGTCGTCGCCGACTGTCCGCGCCGTATTATCCTGCCGGTGAACGATGGCCGCCTGTTCGCGGTGAACGCCGACAACGGTAAGCTGTGCGAAACCTTTGCCAATAAAGGTATTCTCAACCTGCAGACCAACATGCCGGTCACCACGCCGGGTATGTATGAACCCACTTCTCCGCCGATTATCACCGATAAAACCATCGTGATAGCCGGCGCGGTCACCGATAACTTCTCAACCCGCGAGCCGTCTGGCGTCATCCGCGGCTTTGATGTGAATACCGGTAAACTCTTGTGGGCCTTCGATCCGGGTGCGAAAGATCCGAACGCCATCCCGAGCGATGAACATCACTTCACGCTCAACTCACCGAACTCCTGGGCGCCTGCCGCCTACGACGCTAAGCTGGATCTGGTCTATCTGCCGATGGGCGTGACCACCCCGGATATCTGGGGCGGCAACCGCACGCCGGAGCAAGAGCGTTACGCCAGCTCGATTGTGGCGCTGAACGCCACCACCGGTAAGCTGGCCTGGAGCTACCAGACCGTCCACCACGATCTGTGGGATATGGATATGCCCTCCCAGCCGACGCTGGCTGACATTGAGGTTAATGGTAAAACCGTACCGGTCGTCTATGCCCCGGCGAAAACCGGCAACATCTTCGTACTGGATCGCCGTAATGGCGAGCTGGTGGTCCCGGCCCCGGAAAAACCGGTTCCGCAGGGCGCTGCCAAAGGGGATTACGTCGCCAAAACCCAGCCGTTCTCCGATCTGAGCTTCCGTCCGAAGAAAGATCTGACCGGGGCGGACATGTGGGGCGCCACTATGTTCGACCAGCTGGTGTGTCGCGTGATCTTCCACCAGATGCGCTATGAAGGTATCTTCACCCCGCCATCTGAGCAGGGCACTCTCGTCTTCCCGGGTAACCTGGGGATGTTTGAATGGGGCGGTATCTCCGTCGATCCGAACCGTCAGGTGGCTATTGCCAACCCGATGGCGCTGCCGTTCGTCTCTAAACTGATCCCACGCGGCCCGGGCAACCCGATGGAGCCGCCGAAAGATGCGAAAGGCTCTGGCACCGAGTCCGGCGTGCAGCCACAGTACGGTGTCCCGTACGGCGTCACCCTGAATCCGTTCCTGTCGCCGTTCGGTCTGCCGTGCAAACAACCGGCCTGGGGCTATATCTCCGCGCTGGATCTGAAAACCAACGAAGTGGTATGGAAAAAACGTATCGGTACTCCGCAGGACAGCCTGCCGTTCCCGATGCCGGTTAAGCTGCCGTTCACCATGGGGATGCCGATGCTTGGCGGTCCGATCTCCACGGCCGGTAACGTCCTGTTCATCGGCGCGACCGCAGATAACTACCTGCGCGCGTACAATATGAGCAACGGCGAGAAGCTGTGGGAAGCCCGTCTGCCAGCCGGCGGTCAGGCCACCCCAATGACCTACGAAGTGAATGGCAAACAGTATGTTGTCATCTCTGCCGGCGGTCACGGCTCGTTCGGTACCAAAATGGGCGATTACATCGTCGCCTATGCGCTCCCGGATGACGCCAAATAAAACGCAAAACGGCAACGAAAGTTGCCGTTTTTTTGTGTTTATCCCTTCTCCCCATGGAAGATGGCAGCAGGCCGCAGAGCCCTAAACCGTGAATCCCAACATCATCCCGGTGTCTTCATGCTCCAGCAGGTGGCAGTGGGCCATATAAGCAAACTCCTTCGGCGCCGGATGATCAAACTTCACTAACACTTCACTAATTTCACCTTCCACGCGGACGGTATCTTTCCAGCCGCTGCGGTGCGCGGCTGGCGGCTTGCCGTTCTCGCTGAGGATGCGGAACTGGGTGCCGTGGATATGGAACGGATGCAGCATCATGTCGCCCTTACCCGATATCACCCAGCGCTCATACTGGCCTCTGGCCGCGGCAAACATCGGCACATTCATGTCGAAGGCTTTGCCGTTGATGCGGTTGGCGTTATGGAAATCAAACCCCTTGCCTGACGACATGCCATGATCCCGACCAGCCCCGTGGTTCATATTGCTCATATTGCTCATGTCGCCATGGTGCATATTGCTCATGTCGCCCATGCCGCCATGTCCCATCATGCCGTGGTCCATTCCCGCCATCGCCTGGTCGCCATACTTCTCCATCAGCGCCTGCATGCCCATCCTGTCGAGCATCGGATCCATCGACAGCTGGAGCTGACGCTGCGTCAGCCCCGTCAGGGACGGTAGCGCCGGCAGCGTGGCCAGCGTATCCAGCAGTTTGCCGGAGGCGGGAATGACCAGCGGCTGAACGCGCAGCACCGGCTGTGGTTTATCAAAAGGCGCAATGGCCATGCCCATCTGGCTCACCGGCAGGGTCACCAGATCGAAAGGTTTACCGTCGCTGGTGTCCACCAGCACCTCAAAGCGTTCCCCCATCAACACCGGCAATTCATCGACCTTCACCGGCTCGGCCAACAGACCGCCGTCACTGGCCACCACGTACAGCGGGCGCTTATCGCTGGTGGCAAAATTGAGGGAACGGGCATTACAGCCGTTTAGCAAGCGCAGACGTAGCCAGCCCCGCGGGGCGGCATGTTCGGGATAGAGAGCGCCATTGGTCAGCAGCGTATCGCCAAACCAGCCGACAGCGGCGCTCATCACATCCAGCTGGTAGTCGATCTCGCCGGCGGCGGTGAACTTCTTGTCCTGGACAATCACCGGCACATCATCGATTCCCCATTGCTTAGGCAGCAGCAGGCGTCCGCTCTCTTCATCCTCGATCAGCACCAGGCCGGCCAGCCCCATCGCCACCTGCCGGCCGGTGGTCCCATGTTGATGCGGATGAAACCAGCAGGTGGCCGCCCGCTGCGTCGGCGTGAAGCTCACCGTACGGGTGGCGCCCGGGGCGATAACCCCCTGCGGTCCGCCGTCGACCTCGCCCGGGACCTCCAGGCCATGCCAGTGCAGCGTGGTCTCTTCCGCCAGCTGGTTGGTAATGTCAACCGTAATGGTCTTCCCCTGCGTCAACTGTAGCGCAGGACCCAGCAGTGAACCGTTATAGCCCCAGGTGGTGGCGTGCAGAGCGCCAAACTGTGTTTTGCCCGCCTGGATCGTCAGGGCGATACGGTTGCGCGCATCGGCCGTTAACAGCGTCGGTATCGGCAGAGCCGGGCGACTGGCCGCAAAAACCGCACGGCTCCATAGCGGTAATGCGCTGGCCACGCTAACCGCGGCGGTCAGTTTGAGGAAGTCTCGACGTTGCATATTCACATCCTTTTTATTCTGCGGGCGAATATTTGAGCTTAAACCCTACCGTAACGGGAAGGTCAAGCAGAAGAGTAAGAATAAAGATCGGCGCTGTGTAAAGAAGTATGCTAATTTGAAGCGTCGGTGATCTAATGGTAGAAAAAATGAAGACGCTTTTCAGAACAATGGTACTCGGCAGCCTGCTTGCTCTCTCCGCCAACAGCTACGCGCTCAGCGAATCAGAAGCAGAAGATATGGCTGATTTAACCGCGGTTTTTGTGTTTCTGAAAAACGACTGTGGCTACCAGAACCTGCCCAATACACAGATCCGACGCGCGCTGGTGTTCTTTGCCCAACAGAACCAGTGGGACCTGAGCAACTACGACAGCTACAACATGAAAGCGCTTGGCGAGGATAGCTACCGCGATCTCAGCGGTATTAACATCCCGACGGCGAAAAAATGCAAAGCGCTGGCCCGCGATTCGCTCAGCCTGTTGGCTTACGTCAAATAATGACCGGCGCGGACGGTCACGCTCCGCGCCTTTGCCGTTTCATTTGTCACATTTAAATATTTATATCTATATTTATTATTGTATATAAACAAACATTATTTAATTGCAAACCTATCAATTCGCCAAATAAATTAAACCCCTAATAATGATGAATGACTAAAAAACTAATAAAATATCATTAGTCATATATTGCAAAATAAAAAGCACCCTTCTAGAATCCGGTGAAAATATCCCTACTTCATGGACTGAAATTGTGAATATCTCGCCGACTCTCCGTATTATCCCGCTCGCCGCACTTTTATTAGTGGGCTGTAGCAATACCTCTTCTCGCCAGCAGGTAAAACCGATCACCACGCCGCTCACATCACAGCAGCAGGCTGAGCAGGAGCGAGCGGCCAGCGAACAGGAGCGTATTGAGTCCTGCCGAAAGGCGCTGGATTCACTTAAAGAGGTGAACCCACAGCAGGCAACTAAACTCAGCAATGAGTTCAATGCCCTGGTGCGTTCGGCATCGCAATACAACAATGTGCGCGATAAAGTGGCCGATCCCACCCGACTGGGCATTGACTCCATGTATCAGTTTAAATCCATCAAACTGTGTTCCGATATCCAGAAAACGCTGATCGATACCCTGGTACAACGTGGTGAAAACAAACTGCCATGAACAAACCCGCCACGCTGACCCCTAAAGCACCACTGCTGATGCTCGTCGCGGCGCTGGCGCTTTCAACCTCATTCTACGCCGGTGCTACGCCGGCTTTTCTCGATTACGCCCAGCAGCAAACTCAGCAAGCTCAAGCGCAAGAAGAGAAAAGCTCTGCGGCCACAGCAAAGCAAGCGTCAGACGCTCGCCAGAACGCGGACAATAAAAAAACGACGGCCAATAACGCACAGTTGCAAAAAAGAATCGCCAGCCAACAGGCAACGATTGCGCAAAAAGATAAAATTATCCAACAATTAAAAAAACAGCTTACCGCCACACCAGCCACGGATACATCCATTGCGAATGAGCAAGCGGCGTTAAATAATAAAATAAAGCAATTACAGCTCGCCTTAACCGCCGCCACGGCGGAAAATGAGACGTTAATTAAAAAGGAAGTCGTTGCCCGGAATAATACTCTGCAACAGAGCCAGGCTGCCGCACTTAAGCAGATCCAACAATTAACGTCGCAGCTTCAGAGCGTCGAAGCGGAAAATAAACGGCTCAGCACCAGCCTCACCACGCTGAATACAGATAAACAAACGCTGACCTCCCGGCTGGCCGCCGCGGAAAAAGAGAAACAGGCCGCCCTCGACCAGGCCAAAGCCCTTAATGCCGACAAACAGCCGCTGGCCACCCGACTGGCCGTGGTCGAAAAAGAGAAGCTGGCTGCCCTCGAGCAGGTTAAAGCGCTGACCACCGATAAGCAGTCGCTGACTATCCGGCTCGCCGCTGCGGAGAAGGCACAGCAGGCCGCCCTCGACCAGGCCAAAACACTGAACGCTGATAAACAGCCGCTGGCCAGCCGACTGGCCGCGGCGGAAAAAGAGAAGCTGTCCGCCCTCGACCAGGTCAAAGCGCTGACCACCGATAAGCAGTCGCTGACTATCCGGCTCGACGCCGCGGAGAAAACGCAGCAGGCCGCTCTCGACCAGGTCAAGGCGCTAAACGCCGACAAGCAGTCGTTAACCGCCCGGTTGGCCGCCGCGGAAAAAGCGCCAACAACCCGCCCTGACACCGCTGCAGCGCCAAAAAATGAGCCGCCGGAGATGGCGGCGGTTGTTGCAGCCTACCGCCTGCAGGCGGATAAAGACAACGCCCAGCTACGGATGAAAGAAGATGAAATCCAACTGCTGAGAACACAGCTTTCTGTACAGTCCAAAACGCGCAGCGGCGAGAGCGCCAACATCAAACTCAGCGCATCCGGAGAACAGCAGGCTTATGCGATCGGCGCCTCGATGGGAACAGAAGCCCTTAACGTTCTCACCACCCGTCGCACTCAGGGAATTACCGTCGACGCCGGGCTGGTGCTGCGGGGTATCGAAGATGCTTTTAGCGGCCAGCTTCGTCTCGGAGAACAGGAGCGTAACAAGGCGCTGTTTGACGTCTCGCAGCAGGTTTTCCTGAACCTGAATAAAATCGAGCAGAAAAACATCAGTGCCGGTAAGAAATATCAGCAGGCGTTTGCGCGCAAAAAAGATGTGGTCTTCAAAGATGGCGTCTACAGTCGCGTCGATTATCCGGGCAAAGGAAAAATAAGCGGTAACGATCTTGTCACCGTAGTAATCAAAGAGATGCTGACGGACGGGACAGTGATCAACGATATGGAAGCGAAAGATCAGGCGCTCACCCAGAAGCTGGATGCCTATCCCCCGGTGTTTCGCGGCCCGCTGCAACGCCTGCAGAACCATGGCTCCTTGACGCTGGTCGTCCCGCCCGAAAAAGCCTATGGCAGTAAAGGATTACCGCCGAAAATCCCGCCAGGCGCCACCATGGTTTATTCCGTGCGGATAGTAGATAGCCAACCCGCACCGGCGAAATAACCCTCCCCCCACCGCTCTCCCCGGGCGGTGGCGGTTATTCCTGCCGCATTGCTGCAATAACCGCCGTGCATCCTCATCTATAGTTGTCTATGATGTTGCACTCGTTTTACGGGTGTAACAGATGTTAACGAAGGAGGAGCCTCACCGTGGCCGATAATCCACTGTGGCATGAAACGCTGCATGACCATTTTGGTCAGTACTTTAGCGTTGATAACGTGCTGTACCACGAAAAAACCGATCATCAGGATTTGATCATCTTCGACAACCGCGCCTTTGGCCGGGTGATGGCGCTGGATGGCGTCGTGCAAACCACCGAACGCGATGAGTTTATCTATCACGAAATGATGACCCACGTGCCGCTGCTGGCCCACGGCAACGCGAAGCATGTCCTGATCATCGGCGGCGGCGACGGCGCGATGCTGCGCGAAGTCTCTCGTCACCGTAGCATCGAAACCATCACCATGGTGGAAATCGATGCCGGGGTGGTCTCATTCTGCCGTCAGTACCTGCCCAACCATAGCGCCGGGGCCTACGACGATCCGCGCTTCACGCTGGTGATTGATGATGGCGTCAATTTTGTTAACCAGACGACGCAAACGTTTGACGTGATCATTTCGGACTGTACCGACCCTATCGGTCCGGGCGAAAGCCTGTTCACCTCGGCTTTTTATGAAGGCTGCAAACGCTGCCTGAACCCGGGGGGCGTGTTCGTTGCGCAAAACGGCGTTTGTTTCCTGCAGCAGGACGAAGCGGTCGGTAGCCACCGCAAACTGAGCCACTATTTTCGCGACGTCAGCTTCTACCAGGCGGCCATCCCAACCTATTACGGCGGGATCATGACTTTTGCCTGGGCGAGCGACAACGAGGCGTTGCGCCATCTCTCCAGCGAAATCATTCAGGCGCGCTTTCACAAAGCCAACCTGACCTGCCGTTACTACAATCCGGCAATCCATACGGCGGCCTTCGCCTTACCACAATATCTGCATGATGCTCTGTCCGCACCGTGACGCGAAGTAAGGGGGTGAACTAAATTGAAAAAATTGAAGCTGCATGGCTTTAACAACCTGACCAAAAGCCTGAGTTTTTGTATCTACGATATCTGTTACGCCAAAACGGCAGAGGAGCGTGACGGCTACATCGCTTATATCGACGAACTCTATAATGCCAATCGCCTGACGGAGATCCTGACAGAAACCTGTTCTATTATTGGCGCCAATATCCTGAATATCGCCCGCCAGGATTATGAACCCCAGGGCGCCAGCGTGACCATTCTGGTCAGCGAAGAGCCTGTCGATCCCAAGCTTATCGACCAGACCGAACATCCAGGTCCGTTACCGGAAACCGTGGTCGCCCATCTCGATAAGAGCCATATCTGCGTGCATACCTACCCGGAGAGCCATCCGGAAGGTGGACTGTGCACCTTCCGCGCCGATATTGAAGTCTCTACCTGCGGGGTCATTTCTCCGCTTAAAGCGCTGAACTATCTGATCCACCAGCTGGAATCGGACATTGTGACCATTGACTACCGCGTGCGCGGCTTTACCCGCGATATCAATGGGATGAAGCATTTTATCGATCATGAAATCAATTCGATTCAGAACTTTATGTCCGATGACATTAAGTCGTTGTATGACATGGTCGATGTGAACGTTTATCAGGAAAATATCTTCCATACCAAAATGTTGCTCAAGGAGTTCGACCTTAAGCACTACATGTTCCATACCCGACCGGAAGAATTGACCGCCGAAGAGCGCAAGGTCATTACCGACCTGCTGTGGAAAGAGATGCGCGAGATTTACTACGGCCGCAATATTCCTGCCGTGTAATATTGGAAATGCCCGGCGGCGCTTGCGCTTGCCGGGCCTGGGATTCTGCGCCGCCTGGTCGCCCGGGTAAGGCACCAGCCGCTACCCGGGGATTTCCCCTGCTCACGCTACGCTTAGCAGGGCTACGCTCTTGCGCCACCCGACATAAAAGGCGTCATTAACGCTGCTGCATAAATTCACGATAAGCGGCAACGACCTGCAGGAAATCCTCCACGCCGCAGAGAGAGAGACTTTCTTCGTCGTAGTAGCTCATCCCCTCCTCGATTTCGTCGCCGGAAAACTCCAGCTGATTGGCGCGGATCATCACCTCTTCGCCATCCAGCCACAGCGTATATTCATGGCCAGCCCGCTGCCAGGAACGTTCACTGCCCTTCACGGTGCGTGCAGCCTGCTCTACTTCATCAAGCAGGGCAAGATTGTCTTTCACCTCTTCGTTGAACCAGTGGCCGATCGCCTCGTGATCCATCGACATTCGCACCTTTACCACTCCGGTAATATCGCGCAGAAATTCGTAGTCCATAGTCTTTTCCTCTGCAAGGGCAATGCGTCACCGCTGCACTGTACCCATGCAGTAATTATCGCAGCAGACAGAAAGAAAAAAAGCGTAACGGGCAGGAGGTTTGGAAATAAAAATGCCCGGTGATGCAATGTTCACCGGGCATTGGGGAGTTTATCGCCAAACGGTCAGCCGGGCTGACCGAATGGTTTTACACCGCGGTCTGGAAGATCACGCCGTCAGCTTTTTCAGTGTACTGATCCAGCTGGTTGAAGTTCAGATAACGGTAGGTATCTTCCGCTGTCTTATCCACCTGCGCCACGAAGGTCTGGTACTCTTCCGGCGTCGGCAATTTGCCGAGCAGAGAAGCCACCGCTGCCAGCTCGGCAGAGGCCAGATAGACGTTAGCGCCGGTACCTAAACGGTTCGGGAAGTTACGGGTGGAGGTGGAGACCACCGTCGCACCGTCGGCCACGCGAGCCTGGTTACCCATACACAGGGAACAGCCAGGGATTTCGATACGCGCCCCGCTCTTACCAAACACGCTGTAGTAGCCTTCTTCGGTCAGCTGCGCGGCGTCCATACGGGTTGGCGGCGCCACCCACAGGCGAGTCGGCAGCTGGCCTTTGTGGCTGTCCAGCAGCTTACCAGCGGCACGGAAGTGGCCGATGTTGGTCATGCAGGAACCGATGAACACTTCGTCGATCTTTTCGCCCTGCACGTCAGACAGCAGGCGAGCATCGTCCGGATCGTTCGGCGCGCACAGGATTGGCTCTTTGATATCCGCCAGATCGATGTCGATCACTGCCGCGTATTCCGCGTCAGCATCGGCTTCCAGCAGCTGCGGATCCGCCAGCCATTTTTCCATGCCCTGGATACGACGCTCCAGCGTACGGCGGTCGCCGTAGCCTTCGGCGATCATCCACTTCAGCAGAACGATGTTGGAGTTCAGATACTCAACGATCGGCTCTTTGTTCAGCTTGATGGTGCAGCCGGCAGCAGAACGCTCAGCGGAGGCATCGGTCAGTTCAAATGCCTGCTCGACTTTCAGATCCGGCAGACCTTCGATCTCGAGGATGCGACCAGAGAAGATGTTTTTCTTACCTTTCTTCTCAACGGTCAGCAGGCCCTGCTTGATGGCATACAGTGGGATGGCATGAACCAGGTCGCGCAGGGTGATACCCGGCTGCATTTTCCCTTTGAAGCGCACCAGCACCGATTCCGGCATATCCAACGGCATCACGCCGGTCGCAGCGGCGAAGGCCACCAGACCAGAGCCCGCCGGGAAGGAGATACCGATTGGGAAACGGGTATGGGAGTCGCCGCCGGTACCCACGGTATCCGGCAGCAGCATGCGGTTCAGCCAGGAGTGGATAACGCCATCGCCCGGACGTAGAGAAACACCGCCGCGGTTCATGATGAAGTCCGGCAGGGTATGGTGCGTGGTCACGTCAACCGGCTTCGGATAGGCTGCGGTGTGGCAGAAGGACTGCATCACCAGGTCAGCGGAGAAGCCCAGGCACGCCAGGTCTTTCAGTTCATCACGGGTCATTGGACCGGTGGTGTCCTGAGAACCGACGGAGGTCATTTTCGGCTCGCAGTAGGCGCCCGGACGGATACCGGCAACGCCGCAGGCGCGGCCAACCATTTTCTGCGCCAGAGAGAAGCCGCGGGTGCTTTCCGCCACGTCTTTCGCCTGACGGAAGACGTCGCTGTGCGGCAGCCCCAGCGCTTCGCGCGCTTTGGTGGTCAAGCCGCGGCCGATGATCAGCGGAATACGGCCACCGGCGCGCACTTCGTCGATCAGCACATCGGTCTTCAGCTCGAAGCTGGCCAGCAGTTCGTTGGTTTCGTGATTACGCACTTCGCCTTTGAACGGGTAAACGTCAATCACGTCGCCCATGTTCAGGTTTGACACATCAACTTCGATAGGCAGCGCACCCGCATCTTCCATGGTGTTGAAGAAGATTGGCGCGATTTTGCCGCCCAGGCACAGGCCGCCGCCGCGCTTGTTCGGGACGTTCGGGATATCGTCGCCCATAAACCACAGCACCGAGTTGGTCGCGGATTTACGCGAGGAACCCGTCCCGACCACGTCGCCGACGTAGGCCAGCGGATAGCCTTTCTGCTGCAGCGCTTCGATTTGTTTAATCGGGCCGACGACGCCCGGCTGGTCCGGATCAATACCTTCGCGGGCGTTTTTCAGCATCGCCAGCGCATGCAGTGGGATATCCGGGCGCGACCAGGCATCCGGCGCCGGAGACAGGTCATCGGTATTGGTTTCGCCGGTGACCTTGAAGACGGTAACGGTGATTTTCTCTGCCAGCTGCGGGCGGTTCAGGAACCACTCAGCATCAGCCCAGGATTGCATGACCTGTTTTGCGTGCTCGTTACCCGCTTTCGCTTTCTCTTCTACGTCATAGAAGTTATCGAACATCAGCAGAGTATGAGACAGCGCTTTCGCGGCAATCGGCGCCAGTTTCGCGTCGTCCAGCGCATCAATCAGCGGGTGAATGTTGTAACCGCCCTGCATGGTGCCCAGCAGTTCAACGGCTTTTTCAGGGGTTACCAGAGGGGAGGTCGCTTCGCCTTTGGCGATCGCGGCAAGGAATCCAGCTTTAACATAGGCGGCTTCGTCGACGCCCGGCGGTACACGGTTAATCAGCAGGTCTAACAGGAATTCTTCTTCGCCCGCAGGCGGGTTTTTCAGCAGTTCTACCAGCGCGGCCATTTGGGTTGCATCTAAGGGTTTGGCAACAATCCCCATGGCGGCACGCTCAGCTACGTGCTTACGGTATTCTTCTAGCACGACGGTTCTCCTCGCTTCTCATTGTCATAATGCGGCCTACACGTCTTCAATCAATCTGCTTCGGTATTGGCAGTTTGCCGCCTTGACGCATCTTGAAGGATTTAGTGGCTGGGCGATTTTCTTCACGCTCCTGTGAGACAGCAGTTTGTAGGGTAAATGCCCGATACCGCGTCGGCAGCATAGCAGGATTTTTGAAAGGTGTTAATCTGTTTACAAAAAAGCAACATTAAAATTTAGCTGAATCGTTAAGGGCAGGATATTGCAGGCTTTCTGTTCAAATACCGCGACAAAAATTCCTTTCCGCGTACAACTCCCCGGGCCGATCCCAACAATAATCAATAAAAAGCCATACCGCTTACTTATACTCAGCAAACGCGCCGTTTTCGCCGATACTTTAGCGAGATGGGTTACTTTTTGGGTCAGGAGCTTCTATGTCACTGCCGTTCAAACCCCATATCATCGCCCTGCTCTGTAGCGCTGGCTTACTCGCGGCGGCGGGAACACTCTATGTGCAAAGCCGTACTCCAGAGACGGTCACTGAGGCGGCGGCGCAGCCTGCACCGGCGCCAACGCCAACCTCACCTCCTGCCGCAGCGCAGCCGGTGACCACCACCTACACCCAGGCGCAAATTGATCAGTGGGTCGCGCCCATCGCGCTCTACCCGGACAGTCTGCTGTCGCAGGTGTTGATGGCCTCCACTTATCCCGACAACGTCATGCAGGCGGTACAGTGGTCCCAGGATAACCCCGCGATGAAAGGGGATGCGGCGGTTCAGGCGGTTGCCAGTCAGCCGTGGGATCCCAGCGTCAAATCCCTTGTCGCTTTCCCTGCCCTGCTGGCGATGATGGGCGAAAATCCGCCCTGGGTGGAGAACCTCGGCAATGCGTTTTTGGCCCAGCCGCATGATGTGATGGATTCAGTGCAGCGCCTGCGCACTATTGCCCAGCAGACCGGGACCCTGAAATCCACGCCACAGCAGAAAGTGATTGTCACCCCTGCCGCACCGGTTTCCGCCAGCAGCACGGCAGCAACGTCCACCACCCACTCGGCGGCGCCTGCACCCACGCAGGTCATTAAAATAGAACCGACCAATCCGCAGGTGGTCTATGTTCCCAGCTATAACCCCTCCACCGTCTATGGTACCTGGCCAAACAGCGCCTATCCGCCGGTCTACCTGCCGCCGCCTCCCGGGGAGCAGTTTACCGATAGCTTCGTCAAAGGCTTCGGTTACAGCCTGGGCGTGGCCACTACCTGGGCGCTGTTTAGCAGCATCGACTGGGATGATGATGACCACCACCATCACGATGACGACTATCACCACGGCGATTACTCGCATAATGGCGATAACATCAATATTAATGTAAATAATTTCAATCATATAACGGGAGAAAACCTGCCGGGCAACCACGTTAACTGGCAGCATAATCCTGCCTATCGCGGTCACACACCGTATCCCGATAATACGGTTGCTCAACGCTTCCATCAGACCAACGTTTCCGGCGGACTGAGCGCTACCCAACATGCGCCAGTCGATCGCGAAGCGCAGCGCCAGGCAGCGATGACCCAGCTGCAGCATAACGTACCGGCGGCGACAGCGGGCAACCTGGCGGCAAACAACGCCTCGCGCGATGCCCAGCGTCAGGCAGCTTCGGCGCAATTGAAACAAGCCACCCAGCGCAGCAACTATCGCGGTTACGACAGCACACCAACCTCGACCCAGCAGCAGCGTCGCGAGGCGGCGAAAACGCAGTTGAAAAATCCCACGCCGCAGCAACAGCAGCGTCGGGAAACCGTTAAGAGCCGCGAGCAGAACCTGACACCTCAGCAGCAACAGCATCGGCAGCAGATCCAGTCCGCCACGCCCGCGCAGCGTCAGCAGCAGGTTAGTCATTTACGCGCCAGCGCTCTTAGCGGCAACGAAAGCCGCGCCCCCTCCTGGCAAGCGCAGCAGGAACGGGGACTGCAAAGTCGGCAGTTTTCCGCTGTAAACCGCGAGGAGCGTGGCGGCGCCAGAGAACGTCTTTCCGAACACCATGAACTGCGCCGCCGCTGAGGATGAGCAGAATGAGAAACCTATTACCTATTGCCCTGTTCACATTGATACTGTCACCGTTAGCCGCCTTCGCCCAGCAGCAGTTTTCTACACCGGAACAGGCCGCGAGCGCGCTGGCTGAGGCGCTCAGCCAGCAAAATGAAGCGGCGCTGAGCAAGGTGCTCGGCGATAACTGGCAGCAATTTTTACCTACCGATGGGATCGACCCCAGCGCCGTCGACCGTTTTCAGCGCGACTGGCAGGTAAAACATGTCATCGTGCAGCAGGGTGATAACGCCTGGCTCGACGTCGGCAGCGAGGCATGGCGGTTGCCGGTGCCTATCGTAAAAACGTCTCAGGGCTGGCGCTTTGATATGGCCGCAGGCGAAGAGGAGATCCTCACCCGCGCCATCGGTCGCAATGAACTGTCGGCGATAGCCGCCATGCACGCCTACGTTGACGCCCAGCAGGATTACTATCAACTGAACCACCGCTGGGCGCAAAAAATCATCAGCAGTGAAGGCAAAAAAGATGGGTTGTACTGGCCGACGTCGCCGGGTGAGACGCCCAGCCCGTTGGGGCCGGCATTCAGCCCGACGGAGCCCGGCGCCGGTTATCATGGCTATCGTTTCCGCATTATCACAGGCCGCGATGACCAGGATGCGGCCTTGCTCGCCTGGCCTGTGGAATGGGGTGAAACCGGAGTGATGAGCTTTATGATCGATCTGCACGATACCGTTTATCAGGCTAATCTCGGCGAAGAGAGCGCCGCAAAAGCGCAGGCCATCACGCGCTTTGCCCCCGATGCTGACGCCGGCTGGCAGGTTGTCAAACCATAAAAAAACGCCAGGTTGCCCTCAAGCAACCTGGCGTTTCTATTCGCTTAGCCCTGATGGGGCATCAGAGACGGATCGCCAGCAAAAGTCGGCTTTGTGCTGGATAATGCCGCTTCATCAGCGCTGATGCTTCCGGAGTTCGCCGCCCATACCCCTTCATTCGTCTTCGTCACCTGCTGATGCTGGGCATTCAGATCCTGCCCCATCGCCGCGATATGGGTCGTTTCCGTGCCACCACTGTTGTCCGCCCAGGGGATGGAGGCGTCAGCCGCGCAGGCCACACCGGATAGGCACGTTGCAGCGACCAGCGCTGCGGTTAAAAAGCGTTTCATCTCACACCTCAACTATATCGTTAACTGCCTATAAGTTTATGGCGTGATTATTTTCAAAGTATGTATGAGGTGTAGCGGTTTATGAACGGAGACATAGTTCTAAACATCAGGCATAAAAAAAGCGGCTCCGGGAGCCGCTTATGCTTTTAGCCTGAAAGAAAAAGTTACTTTTTCTTCGCTTTGGCGTTTGGCAGATCGGTGATGCTGCCTTCGAAGACTTCTGCCGCCAGGCCAACAGACTCGTGCAGAGTCGGGTGAGCATGGATGGTCAGCGCGATGTCTTCAGCGTCGCAGCCCATTTCGATAGCCAGGCCGATCTCACCCAGCAGCTCGCCGCCGTTGGTGCCGACAATCGCGCCGCCGATAACACGGTGGGTCTCTTTGTCGAAGATCAGTTTGGTCATACCGTCTGCGCAGTCGGAAGCGATAGCACGGCCGGAAGCAGCCCACGGGAAGGTGGCGGTTTCGTAGCTGATGCCTTTCTCTTTCGCTTCTTTCTCAGTCAGACCAACCCATGCCACTTCTGGCTCAGTGTAGGCGATGGACGGGATCACTTTCGGATCGAAGTAGTGTTTCAGGCCGGAGATAACTTCTGCGGCAACGTGACCTTCGTGTACGCCTTTGTGCGCCAGCATCGGCTGACCGACGATATCGCCGATAGCAAAGATGTGCGGCACGTTGGTGCGCATTTGTTTGTCAACGCGGATGAAGCCACGATCGTCCACTTCCACGCCCGCTTTACCTGCGTCGAGGTTTTTGCCGTTCGGTACGCGACCGATAGCGACCAGCACGGCGTCGTAACGCTGCGCTTCAGCCGGCGCTTTTTTGCCTTCCATGGAAACGTAAATACCGTCTTCTTTCGCTTCAACGGCAGTCACTTTGGTTTCCAGCATCAGGTTGAATTTCTTGCTGATGCGTTTAGTGAAGACTTTCACCACGTCTTTATCGGCAGCCGGGATAACCTGGTCGAACATTTCAACCACGTCAATCTCTGAACCCAGCGCATGGTATACGGTACCCATTTCCAGACCGATGATACCGCCACCCATGACCAGCATACGTTTCGGTACGGATTTCAGTTCCAGGGCGTCGGTGGAGTCCCATACGCGCGGATCTTCATGCGGGATAAACGGCAGCTGAATCGGACGGGAGCCCGCCGCGATGATGGCGTTGTCGAAGTTGATCACGGTTTTACCGTTTTCGCCTTCCACTTCCAGGGTGTTGGCGCCGGTAAATTTACCCAGACCGTTAACCACTTTCACTTTACGGCCTTTAGCCATGCCAGCCAGGCCGCCGGTCAGCTGAGTGATAACTTTTTCTTTCCAGGTGCGGATCTTGTCAATGTCGGTTTTCGGTTCGCCGAAAACGATGCCGTGTTCGGCCAGCGCTTTCGCTTCTTCGATAACTTTTGCCACGTGCAGCAGCGCTTTAGACGGGATACAACCCACGTTCAGGCAAACGCCACCGAGGGTGCTGTAACGTTCTACGATGACGGTTTCCAGACCTAAATCAGCGCAACGGAAGGCTGCAGAGTAACCTGCGGGGCCTGCCCCAAGTACCACGACCTGAGTTTTGATTTCAGTACTCATCATGACCTCTGTAATTTATATCCGGCGGGTCTGACGCTATTATTCTTACGCCCAAGTCCACCGGGACGTTCTATCCGCGTGTATTTTACAAAATTGTTAACAATTTTTAAACAACAAACGGCAAACGATTTTGTCCTTTGTTGCTGATAATCCCCAACAGCCTGAGGTTATCAGAAAAAAGCCGGCCGTCAGGCCGGCTTTTTCGATTACATCACCAGACGGCGAATGTCGCTCAAGGTGTTGTTAATGATGGTAATGAAGCGGGCACCATCAGCACCGTCGATGACGCGGTGGTCGAAGGACAGAGAGATCGGCATCATCAGACGCGGAACGAACTCTTTACCATTCCATACCGGCTCCATCGCGGACTTAGACACGCCCAGGATGGCCACTTCCGGCGCGTTAACAATCGGCGCGAAGTGGGTAGTGCCCAGGCCGCCGATGCTGGAGATGGTGAAGCAACCGCCCTGCATTTCGCCAGCCGTCAGCTTGCCATCGCGCGCTTTCTTCGAGATGGTGGTCAGTTCACGAGACAGCTCGGTGATGCTCTTCTTATTCACGTCTTTGAAGACCGGAACCACCAGACCGTTCGGGGTATCAACCGCCACACCGATGTTGATGTATTTCTTCAGCGTCAGGCGCTGACCATCTTCGGACAGCGAGCTGTTGAAGCGCGGCATCTGCTCAAGCGCAGCGGCAACGGCTTTCATGATGAAGACCACTGGGGTGAATTTCACGTCCAGTTTACGCTTCTCAGCTTCGGCGTTCTGCTGCTTACGGAACGCTTCCAGATCGGTGATATCGGTTTTGTCGAAGTGGGTAACGTGCGGGATCATCACCCAGTTACGGCTCAGGTTAGCCCCAGAGATTTTCTGGATACGACCCAGTTCCACTTCTTCGATTTCACCAAACTTGCTGAAGTCAACCTTCGGCCATGGCAGCATGCCCGGGATACCGCCGCCAGCGGCAGCCGCCGGTGCGGATTCAGCGCGTTTAACCGCGTCTTTCACATAAGCCTGAACGTCTTCGCGCAGGATACGACCTTTACGGCCGGTGCCTTTCACTTTTGCCAGGTTAACGCCGAACTCGCGCGCCAGGCGGCGAATCAGCGGCGTCGCGTGAACGTAAGCATCGTTTTCAGCGAATTCAGTTTTGCCTTCTGCTTTCGCAGCCGGTGCAGCGGCAGGCTTAGCGGCCTGAGCCGGTGCAGCAGCCGGTGCCGGAGCAGCAGCCTGAGCCGGCGCGGCGGCAGGCGCAGCGCCTTCCACTTCGAAGACCATGATCAGGGAACCGGTTTTGACTTTATCGCCGGTGCTGATTTTGATCTCTTTGACGGTACCTGCGAATGGCGCCGGCACTTCCATAGACGCTTTGTCGCCTTCGACGGTGATCAGGGACTGCTCAGCAGCCACTTTATCGCCGACTTTGACCATCACTTCGGTGACTTCAACTTCGTCGCCGCCGATGTCCGGTACGTTAACGTCTTTCGCACCGCCAGCCGCAGCTGGAGCAGCCGCCGCCGGAGCAGCAGCCTGAGCAGGCGGCAGGCGCAGCGCCCGCCACTTCGAAGATCATGATCAGGGAGCCGGTGGACACTTTGTCACCGGTGTTGATTTTGATCTCTTTCACGGTACCCGCGAACGGCGCCGGCACTTCCATAGAGGCTTTATCGCCTTCTACGGTGATCAGGGATTGCTCAGCGGCGATGGTGTCGCCCACTTTAACCATGATCTCAGTAACTTCAACTTCATCGCCGCCGATATCCGGGACGTGAACTTCTTTCGCTGCCGCGGCAGCTGCTGGCGCAGCCGGAGCGGCTTCTTTCTTCTCTTCCTGCGCAGGTGCAGCGGCTGCTGCACCCTCGGCGGAATCGAAAATCATAATCAGTTTGCCAGTCTCGGTTTTGTCGCCGACGGAGACTTTAATCTCTTTCACGACGCCAGCCTGCGGAGACGGGACTTCCATAGAGGCTTTATCGCCTTCTACGGTGATCAGCGACTGTTCAGCTTCTACTTTGTCGCCCACTTTGACCAGGATCTCGGTGATTTCAACTTCATCAGCCCCGA